>Ga0080003_1001429_pt1 | contig 12585 bp, 7 predicted proteins | sample JossMetagenome_FD_69206 | JGI IMG/M metagenome (GOLD analysis project Ga0080003, IMG submission 69206) | Hot spring microbial communities from Joseph's Coat, Yellowstone National Park, USA - JC2_E (SPADES assembly) (version 2) | ecosystem: Environmental > Aquatic > Thermal springs > Hot (42-90C)... | reverse complement strand
CCCCCCTTTCCCGAGAGCCACGAAGGGAGATCTTCAGGCTCTCCGCCTTCCTCCCCGCGGCGCGCATCTACCCCTACTCCTTCTCCCCCCTCTTCAGGGGCAGCCTGAGGAGGGAGGAGTTCAGGCTGTTGCCGGCGCTGGTTCTCATCCGGGGGATGGTGGAGGTCGAGATCGAACCGTTCGGCGGCGATAATAATGTTAGTCATGATCCATATTTAAGGGATCCATATTTAAGGAGGTGATTTTGGGTCTACAGTGAAGGGCGAGGTTTGGTGTTCATTTTATCATGCCAGTCCCCACTTTACGCGGGGGCACGTGCGCATGAGAAGCCCAGCTTCCTCGCGTATTCGCACATGGCTGTAACCGCTTCGGTGTGAACTGGGATGACCTTCTTGGGCCTTATGGTCTCCAAGATCTCCTTCAGCTCGTAGGGGTAGTAGTGGCCGGAGATCCTGAGCCTGTAGACTATGAAGCCCAACATCTTCATCCAGGTGTCTTCGACGTTCTCGTCTTCCCCCGTTTCGCCCTTTGCCTCTGTAGACAGAGAAATCAGCACGGGTGTCCTGTCTAGCTCTTCCCTCCTCACGAGGTCCAGGTGTTCTCCCTTCACGGTCAGGACTAGATAGTCGCCCGGGCTCTGCCTGATTTCTTCCTCCGTGACTACCGGGAACCTCAGCTTGTCGTCAGACAGCTGGTATATTTCTGTCCCTGGGCCTAAGTAGTTCGCCCACACCTCCATCATATTTATGAGCCTCTTCCCTGAGACCGCCACTTTCCTCCCGGGGTTGAGCCTGATTACGGATAGCACCGACTCCAGGTCTATCGGGTCTACCGAAACGAAGACCAGCGAGCTGGCGTGGCTCTGGAAGATCGAGGTGACCTGGTCGATGAACTGGTGCGGAGTTGCTGGAGTCGTGGGCGAAGAGAAGTTCGTTCCCTCTATTATCAGGAAATCCGTCTCGTAGCCATTTTCCTCGTACTCCTCGAACAGGGTCTTGGGGTGCGTCTTCCTGAACAGGTCTTCGTCTACCGCTTTCAGCAAGGGCCGCAACCTGAGGTCCCCGGTGTAGAGTATCCTCGGCCCTCCAGCGTCGTAGTAGAGCGAGTATGCGGGGTAAGCACTGTGGCTTACTAAGAGAGGCCTTATTCCGTCGTCGTTACCCCTCACGTCGTCAACGTTTACTCCTATTGGGGGGGAAACGTAAGTCGTCCAGTTGTTCGTGCCCTCATACGGCTCGATGAACGCGTTGAACACGTCTAGGTTGGGGACGTAGACAGTCGAACCCATACTCAAGGGCTGCAGGAGGCCTAAATGGTCGAGGTGGAGGTGGGAGATGTAGAACTTCGTGTACTGCTCCACGTCGGGAATTATCTTGAGCTTGAGCATTTCTGAGGGCCCGGACGGCTCTATCTCCTTGCCGTAGTACTTCTTGAACCTTGAGAACCTTATTCCCTGGTCGAACACTACTGAGCCGTCCTTATTACTCACAACGATGCAGTTTCCTCCGACTTCTCCGTAGCCCTGGAGTATGTCAGCCTTCACGCCCTCGCCAAGGTCATATTCCATGGTCAACACCTACGAGAACTCCGTTGACTACCGAGTACCTCCAGCCACTTCCCTCGAGGAGCTCTTCCGGCTTCACTATGCTCACGTTCCTCACATCGCCTCCCCTTTCAATCCTCAGCTCGTCCCCCTGAACGCTTGCACTCCACCCGCCTTGCTTCAGCAGGTCGAGTGCCCTTTCTTTCACGTCCTCACTGCGGCCCTTGACGCCGAGTATCCCTCCCGCAATTTCGAGCGAGACCTTGAAGTCATCCATCTTCTCTGGGAGCCAGCTGTCCTTTTTCCTCTGCCTCGTCTTAATCCCTTCGTCCCTGTAGCCCTTGAGTGCGTTCTCCAGGGCGAACACCTTGTCTAAGACTTCCCACCTGACCCCTTCCTTATTCGGCCAGTTTTCTGGCAGTATCACGTCCCTCTGATCCGGATAGGCCTTCCTGAAGCTGAAGGTTAAAGGAAGGACCTCCTCAATGAACCTAGAGAGAGGCACCGTTTGGCCTGAGGAGCTAACTACCAAGGGGATCTCGATTACCGGCAAGCCCGAGAGGCTGAGCCTGGCGGTCACCAGGTAGTAGTTCTCTGGAAACGCATCACAGACCGCGAACCTAGCGGGCGGAGACCTCAATACGGAATAAAGCGTGAAGACTACGTCCCCCAGCTTGCTGGGGTCGTAGTCGTGGATCTTGTTCAAGACGAAGATCTTCTTGCCTTCGACGCGGCCCCCGAGGAACTCCACTAATTTGTTTGTGAAGCTTTCCATGGTTGCCTTCATTTCCCTCCTGTTATTGAGCCCGGAGAGCTCTCTGACCTTCCCTATTTCTAACAGGACCAGGCCCTTCATGCTTTCATAAAGGGCGAATCTCTTCATCGAGTCCTTGAGGACTCTTATCCTGCGGAGCATCAGTTCGACGACGTCGCCCATCGTGCCCATCAGGGCGGCCTCCCAGATCTTCAGCGGGGTTATCTTCTCTTCCCTCTTGTTTGCCGGGTCCTCGTAAGTCAGGTAGATCGGGATGCCCTCCTTTTCCTCGCTCAGGTCGAAGACCTGAGGCCCGCCCGGCCCCTTGTAGACTACCGCGTCGGCCACGCTCACGGCCGCTCCAGTCCCCCTGGTTACTGACAGCAATCTGTTGTAGTAGTTCTCAAGGATCTCCTGCTCAATAGGAGTGTTCAGGGAGAGGTAGTAGATGAAAACTGGCTTGCTCTGCTTGAGCCTCCAGATCCTCCCGTTCCTCTGCTCGAACCTCACTATGCTGAGGGGGAGCTCGTAGTGGATTAGTACGTTGGCGCTCTGCAGGTTAAGGCCTTCAGAGGCTACGTCAGTAGCGACTAGAACCTTATGGCCTTCCGAGCTCAGCCACTTCTTCACGCTCTCTATTCCTTCCTTGGGCAAGGTCTCGCTCGTGACCAGCTTTACCTTATCCTCCTCGAGGTTTAGGATATCCTTCAGCTTCTGGTAGATGTACTGGGCCGTGTCCTTGTACTCCGTGAACACTATGACCTTATCCCCCTTACCGAAGTGGTTCTTGACCAGCTCGACCAGCTCCCTGATCCTGCTGTCGCTCTGCATCACGTTATTCGCGAGCTGGACAAGATCATCGATAAAATCCTTATACTTTTCGAGAAAAGCGGCGTTCAGCTGGGCCAGCCTCTCCGCGATCGCGTCTGGCTCTACGGCCTCTTCGGCCTCCTCGCTCTCCGCAAACTCCTCAGCCTCTTCTATCACCTCTTCGCTGCTCTCGAACTCGGCGTTCCTCTTCACCATCATTCTAGTAAACGTAAGTAAGCCGGCCTGGGGACTTGAGAGGGCCCTCCTGCCTATCATGAAGGAAAGCAGCGGCAGAGTCTTGGGAGGCTCTCCCTTCTCGTTGTAGTAATCCTTGAGTATGGAGAGCGTGAGCTTCTGGATTACGTTGTAGTACTTTCCCTCCTCCTCAGAGGGTTCAACGACGTACTGGACGAAGTACGCCTTGGGGAAGATCTGGTCCTCCTCATAGATCTTGTTCACGTTGTCCTTTGTCCTCTTGAGCACTATTGCCCTCACGGTATACCTCGCCAACGAGTCTCCCAGCTCCACTAGATAGGGGTCGATTAAGTTAAGCCTCTTCTTGTAGTCTTCGTCATTTCCTTTGTGGGGAGTCGCCGAAAGGCCGAGGAAGTGGGCTTTCGGTATGGAGCCGACCAATCTCGCGAGCGAGGAGTACCTTTGGGTCTCCTTCCCGCTGGTGACTCCCACCTTGTGGATCTCGTCTACTACGATCAGGTCCCACGAATTCTTAGAGATCTTTTCGTAGTGGTCATTCCTCTTGAACATGTCAACGCTCACCATGTAAATCCCTTCCGAGTCTATGCTCGATCCCCTCTGGTACTCCATCACCGGCAGGCCCCACTCCTTGGCGAAGCGGTTGAGCTCGTACTTCCACTGCTCCAGGAGGACCTTCGGCAGAACCAAGAGGATCCTCTTCGCGCCCCTGAGCTTGACAATCAGGTCTATTATCATGATGGCCTCAATCGTTTTCCCTAAGCCAACGTCGTCCGCGATGAGGAACCTGACAGGGTCTCTCCCTAGGAGTCTGTAGTAGATCTCAGCCTGGTGAATGTAGGGCTCGTAGTCCCCTGAAGTTAAGATAGAATACCTGAAGAAGGGGTGGAAGTCCTTGAGCCACTCAAAGACGTAGAAGGCGAACCTCAGGTCGTTGAGCTTCTCACTCATAGAGGTCACGGAAAGCCTCCCCTACTCTGTAGGTGTCAAGCAGGTTGTTCCTCCTCTGGTACCTGCTCACGAACTCCGTGTACCAGAACTGCAGGCTGAACTCGTCAAGAGAGGCAACAGCCTTGCTCAGGTCCATTATTCTTGAGGCCGAGGGGTTCCTTGTCCCTTGCCTGACCCCGCCGTAGACCACCAGCGTCTTGAACAGCCTCTCGTCTTCGGTGTAAATTGTCTTCTTGGTGAGCTTGTAGCTTGCCTGAACCCTGTTTAGCGCGTGCTCCTTGACTTCGCTCAGGCTTAAGGAGGACTTGAACAGCCTGAAGGCCTTGCCGTTCCTGACTTCATAGAAGTACAGCCTCGGCCTCCCTCTGGCCTTTACTTCCCTAACGTAGAAGGGGTTCACTGTCCCTCCCTCTTACCCCTCACCGCGATTACCCCTTTCGAGATAAGCTCGTTTATGCTGTTCACGCTCCCCTCTTCTATCCGCTTGAACTCGGAGATCTTCACCCTCAAGCTACCGCTAATTCTAGCGCTCAGACTGCCAATGAGGCTTAACTGAGCGCGCAGGAAAGTTGCGAAGTCGTCAAGCTTCATCTTAGCGGGCCTAACGACTACCGTTACCTTCCCCGGATTCTCGAGAATAAGCTCACCCTCCACTTCCTTTACCCCTATTATCTGCCTGAACTTGCCCAGAATATCAGGAAGGTTAGCGTCGGGCTTCAAGATATCTATCTCGGTTATCTGTGTGGTCGTGCTGACAGAGCTGAGCAAAGGCTCCTCTTCCTTCTTCTCGATCTGCAGCTGGATCGCGTGCGTCTTGGTTTTGTCCCCGTACTTAGCGGCGATGGTCACTGTAGTGGGCCTCTCGAGCCGAACCTTGAGCACGGCATCGAAGGGCGGGACTCCCTCCTTCGGCTCTATGGTTCCTTCGCTGGCCTCGAGGCTTACCTTATCCGAGAAGTTCCCGACCTTCTTGACGGTGATTCCTACCGACTTCTCCTCCCCTTCCAAGCCCTGTACTAGCGTCGGGGCCATTATCTCGACTCCCTCTTCCTTCTCCTCCTTCCTCCACTCGATTCTCCCCGTCACGTAGACGCTCAGCCAATCCTGCCTGCCCATCAGTGAATCAATCGGGATTTCGGTTCCGTCCTGAGTGACCACTACGCAGTATTCCCTGATTACTCTGTCGCCCTCTTGCATGACCCTTTCCTGCTTGATGAGTTCTTCGATTTCTCTCTGCGCGGCCTCCTCCGCGGAAATGATCAGCGTTGAGTCGTCTATCTTTATGTTGGAGTCCGGGGCCTTGAAGTATATCCTCGATCCGGTCTGGAGGCCTATCTTTCTGGTGGTGACGCCGTCAATCAGAGCCTTCCTGAGGCCATCATCGCTAACCCATGGGAGTAGAGAGTTGGCGTAGAACATATCCCTCAGCTGAGAGAACGTCATGCCTTCTATCTTCTGGATCCCAACATTGTTCTTGAGGAAATACTCGAGATATTCGAAGCTGCTGGCGTCGTCTGTGACCACCTTCTCGTTTACCAGGGTGCTCCAGGCTTCTCCCATCAGGATCTTCTCCCCGCTGGTCAGGCTCACAATCTTGACCTCGTTCCTCCCGTCGGGGAAGGCGAGCCTGTCGTAGTACTGGAAGACCAGAGCGTAGACCATGTTCCTCAGGCTCGTCATGTAGTCGGAAATCATCTTCCTCGCGACGTTCCTCAGGACCTCCTCTTTGTAGTACTGGGACACGTCGAGCCTATCGCAGGCGAGGTACTCCTTAGCGTAGTCGAGCATCTTCTGCCTCACCCATTCCTTGCTCAGTGAGAACATTACTGCTATCGTGTTGCTGTACCTCCTTGGTGAGCCGCCCGGCGCGACGCTGTAGATGAACCTCCTTATGGAGTCCTTAATTTGACTGTCGTCCGTGCACGAAGGACAGGCGGGCTTGTCTATTATTACAAGCGTGTAGGAGCGCTCGTCAGCTTCGATCAGTTTGTCCAGGTCGCTCACGACGCTGGTGTAGAGCTTCAGGAACCCTACATTGGGGGAAGTCTTCCTGCTCCTTTTCTCCAAATCCTCAGGTGAGGTCTCGGCTAGTCCTATTATGATCCTCTTCAGCCAGTCCTCCGCCTCGGCCGTCGGCACTTTGTCCCTGTCGGACTTGCACTTGGTCTTGGGGTCGAAGTAGAACGTGAACCAGTACCGGTCCTTGTTTGAGATGAGGAAGGGGACTATGTGGTCGGGGTTCTGAGTGCCGTTCAGCATGTCGTCGAGGTAGCCCCCCAAGTCGGACGGGGTCTGCTTCAGCTCGTTCAGGTAGACAGGGTCGACGGCGCTCGTCACGACCTCCCTGCTGTCGGGGAGGGCCGCAGCTAAGTTCCCGCTTACGTCGAGGCCGAGCTTGTAGTAGAACGTCCTGAGGAATACGTAGCTGGCCAGCATGGAGTAGATCGCTAGGACTTTGGTGCTCCGCTTCATTTCCTCGAGCACGCTGTCGTAGTCCGGGTAGTCTTTGACCAGCATCAGCTTGATCTCGCCGTCCGAGACGTCTATATCGGAGGGAAGGACCACGCTCCTAGGAGGCTTATAGTTCCACAGCTTCCTCACCACCTTCCTCGTGATCTTCAGGGCGTCCCTCGTCCTCTGCAGGCCTTTGTGGTTCTCGACCAGACTCCTCAATGCGGAAACGTACAGGGGGTGGAAGGGGTAGGTGAGGGGCAACTCCTGGACTATCTTGTCATTGACGTACTGCTTGAACCTCTCCGCGAGCTCCGAGTACCGCCTTACCAGGTCTGGAATAACCGAATCGTTTATCCTCTCAAAGATCCTCTTTTTCAGCACGCTAGCTAGGTCTGTCTCAGTCTCGATAGGGGCCTTGTAGACCGAGCCGACCCTCAGTATCCTCTTCGAGAGCTCCTCAGCAACAGCCTCGTAGCCGCTCTCCGCGAGGACTTTGCTGTCCTTGTACTCCGCAGCGATCGTTACTACGAACACTACGGGCATCTTAGTGGTCACGTTGGCGAGGGCCTCGAAGAAGTTCAGGCACTGCCTGTAGTAATTGTCGTAGAGCGTCCCCCTCAGCCTCGAGAGGTACCACACCATCTCATCGAAGAGTATGAGGACCTTCTCCCCCCCGAACAGCTCCTCGAGCTTATCCGTAGTGGGGGTCATCATGTCCCTGTCATACTGACTGATTAGCTCGTACTTGCCGAGCTGCTTCGCTATGTAGCCCCAGAGGGTTTTTACCTCTTTGGAGTCCGCGGGGCTCGGGGCCGTGTTGGCGTCCTTCCCTCCAATTCCGATCACCTTTACTCCATCAATTACGTGGAGGCCGAACTTCTCCGCCATTTGGGGGTTCCTGAAGGCGTGGTAGAGCATGATTAGCGAGTGGGTCTTGCCCCCGCCGAAGAGAGAGAAGAGCGGGATCGTCAGCCCCTTGTCCTGGTCTATGTTGGCCGAGATGTCGGAGACCAGCCTTTCCATTGACTCCGTGAAGTAGGTCGAGGCGAATAACTCGTTCGGGTCTGAGTAGACCGGTGGCGCTTTTCCCAAGATCATGTCGCTTAGCTCCGGAGCTATCTGGTCGTCAAGGCTCGAGCTGAGCACGTCCTTTCTCAAAGCATTATTATAGAGGGAGAGAGGATTTGAGGGAGCATTATTATAGAGGGAGAGAGGATTTGAGGCCATGACTTTCACCCGAAGTACCTCTCGATCCCTACCTTCTCTTCCTCGACCATACGCTTTGCCAGGATCTTTTCAGGGTCTTCTTCCCTTAAGACCTTCGAGAATATCTTAGCCATAGCTAAGGCCTCGTCAACATAGCGGGTCTTCTCCCTCAGCTCTTCAATTATCTTGCTCAAGTTCGCCGAGTCCTTAAGGGAGATATATTCAATATAGTGGAGAACCTGGACTGGGTTGAAGAACTCCATCTTTCCGGCGATCGCGGACCTGATGTGGGACATGGATTCGAGAGACGAAATAAGGGAGTTTATGTCTCCTTCCTGAACGGGCTCAACTAGCGTTATGGAATCTTCCTCTAAGCTCACGATCCCGTTCTTCTCGAGGTCCTCAGTGTCGATGTTTCCGGAGATGTTCAGGAACGTGAGGCTGTTCTTGTCGAGCTTCCTCGGTCCCCTCCTCGAGGGCGGGAAGAGCACCTTCACTAATACATAGTAAGTCGAGTACGGGTTGGCGATCCTGACTCCGACGCCTTTGGAGAGTCCTTCGACAATCGCCTGGGCTGTGGTAGGGAAAATATAGTTGCTCACCAGGTCCTCTACGGCCTGAACCCCTTCTCCCTTCAGCCCTATGAGCTTCTCGTACTTCGTGAACACCTCCATGGCCTTGCCAAGGACTTCAATATAAGTGTCAAGGTTGAGCTCGGCACCCTTGCTTACTTGTTTTGAGAACCACTGCGAGACTTCCTCGACAGCCTCGCGCCTAACGTCGTGAACCGGCTTGACGCCTTCAGCTTTCTTCCTCCAGGTTATGACTATCGATTTGTCGAGCGAAATAGCCGTGTTCCTAGCTGTAATCCTAGTTTCATCTTCGGTGGTTATGGCGTGTGCAGAGGATATCTTGAATCCGGATTTGTGCCATCCTGCGTAAAGGAGTGAAGTCCAGGTCTCTGGAGACGTATGGTTGTAGAAGGTCACTAACAGGCCATCCTCCTTCAGGGTCCTGTACAGTTTCTTGAATGCCTCTGCTAGTCTCTCCCTGAAGTATTCGTAAGTACCTATATTACTTCCAAAAGCCTTCTTCCTCTCCTCATCGACTCCGATGTCCTTGGGGACTAGCTCCTCCCACTGTGTTCTGTATGCAAAGGGGAAAACTCTCTTTATCCAAACGTAGTAGAAGTCGCTTAGTTCAGGATAAGCAACATCATATGCGTAGGGAGGATCAGTGACAATAACATCAACGTTTTCTAGGTTCAAGCCTAGGACGTCAGAATTCAGAACTTCGATTGCAGAATTAGAAGTTGTTTTTATTAAATATTCCAATCCTTCTATTACATGATTCAGGCTTTTTATGAGAGATCCAATTATGTTAGCTAAAGGTGATATCTCAACCCAGTTCCAGGTAAACGAGAGACCTCTAAACGAGAGGGCGTCTCTTATGAACGTTCTACCTGGGTGAATAGATGTCTGAAGGCTGTTATGTCTTAGGTAGTTCATCATTGAGACGAGTAGATAGGAGATTACTGCATCCCTATACTCCGCATCGCCAGGAATTTCGCTTCTCATTTTCCTTATTTCTTGTAGTATTGCGATAGACATGATTAATTGTCTAGCATGGTAAAATTTATAGATAGAGTCCCTGCCCCAAGACACACTTCTAATGGTTGAATAAGTCGCGATCTTCTCGATAGGTACATCAGCTAAATCGAGTTCTTGTAATTTCTCAAAAGATTCCCAGAATTTTGTTTCATTCTCTTTTGTTATTTCCTCAAATTTCAAATATTTGCCATCTCCTTTGAATTTCACCAAGAGCACGGGCCTGGCCTTCGAGTTTTTCAGCTCCTCAAGGGTTATCTCTCCGTTCAAGAACCTCTCGTAGTTCTTGTTCCACTCCCTTATGGCCTCCTTGACGTACCAGCTGTCTCCCCTTCCTGGAAACGCGTTGTTGCAGACTAAACATTTAGCGTAGCTTTTGTCCGCCTTTACATTGCCCTCAGGGACTTTAAACTCCTTACCGTCCGCAACTATCCTGTCTTTTGTCTTCCTAGCTTTGACGTGTTTCTTTCCTAACTCTGCGTTGAGGTCCCTAGGAACTACTCGAACTTGATTGCTGCTGACGACAGGCTCCATGTAGACTAGACGCCTGAAAGTCCCAGATTTCACTTCCTCCTCTCCGCTTTCGTCTTCGTCTGAGGAGCTCCCTTGAATCGCCATCAGCCACCACTGGTTCACGAGAGGGGTGTAGCTACCGCAGTGGGGGCACCTGACTTCCCAGGTTCCCACGAACCCCGCGTAGTCCCCGTACAGCTCCTTCGCTATACCCACAATTCTCTTCAATAGCTCCTGGCCGTACTTCTTCACGTCCTCAAGAAGCCCTTGGCCGTACTTAGGATACTCGAGAACCGCCTTCAGGTAGAACGTAGCTGTAGGCAGGAGGTCGGAGGCTATTACCTTACCTACTCCTAGCCTCTTGGCCTCCAGAGGAATAGAGCCGAAGCCCGCAAAGGGGTCGAGGAGGGTGTAATTCTTGAAAAGCTCGGTTCTAGCCGGCTCGTGCTTGTGTGGGACGTCTTCGCCCAGCTTGGTTATCCTCTTGAACTCGCTTTGGTCAAACTTCTCTGGGAGGAGGGAGGTCGCGACGAACGCCCTCGCAGAGATAAGAGGCTTCCTAGTCCACCAGAACACCATATCCCAGTATGGAGGCCTCGCCGGCCCCTTCTCTTTCGATGACTTCTTGTCTATCTTGGGGATGAGTTCCGCAAAAGCCTCGCTTTCGATGAACCGCTTCTCGCCCATACACCTTATAATAGGCTTAGCCGACTATAAGCTTTTTCATACGACTGCTGTGTTGCGCAATTTAGCTGATTTAACGTCTAATAATCGCCAGTTGGATCGAAGAACGAGTATTTGCAATAAGCTACCCGTGAATAGCCATCCTAAAGCGATATTCCTGAGGTTGTGCAACACAGCGCATACGACTGCTGTGTTGCACGATATGAGCTTCGTTGCCCATCGATTTCGATCCACGCGCACTTACGCCGGGCCCGCGTCACCCGGGCCATGCCATACTCCGGGGTGGGTAATACCTGCATTGGTATGTGGCGCGGCCGCGCGCCGCCCAGCGACGGCGCTAGGAATGAGAGTACCGCGCGCGCCGCCCTTATGTTGTCCTCGAGCTCGCTGTCGAGCTCCAGGATCACCTTGGAGATCACGGGTATGCCGCGGGGCGCGAGGTCCGGGACGGCGAGGGGGTTGACGAGCGCGTGCATTTCGCGGCCCTCCGCCAGCGCGGAGAGGGCCCGCGCCTCGAAGGCTTCCGGTGTCGACATGAGTACCCACTCGCCGCGGTCCCACCGGGCCTGGGTCGGCAGCTCGCAGCCGCCCGGCGGCCGGTAGTCCGGGTCGCCGGGCGAGCCCTCCCCGGGGCCTGTGCACCTGAGGTGGGCGCGCCACCAAGCGAGCGCGGCTGAAACTGCGGCAGGATCGCGGGGGTTCACGGAACCGCGTACCCCGGAGGCCTTTAAGCCAGGCGAGCATATTTGCGCAAGTATTACGCATGGCCCGGGCCGCCGCGCCCTTTTATGGCGCTCCCGCCAAGTTCGTAACGTGACGCTCGTTCAGGTCCTCGAGGAGGCCCTGCGCAGTGGCGACGAGGGGAAGATCAATAGGGCCGTGAAGGAACTGAAGAAATGGCTGGACTGGTTCGGCCCCCGTTATTTCGGGCTGGCGGTTCAGGACACCTGGATCGCGGCGCCGCCCGAGGGGCGCCGGGAGATCGAGGAGATGGCGAAGGCGCTGGAGAGCGTGCACAAGGAGGCCGCTTGGTGGGCCCAGTACTATATAGAGCGCGCCAGGGAGGCCGAGGCCGAGGGTTCGCTGTGACCCGGCGCCGCGTAATATCTGCACTGATATTACTGGCGCGGCCGCAGGCACCACCGTGGATCCTGGGTTAGGATCCCGGGCGACCACGCTCCTGGGGGCTCTACTAGAGGCCGGCGCGCCGCGCGAGGCCGCACTGCTGGCGGCGCTGTCCTTACAGCGCGCGTTCGGCCCGCACCAGTCTGCCCCGCCCGCCTGTGTGGGGAGCACTCGTAATACCTGCACAAGTATTACGCGTGCGGCCCGGGCGCTAGCTCATATTTGTATTAGTATTACTCGCGTGACCCTATATCTCGTCCTCTGGAATACGGTCGCGGCGGCGCGGGGTGGTGCGATCCCCGGGTTGGCCCTCCGGGTGGTTCCGGGGTTGGTTCCCACCACGTGGTTCGGCCGGCCGGCCCTCCGGGGGGCTCTAGGTTGAATCCGTGGCGCCCTCCTCGCGGTCGGCCGCGGGCTGCAGGAACGGCGCGAGGACCGGCTCCAGCTCCGGCCGTATGTCCGCGAAGCGGGGGTCGGTGAGCAGGCGCCGCAGGCTCAACGGCTTGAGGTCTATATGCTTCGCGCGCCGCACCCAGTAGCGCACTTGGCGCTGCCCCTCGGCGCTCGCCAGCTGGGTGGGTTTGGCCGCGTTGCACGCCATGACCCACTGCATGGCGCGCGCGACCGCCTGGTCCTCCGGGAGGCCCGCCACGGTCGCGAGGTACGGCGCGACCACCAGCCACGTCAGGCGGTGCCGGCCCTCCGTGACCGTCGCGCCCAGGAGG
>Ga0080003_1001425_pt1 | contig 12598 bp, 16 predicted proteins | sample JossMetagenome_FD_69206 | JGI IMG/M metagenome (GOLD analysis project Ga0080003, IMG submission 69206) | Hot spring microbial communities from Joseph's Coat, Yellowstone National Park, USA - JC2_E (SPADES assembly) (version 2) | ecosystem: Environmental > Aquatic > Thermal springs > Hot (42-90C)... | reverse complement strand
TTGGAGTTTCAACTAATCGAAAGGCTGTTGATGAGGTGGGTCTTTGGGCTTTGTGATTCCGTTAATACAATTTACTTTGCTTGGCGTAGAAGACTGTAAAGTAATTGCGAGAAAGCTTTAGACAAAGTATAAGAAGAATGTAGATATTGATTTCATTATGTCAAAAACCTACTAATTTCAGAAAATATGGAGTAAGGCAGTTTATAAAGAAGGCGGAAGAAGATATATTGTCATAAAATGTTTTTAGGAGGTGTCATATGCAACTATTTTTAAGCCAACCATTTATGCCACAAGGAAATGTGGTAGAGCAAAAAGTAGTTGGCAATCAGTCTAACAAGTCTGCTACGGCTCACATTTATACTGTTCAAGGTAGGACGTTCCAATACAAGGTGTTTACCGATGCTGATGGTAACATCACCAAAGTAGCAGCCCTTTCACCAAGACAGTTGGCGCCAGTATCTTACTTCATACAGAATGTAAACACCTGTACTAAGAAGCTTCTAATGAGAGTGCCATTGAGAATGGCAACATACGAGTACACCTGTCCCACAGGAACATACAAGTATACTACCTTCGGAGTTATAGGGCATTTGATAACAACAGCGGAGGTGGTGAAATGAATGATGTTTATGCTTGAAAAGAAATATCCCAACAGATTGATTTATGATGAAAACGTATTAAAGTATATAAATAGTTATGAAGAAGTTAAAGATAAGTTACATAAAATCATAGCTAACATTTTTGATAAATTAAAAGATGTCAAGCTAAAGTTAGCAATAGATAATGATAATGATAATGAAAAAGAATTGGAAATTTGTATAAGGTTTCATAGTTATGATGATAATACATTGTCCAAAATTGGAGAAGTTGCAGAGTACTGTGCGGATGATCTATTGGAAATATCAAAAAACGATGAGAATTTATGGATTCACATAACCACAGATTTTGTTGCTTGTTGTAAATAACTAGTATAATAAATATATATTATGAGTAATGAGAATACAGACAAACCATCTAACAAACTTAACATAAACTTTGTACGGACATGCTCTTGCCCTGATAACAAATTAAACTGTCTTGAACCAAAAGAATGGGTAAAAAGTCAGGTTGCTATTTGGGAATTTTTCTATGAAAAAAGAGACGTGAGAGATAAAGACATTCATCCTGCGGTCTTTCCTATTGGGTTACCTAAGAAATGTATTGAATTATTTACACACGAAGGTGAGCTTGTCCTTGATCCATTTGCAGGGATAGGCTAACTAACTGTTAAAACTTTCCTTCTTTTTTCTACTCTTTTATGCTTGAAAAAATTAGATTTTATGCTACATTTAAAGTATGTATAGAGTATGTATATTGAGAAAGTAGGATGAAAAAACATAGCAAACAATCTCTTACTCAGAATACAGTTCTTGGCGTTATTTCCATAAGAATAAAGTCTGTCAAGTTAGAAAATAAACTAAAAAATATCTTATTTACTTATAAACACTTTGAAAATATACTGCTTATACTTATAAATCAAAACTATAATCTATACAAAGAAGGCAGAGACGTAAATGATTTCAACTTACTAACGTCTCCACAAATTGTTAGGAATGCTTTGTATGATTATAATTCCAAACACTCAGAGCAAGTAGAGTATATAAAGAATAAATATAGAGATAATAAATTATGGCAAGAATTAAAAGAAACTGCCAAGAAGTTAAAGCCACATAACTTAACATATATTATAAAAAGAATAAAAGCAAGTTTTAAAACATATTTTACTAACTTAAAAACCTACAAACAAAACCCAAGTTTATTTACAGTGATACCAAAACCACCTAAACCAAAGAAACTTTCTAAGATAACAAGTTACTCCATAGAACTTGATAAATATACATCTTTGTCCTTTGCAAGACTAGAAAAGGAAAACTTGATAGGTATTAACCTACTTAAAAACAGGGAACATATATACATAGACAAAAAGCAGATAGAGAAGTTAACAAAAATAGATAGGCTATACTCCGCAAGGCTTGTGTATGATAACGGATATTTGTATTTGCAAATTAGTTATTTGAAAAAATTAAATAAAACAGAAAAGGATAAAATCAAATATGCAGGCATAGATATAGGGATAAACAATCTAATGGCAGTGTTTATAGACGATGAAAATACTCCGTCATTAATAGTGGATGGTAAACCATTTAAACAATATAATACAAAGCTTAACAAACTTGTGGCTAAACTAAACGAAAGTAAATCAAAGGAAATAGTAGAATGGGTTGTATCTAAAACAGGCTCAAAGTATCCTGCAAAATACACAGAAAAAGGAAGGAAAATTGGTAAGTTTATCTCATTTCTATATTTAAAAAGGAACAAATACTTTTATGACCAATTCCATAAAATGGCCAAAAGAATTGTTGAATATTTACATTTAAATGGAGTAACAGACCTTTACTTATCTAAAACATTAGCAGATCTTAAAAATAATGGTAAATGTAAACTAAGCAAATCTACAAAACAAAACTTTATTCAAATACCATTTATGAAACTTTTAAAATACATAGAGTATAAAGCACAAGAATATGGAATAAACGTTAATTATATAGACGAAAGATATACATCTAAAGCAAGCTGTATAAGTGATAACGTAAAGAGTATCCAAGATAATCTTGACTTAACTAATGTTTTTAGTGGAAAACGTGTTAAGCGTGGATTGTTTTTGGATACTGTTATAAACAAAATGTTTAATGCAGATATCAACGGAGCAGTAAATCACATTAAAGCAGCTACTGGCAAAAGCTTTGAATGGTTAAAAGATAAACAGTTTAAGTTATGTAATCCCATTAAGATTAAAAGCGACTACGAATTCTGTAGACTGCTAAAAAGTCTATGGAATAGTGTGTCGGATAAGTCTGCACCGATAAACAGTGCAGAGGCGTCGCTGTCTAACGGCTTTTGTTAGGCATAAGTCCGACGGCACTACACTTATTGCTGCCAAAGATCTGAAAAGAAACGCCGTTGGTTTTGACTTGAATGAAAAATATGTGGAATTTGCTAACAGAAGGCTTGCTGAGCAGACGCAAACACAAGTATGCCACACCCTCTCAGATGAGACAAAACAAATTGAAATACGTGATGATGCAATCAATATTCCAAAGTATCTAGAAGAAGAGACGGTTTCATTATGCGTCACATCACCACCCTATGCAAACATGTTGAATCGTGAAAGGTTGAATAAGAGTTTTCGAAGCGATTTAAGGCAAAACAAACATTATAAAAAAGTCCAGCAATATTCAGATAACCCAAGAGATCTTGGAACAATGGATGTAAAACAATATACGAAAGAACTTGCGAAGATTTTTAAAATTATAAGACCTATCTTAAAACCCAAAGCTCACTGTGTTATAAACATTAACGATTTGTGGCAAAACAATAAACGGTATCCCCTTCATGCTTATATAATCGAAGCCATGGAAAAGGTAGGATATGAACTTAGGAACATCATTATTTGGGATAAAAGAAAGCTTGTTAATAAAGTGGGCATTTTTGGTTATCCAAGCAATTACATTACCTTCAGTACTACATTTGAATATATACTTGATTTTTGGAGGACTCCGTAAGAAATAAGGGATTTTGAAAAAGCCAGCACAAATAATATAGTGCTGGCTTTTTTGATTATTGTTTATGCTTTTTTCTTTATAAAAAACACAATGTTATCTGTTTGTAAATCCTTATATTCTTTGTATTCGAATATTCTTTGATTGTAGTATAGTATGTTTTCAATATCTGATAGGAAACCCTTCTTAGGTATAGATTCTATATCTTCTTTAACAATGAGACCATCTATAGAAAGTTTTGTACGCATTTTCTCAAAACTTGATAATATATATTCCTTATCACCTTTTATGATTACTCTTCGCCATATGTCATTTTTCTCAAATATCATTTCAATATTACCACCAACGGGTTGGTTCATGAGGATGTCACTAACGGCATCGTAAGCACTTGCTAATTGTTGCTTGCTACCTACTTTTGCCATATCTTTTACCTCCTTTAAATTGATATAATTTAATATATGCTAATATTTTAAATTTGCAATGATATAGGTCATAATTAAATCTTTTCTGTGCTATAGACCATCTTATTCTTCATGAAAGAATTTTTCGTTAATATAAATATTACTAAATACTAATTCTTGAAATCTTGCATTAATAGACATTATTAAGCGATCTTTTATTTCCTTTGGCGTATTTTCCCATGCTTCTGCTTGCTCTCTATCAACATAAACTATTATAGGTATTGTAGAATCATAACCATCAAATTCATAGTAATTCATAATTTCATAAAATGGCAATCTTAGTGTTTCTTTAACTGCAATCAATAAAAAATCATTATATTCTTCAATTATATTAGACATATTTTTTACAACATATATCTTTATAGGTTGTAACAACAACTTTTCTTCATTGGGTCGTATTTCTATAAGCTTTTCCTTCATACGTTGTCTCCTTCTTTAAAAGTTTTACATAATTAAAGTATAACATAAACCTTAAAATTATCAATGATATAAAACATATTTTATGTACAAAAACTACATATATCTTTTATCTACAATTTCTGATATCTCCAATAATTCTGGGAATTTTTTCATTAGTCTTTTACCTAAACCCCAATATTTACCAAAGATTTCTTTATACTATCAACTCCTTCTTTTCCAAATCTTAGCTCTGCTACTCTTAACCATATGTATAGTTTGTCTTTCGTAAATTCATCGTATATTATATTTCCTTCATCTATTACATCCTTGAGTGAATAGTTTGGATAAATTAACAACAAACTATTATCTCTAAATTTCAAGTTAGTTCTACTTGTATAATTTCTAGAATAATATCTTTTCCAGAAAAATGTTTTAAGCATTTCACCAACTTTATCTGATGGTTTATAATCTATTTTTTCTAACAGAGCTTTATAGGACATACCTCTTAGTTTTTCTCCATTTTCCTTGGCTTCTAAAACACTTGATATAAACTCCATCACTTCTTGAGCGTAATCTATTGGTTTTTGAATCTTACTATCATGGTTACTTGTTATTTCTCTAACTGCAAACTCTATAATATCATCAGTATACTTGTTAATGATATCTTCAGATAAGCATATAAAATATTTATAAAAGTGCTTAAGCATAGCAAAGCTTAACGATAACTGTTCTCTAATATCGTTAAATATATCATCATCAAATTGTATTTTGTTATAAAAATCTTGTTTATACTTTTTTATTATATCTTCATCTTCTTTACTCAAGCTTTTAACATAAGTAACAATATGTCCATAGTTGTTTTGTAATTTATCTAAAAGATAGTCCAAAGCGTATTGCTTATATCCATATCTCACTTTTATTACTATACAACGCCTGACTAAGTTCCTATAGGTTTTAAACATATTATAAACTAAAAAATTTTCATCATTACCTGCTAATATGACGGGTACCTCCATTGGATAATAAGTCTCATATGCCGTCATTTTACCGATTCTATTTGCTATGCTATATATCCAATGTGCAAGTTTTTCTTTTTTATGCCAAGATTTGATTTCTACTTCACCAATCCCTATTGGAGCTTTTATCAAAGGTAATATACTGTCAAAGATTTCTTGCCTGATATTCTTAAAAGAAAACACATCTGGATTGCTATATAGCCCTGATGCTATCCTTAATCTCGACGATTTACCAGTTTCTGTGTCTTCAAGTAATATTAGCACTGGATTAATGTTTGTTTTTGACATTGTGCTGTTAAGCAATTCTTCTCCTATCCATGACAGGTAATATGCAATTGCAAGATGTAAAGCTGGTTCGTCAAGAAAAAATGCGTGATGATATATTTCTTTAAAAATCTCTAAATCACCTTTTACACTTGGAACAAACCATGGTTCATCTATTCTTTCACCATAAAGGAAGTTTCCTAAGTCTTCACGGCTGTATTTACCATCTTCACCTACAGTGATATTCCATGATCTATTAATAAACCTGTAACCTAAAAACTTTAGCTCTGTTCCTCTTGTTACTTTTACCTCTTCTATGTATTTAGTTAAAAACATTTTAACCGATGAAGTAAAATTAGAGTCAAAATATCCATAAGGTTTTATTAATTCAGGATTAACAAGATATGTATTACTGTTTCTCTTTACTTTTCTTATTGTAGAACTACCATTTTCATCTACTATTTCTACAAACTCTTCATCATGCCTACCAACAAAATAGTGTGTTATGATCTTAAAATACGGAAGCACTCTGATACATATAGGTTCTGAACTATCTTTATTATGAGATTCCATGTACCAACCATCTTCTTTGAGTTCCCAGCCCGGTATTGTTATATCTTCTAAGTTGTTATTGATGTTTACACTCATATATTTTGCCTCCTTTAACACCTTATCACAACACAAACACAGGCAAACTTTCTAAAACTTCCCAAACCTGCCATTCAGCTTCACATCTAAGATCATCCTTATCTTTAAATTTGTCTTTAAGGTGTTCCATTCGTTCTTTTGTCATTCTTTTGTAAACTTTATTGTAATCTTCTAATACATAGTAGCCATACCAGAAGGCATGTCTTTCACCATATTGATCCAGCCAATCTGGAAAGTGTTCTGGATACTTCTTGTGCAACCTATCTGCTATGAACTTCCATAGATCATCATTATTACTCATTCTTTCAATTTCCTTGATAACCATAGAGTTGCATTTTAGAGCAACATATGGCATATATCCATTGTCAACATCAAAGGCACTCCAAATATACTTTTCCATACCTAACCTCTTTTTATGTTTCATACTACATCCATTTTTGTTTCTGTCTTCTCTATCTTCACTTTAAGTGTTTCTACCATATCTTCCATTGTCAAATCTCCGCTTAGATAATCTATTACAACTCTTTTCTTTTCTGAATCGTCTACATCTGTAAGAAAGTGTAAGTCGCCATTCCAAACAAGATACCAGTTGCGATAGTCATTCTTCCATGAAGCACCTTCTCTCATTTCTATCACATCACCATCTTCAGCTTCAAATGTACCCCATACTGTTACTTCTTTCTTACCATATTGTCTTTTTAAGTCATAGAACTCTCTTTGGAGTTTTCCGTCTTTCCAAACAAGTCTGGCTACATATGGAGAGCCATGCTTTCTTGGATCCAAAGTTACTTCAAAATCAAATTTGTGTACCATTTTGCTTACCTCCTTAAACTTGGATATCTATTAATCTTTAATTATGCTAAAGTATGCATTCCTTTTGGCAAACACCTCATAAACTTGTTCAAAAAATCTACTTGCATTTTCCTCGCTCAGATCTTTTAGGATAGTATGTCTAACACCAGCAGGAGCATCTAAAGATTCTAACATAATAATTAAAGCATTCTTTTCCAACTGATATAATTCACATTTATTCAAACTAATAAACCACTCATCAACCATGGTTCTTGTTAATGCTCTTTTAATATTTTCATTTTCGTATGAAATAGTTTTAACTTCCTCTTCTTCTAACAAAATATCACCATAAATATTAAATAACTCTTTCAATGAATATTCTTTTTCAAAAAAGTCAGATAATAATATAACATCATGGTCTATTTTTTGGAATATCTTTGCAATACCAATGGGGTCGCCATCGGTTATTTTTGTGATATCAAAGGCTATAAAAACCTTTAAAAGTTTTTCGTTTATGCTTTCCATAACTGTAACCTCCTTTCAGCCTTTAATATTAATAAATATAATCTATTATTTTAGATTTGCAATGATTAAAATCACATTCATGCCATTGGCATCACTAACGCCAAGCAATTGCAATTACCAACAGGTTCAACATACGATGCATAATCATTCCTTGATGGTAACTTTAATATAACTTCATCACTGTTGATATTCTCAATAGCTTCCAATAGATACAATGCATTGAAGTTTATTGTATACTCATTGCCAGCATAATCAACATTAATATTTGCTTGGCTATTGTTTGCTAATGATACTATACTTAGATTGTTATTTGTTAGAGTTAGTTTAACTGGATTTGTACCTCTTTTATCTGTTACAAAAGATCTCAAACCATCAAGTATAGCGGATTTTGATAGTTTCACCTCTATTGTTATGTATTCTTTGTAACTATTAATAGCACCAATTATGTCTGGATATCCATCAGTTAGTCTGGTAGCAAGTATAAAACTATCACCTTTAAAAACTGCTATTTCATAGCTATTATTTTTCACAACACCAAATAAGATATCTTTTTTCAACAACTTTTTCAAATGCAATGCTGCAGATTTTGGTATGCCATATCTGTTGTTCATAATGTTTGGCATCTTGAGATCACACATTGCTAAACGATCACCATCTGTGCCAGCAACAAAGAAAGAGTTGTTTTCAAAAATAAAACCAACGCTTTTCAAATATTCGTATCTGTCTTTGCTTATAGCATAAATAACCTTGTCTATAGCGGATATAACAGCTTTGGAAGGTAACCTGATACCAATGTCAATATCTTTGTCTAAACCATAAGTTTTAAACAATTCTGGGTCTCTTAATTCCAAATGATAAACAGCCTTGTCAGTGTTAATGATTAGTTCTTCATCTTGTATTGACAAATCTATTTGTTCCGATTTGATAGTTTTCAAAAGGTTTAACAAATGTTTTCTATCCACCAGTGCTATAAGATCAGTGTCTTTTTGTATGATGCCAATACTTGTTGAAAAATAGCTATCATCATCCATACTGCTGATTTTTAGTGTGTTATCAATTGTTTTTAACAACACATTTGGAAAGGCTTTGCTTGATAAAGATTGGTTAATGGTATCTTTTAGTTGTTTAACGATTACTTTTACCATACAGCTAACCTCCTAACATTTGATATTATTTAATATATCCTATTATTTTAATTTTGCAATGATTTAAATCAGTTTTTATACAAAAAACATATTATTCACTTTACATTCATAAGAAGGCGCCATCTTCTATAAGGTGAAGATGAATTGTGATATAAATCATCTTTATAAATTATTAGTTTTGTAGTATATTATATATAGAGTAGGGGTGGGTAGATCCGAATTCAAGCCTGTGGAGAGGAGGTTATCAATGAAACAGGAAGCCATCGCTTCTATAAGTGGTGGAGGAATAACGGGGTTTCCCTGCTCCTAAAACTCAACAATAAAGTGTTACAGATTTGTTTACTAAGTCTTTAACCTTAAATGTTTTCTCCTCTATTAGTTTTGGTTCTGAAAAATTACAATGTAATGTAGGTGGATATGTGTCTATAATCTCTGGTTTTGCTTTAGTTATCAATTTTCTAACCATTATCTCTGAATCTAAACTTGGTATTTCAACAATGCTTTTGTGTTTATCTTTTCTTATTACATTAATCTCATCAGGTATATATTCATAAAACCTATACTTATTTATGTAGTATCTGGTATCACCATCAAATTTTATGTAGCTTCCTTCTGTTTGGAAGTAAACTTGCTCTGTAGCTAAGTATGTTTTGTTTCCTTTTATTGCTATAAGTTTTTCTTCTTTATATTCTTCTACATATTTAATAAGTCTCACAATTTCTGCATTTTCTAATGCAATTATTTGATGTTCATCGTCTGATGTATATACTTTTACATCATCATAGTCAAGTATTTCTACTTCAAAAAAGCCAATTTCTTCATCTTCCGTTTTTACAAGCTTAGTTTTATCTTGTTCTTTATGCAACCTTTTTATCAAATTAAATGTTTCTTCATTTAAAGGTTTTTCTGCTTCGAATATAGCTTTTTGTTTATAAAAAATTCTACCATTCTTTCCATATTCAAACATGATTGTATACTCATTACCATTTCTATATAGTATACCCACATCATGATTAACTGTGTATAAAGATAACCCATTTTCTTTTGCAAGTAGTATAAAGTTCTCAGGCTTCCAAAACTCTGTATTTTCATATACAACAATAAACCTATACTCTTTTATTTCTCTATTGTTTCCTGCTGGAATGTGAAGCTTATCATCTGTAAAAACATCATAACCATCAAAATAGAGATAAAAATGAGAGTTTGCATATATTTTACCAGTAAAACGTTCGCTCACATCTATTGGCATTAAAAATTCTTTATCACCAAACTTAACAACAGTCCACTCTTCTTTTACCACTTTTACCATAAAACTTATCTCCTTGCTTTTTGATACTATTTAATATAATACATTATTTTAGATTTGCAATGATATTAATCATCTTCATATTCATACTCATCACCTTCAGGTTCAGATAAGAATGTGAAGATCCTCATATGGTAATCTTTTATTTGGTTAAACTCTTCTTGCTTAAATTTGTTTCTTATATCTTCATCATATATTGGTGTAACTCCTATTTTTATTCCTTCCATTGTATCACCGTCTCTAAAAGCAAGTATCTTGTGTAATTCTTGTTCTGTTATTTTGTGTATCAATATGAATTTGTTTATTTCTTCTTCTGTTAAATAGAAGTTGGTATCTGTTTGTGCTGTTACCTTCATTGTTCCTATGTTCAAGATGACATCTACATTTGTGGCAAACTCATAGTGATCTGACACTTTTATTGCTTCATAAAGATTATTATCTATTTTGTCAATTATGACAAAATATAAAGGTTTGTTTGGTTTGCTTTCATCTAAAGCTTTTAAGCTTCCAAAGTATATACCACTTATCATTGGATCTGATTGTTTGCTGTTTTGTGATATGTCTTCTTCCAACTCTTCTTCCATGTAATCCTTAAATAAATCGTTTAACCATTTTGCCATAGATAAAACCTCCTAAAAGTTGTTATTTATATAAACGGTCAAAAAGTCTCATTTCTGACATGGTGAACTACCTCACCTTATACAAGGTGAGGCTCCCTGCTTCATCGCATGATAGCTTTTTAGGTGATCCAAAAAGATCACGGTCATCCACCAGAGCATGCTCCACAGGCTTGAATTCGGGCTGTTCCATCCCTATTTTGTATAAATTCAGAGAAGCGTTTATGTCTCTATCATGATGTGTTCCACAAATAGGACAAGTCCAATATCTGTTGGATAAAACCAAGTCATCTTTCTTATAACCACAACAATGACACAACTTAGAAGATGGAAAGAACCTATCTACCTGTATAAACGTTCTTTCATACCATTCTGTCTTATACTTAAGATAGTCCAAAAACTTTGACCAACTGCTATCTGAGATGGACTTGGCAATGTTTGATTTGAGTAATCCCTTAATATTCAAATCCTCCACCACTATGATTTGGTTATCGTCAATAATGGCTTTGGATAGTTTATGTAAGAAATCATTTCTTATATTAGATATATAAGTATGTAATTTAGCTAATTTTTTCTTTGCTTTCTCTCTGTTTTTTGAACCTTTTTGTTTTCTTGATAATGCTCTGTATAATCTTTTTAGTCGTTTTTCAGATCTTCTTAAATACTTAGGATGCTCTATTTTATAAGTTCCAAAATCATTAGTAATAATAGCAAAGTATTCAAGTCCTAAATCTATACCACATACTTTACTGTTGGGTTCTTTTGCTTTGTTTTTAACATTTTCAGTTTCTACCAATATGGATACATAATATTTATCATCTTTTGTCTTACTTACAGTGACAGATTTTATTTTACCTATAAATTTTCTATGCATCTTTATTTTTATTCCAGTCTTTATTTTTGGTAAGTATATCAAGCCTTTTTCAAAATCTACCTTTATAGAACCATGCACATTGTTTGTAGTATATGTTTGTTTATCTTTCTTTTTCTTAAATTTTGGTAGTCCAAAGTGTTTCTTGTTTTTAAAATGATTTTTAAAAGCTTTTTCAAGGTTTAACTGTACGTTACACAAAGCTAAACTATCCACTTCTTTTAAAAACGAATACTCAGACTTGTATTTAGCAGGTGTATTTCTTGGTATTTTTTCTTTCTTTTCATAAGCAGATAACTTCTCTACTAACATTAGATTCCATAAAAACCTAACACAACCAAATGTTTTTACAAAGAACTCTTTCTGCTCTTCATTTGGATATATTCTATATCTAAAAGCTTTTAGCATTTGTATTGCTCTTTACATAATTAGCTAAGAACTCTCTTATGATTTCAGATAAAGTTCTCCCTTCTCTTTTTGCAATCTCTTCTGCTTTCTCTTTTATGTCTTTATTAATGTAAACATGTAATTGACATTCATAATTTTTTACCTTACTCATATATAATAATATATACCTTTTTAGTATAAATGTCAAGTGGTAAATGTATCAATTCATCTCCACCTTGTAGAAGATAAAGACTTCTTGATATAGTTGAGTTAAAAGAGTTTAACGATAGATATTTCCCATCTCCAGATTTCAAAAGATGGATTTTAGAAGGTAGAATAAAAGAGGAAGAGTATGGCTCGGAGAAAGAAGAAGAATTTTTAAGCATTTACAACGCACTTATAAACAAGTATAGAATAAAAATTAAACAAGATAACAGCAATACTTTTTTGGATATATGGTATTTAGACCCTGTTAGAAAAGAGTTAGATTTTTTAGCAAATGAAATAAAAAATATAAGTGATCAAGATATAAAGGAAGTTTTATATATCATATTGAGTAGGACAGCCA
>Ga0080003_1001424_pt1 | contig 12610 bp, 14 predicted proteins | sample JossMetagenome_FD_69206 | JGI IMG/M metagenome (GOLD analysis project Ga0080003, IMG submission 69206) | Hot spring microbial communities from Joseph's Coat, Yellowstone National Park, USA - JC2_E (SPADES assembly) (version 2) | ecosystem: Environmental > Aquatic > Thermal springs > Hot (42-90C)... | reverse complement strand
GCTATTGGGCGAAGTTTCAAACACAAACAACAATCCGCCAAACACAGGAGAAAAATTAAACGTAAAGGCATGAAGGTTCTTATAGTAGAAGACAATATAGACTTAGCGCTTTCCATAAAGGATATTATAAGAAGCAAAGGATGGCTCGCGGATTTTGTATCAAACTTTGAAGATGCCAAATATGCTACAAAAGATAAGTCTTACGATATAGTGATACTAGATTTGATGCTTGGTCCTAAAAATGGTATTGAGCTTTTAAAAAATGCTAGAGAAGAAAACTTAAAAACACCGTTTTTGATACTTACCGCAAGAGATGGTATAAACGATAAATTAACTGCTTTCAACATAGGAGCCGATGATTATCTTACAAAACCTTTTGATATGAAAGAGCTTCTTGCAAGGATAGAAGCTATTGTAAGAAGAACTAGACAAACTGGTAGCGCTGAGTTAATTTGCAATAAACTTGTGCTCGACACTTCTAATTTTACAATTCAAATAGATGGTAAGGTGATACCAGCTACTAAAAAACAATTTTTGATATTAGAAAAGCTTATTTCTAACGTTGGAAGAGTTGTAACAGTAGAACAGCTTCTTAGTTATGCGTGGGGAATAGACGAAGAGCCATCTTCTTTTTCTTTGAGGTCCCATATTAGAACAATCAGAAAGCTTATAGACGGCTCCGGATGTCAGATAAGGACGGTTTACGGTATAGGATATTCTATAGAACCCAAAGATAGTTACGACAGAACAGAAGAAGCAGTTTGGGATTAGAGGAAAAAAAAGAAAATACACTTGCCTATCTTACCGTAGTATATAGTCTTGTTATTTTTGCTATAGTTTTTATATTTTCTATATCATCGTATTTGGCTTTTAGTATATTGGTAGATAACTTTGTAGCTTCGGATTTGAGACAAGAATTGCGATACATAAGCTCTCAGAATATTACCGAGAACACGAAATGGCTTACTTTTAGCGATGAATCAATAGCAGTGTTAGATAAAAGCGGTAATATAATAAGCATATCAAAGAACTTTCCTAGTTTTAGGTTTTCAAAATTTAAACCTGGTTTTCATCTTGGATATATAAACGGTAAAAAGATTATGTATATAAGGGCTTTGCTACCTAATCATTTTACTGTGATAGTAGCAAGAAACATGACGAAATTTGAATCTATTAAGAAAAAACTGTTGAGCAGTTTTATATTGGCCTTGGTAATACTTTCTGTAATAATAGCTTTTACAGGATTTTTTATAGCGAAAGCCATAACAAATAGCTTTATAAATTTCATGGAAAGAATATATACTATGGCTCTTAACTTTTCTCATGAGGTAAAAACACCCTTAGCTATAATATCTACAAACCTTTCTTTGTTGGAAATTAATCCTGATAAAGCTTATATAGAAAGAATTTCAAGAGCTCTAAAACAATTAAACAACCTTTTGAATAAAGTAGTTTTCATAGCAAAAGCAGATGAGTATTCTATGTTAAACAAACAAACGTTTATGCTGGAAGATGTTGTAATGAAAGCGCTAAAAGAACTTGAGCCTATTATAGAGGAAAAAGGTTTAAAGATAGAGCTTAACATAGAGCCTATAGAGGTTACATCTTCTTGGGAGCTTTATGAAGCTATTGTATCTAATTTATTGGAAAATGCTGTAAAATATACAAATGAAGGTTATATAAAAATAGCGGTTGTATCTGATAATAAAAATATAATTATTAAGGTAGAAGATACTGGTGTTGGCATACCAAAAGAAAAACTCTCTACAATTACCAAAGAGTTTGAAAGAGCCAACACAGATAAACCTGGTTTTGGTCTTGGGCTTTTCATAGTATCAAAGTCAGTTGGTATATTAAAAGGTAAATTGCATATTGAATCTGAGGAAAACAAAGGCACCACTATAACAGTTTATATACCGTTTTAGGAAAATTTTTCTTTGTATATGTTAAAAGCTGTAATAAGGGTTGTAAATACTATAGGACCTAAAAACATACCCAAAAATCCCATACTAAACAACCCGCCCAACACAGACAAAGATAGCAGTATATAAGGTATGTGTATGGCTTTTTTCATAAGAAGAGGTCTTACAAAGTTATCTGAACCTATTATAAATAAGATTGAATAGGCAAATGCTTCTAACGATGCTAACAAACCACTTTGATAAGCTACGTAAAATCCATAGGGTATCCATACTAAAGCCGTACCAAGAGGTGGTATAAAAGAAGACATAAATGTAATAAAAGCAAGCACCAGAGCATAGTTTGGAGTAAAGTAATAATACATAAAAAATCCAAAAATAGCCTGTATCAGCGCAGTACCAACGAAACCATATACTACGCTAAGCACTGTGGAATATACAGTTTTTAGTATTGTATCAAAATCTTTTGTGTTCATTGGGGTTATATCTTTTACAAAATCTATAAACTTATCCCAATCTCTTAACATGAAAAATGTTGACATAAGAAATATGAGAGCTTTTAACATAAAACTACCCAAAAAAAGCACCATGTTTTTTAGTTGATCACCCAAAAAAGAGGCAGCGTAGGTAAGTATAGAGTTAGCAGCCTGGTTTATAGTAGGGGCATTAAGATGCAAAAACCTCAAAAATTTGTAGTAGGTGATATGTTTGCCAATGATTGGCAATTTTTTTGATATAAGATACACTTTTTGTTGGTCAAGGCTCATTATGAAAGTACTAGCGTTTTGCACAAGGTAAATGCCTTGCTCTATTATGAGTACTCCAAACACAGAAAATGGTATCACTACTATTAGCAATATAAGTATTGTGATAATTAAAGAACTTAAGTTTTCAGATTTTAGTATATGAGAAAGTTTTTTGTGAAGCGGATAAAATACTATTATAGCTATCATAGACCAAACGATAGGTGTAAAAAAAGGAGCTATTGTGTATATTGCAAGGATTATAAGTATTATTAAAAATACTGTAAAACCTATGTTTATTGTCTTATCTTTTTTTAGCATGGCTTAGTTCTTTCATTATAGCTTTTAGCTGTTTTATGCCTATACCGTCTTTTGAAGAGGTTTGTATGATGTTTTTATTAAAAGCTTTTAAACGATTTAACGTATTGGCAAGTTCTTTTTGAGTGGCTTTGTCTACTTTTGTTAAGACTAACATTGTATTTAGGCTTTTACTATCAAGATAATAAATAAGCATATTATCAAGTTCCGTAGGACCTACCACAGAGTCTATCAAAGCAAAAACACACAATATATTTTCACCATAGTTTTCTATAAAATTGTTTATTATGTTTGCCCATTTGTTTCTTTCTTCTTTTGATCTTTTAGCATATCCATAGCCAGGCGTATCTACTATATAAATATTTTCTTCTATATAAAAGTTTAACGTAGCGGTGAGACCAGGATCTTTGCTAACTCTTGCTATTTTTGTGTTGGCAATGGCGTTTATTAAAGATGATTTACCTACGTTTGAGCGTCCGGTTAGTAGTATACAAGGTTTGTCTTCTGGAAAATCTTTTACATAGGAACCTTTAAACTTCATAGACCCAATATATCGTTTATAGAGTCCATGTTTGATTTTGCTATTTGGTTTGCCTTTTTGTTGCCCTCTTCCAATATGTTTTGTACCATATCTTTGTCTATATCTTTTCTTTTTTCTCTTATAGGTGCTAAAAAGTTATTTAGATTTTTAGCAAGTATTTTCTTGCATTCTACACAGCCAAGTTTGCCGCTTTTACAATCAAGCTCTATATTTGAGGTTTCAGCTAAGTTTGTAAAAATCTTATGATAGCTAAACACGTTGCATTTCTCAGGATGACCAGGATCGTTTTTTCTAAGTTTTTCTGGATCTGTAAACATCTTCATAATCTTTGACGTGGTTTCTTCTTCAGTTTCATCTATCATAATTGTGTTGTTATAAGATTTGCTCATCTTCCGTCCATCTGTGCCAAGAAGCTTTGGAGTTTCTGTAAGAATGGCTTTTGGTTCTTTGAAAAATTCTTTGTAAAGATAATTAAACCTTCTGGCTATCTCCCTCGTTATTTCTATGTGTGGAAGCTGATCTTCCCCTACTGGTACACCATCAGCGTTGTAAATTAATATATCTGAGGCCATCAAAACAGGATATCCAAAAAATCCAAATGTATCGGTCTCGTAAAAATCTCTTTTTGATATGTTTAGCTCTCCAAGTTTTTCTTTATCTATTGCCCCTTCTATTAAAAGCTTTATAAAAATATCCGTTAGCCCATCCAACAAAACTTTTTTAAACATCGCTTCATCTTCTATGATTGCAGGAGCGTGCTTAAGCATAATATCTACAAGAGGTATCAATTTCTCAGAGTACTCTTTTTCTACATGGTTTATCTTTAGTAGGTTGTATTTTGTATCTTTATAAGTGGGATTTAGTTCTAACCAGCTTTTTGGGGTTATCATACTAAGTATAAGATTTAACTCCGCATGATATTTTACTTTTGATTGAACAAACAGCGTAGATTTATTTGGGTCAAGACCCATTGCAATCCAGTCTGCCACCATCTCAAGTGTATTTTCTTTTATTTTTGATATATCTTTATAAGAAGTGGTAAGAGCATGCCAATCTGCCACAAAAAATAAAGTCTCATGTTCTTTTTGTAAGTCTACCCAGTTTTTAACAGCTCCAAAAAAGTGCCCTATATGAAGTTTTCCAGTGGGTCTCATGCCGCTTACTATTCTCATATACCAAATCCACCCAATAGTATTCTATAGGCAATGGCTATAAAAGGATATATAATTTTACCTATTACACCAGTAAAAATAAGCACAGTAAGTATCAAAAACCCATAAGGTTCAAACTTATAAAACTCTTCCCAATACTTTACAGAAAAGAAACTCATAACAATACGGCTTCCATCCAAAGGAGGTATAGGTATAAGGTTAAAAAACGCCAACACTAAGTTTATTATAACAAGCTCTCTAGAAAACCACAAAAGAGGTTCTACAATGCTTGCGAAAAAAAATGGATTTATATCAGATGCTATAGTACTTTCTAAAAGCCTAAAAGAAACAGCACCTAAGATTGCCATCGCTATGTTTGCCAAAGCCCCAGCTGACGATACAATAAGCATACCCATCCTTAAGTTTCTAAATCTATATGGGTTTATAGGTACTGGTTTTGCCCATCCAAAAAGTATAGGAGAACCTACAAGCATCAAAATCCCAGGTAATATAATAGTACCAAGCAAGTCTATATGAGGAATTGGATTTATTGTTAGCCTTCCAGCTTCCTTGGCGCTTTTATCCCCCATCCAATAGGCCGCTGCCCCATGAGCTATTTCATGAAATATAACAGCCATCATTAAAGCCGGTATAGTAATTACTATTTGCTCAAAGTTCATTATTTTATTATATCAGATTGTTTATATATAATGCGCTGACAGTTAGGACACATAAAACTAGTTATGTTATTTTGGATTAGCCTGTTGTAAAAGTCTATTGGCAATATAGTTCCACAATAAGAGCAGGCTTTGTTATCTATTGGTACAAAAACAGGCTGTACTCTTTTTTTGATATCTTCATAAAAATCTATAAGGCTTTTCTCTAAAGTATCTTTGTAATCTTTTATATCTTTTTCCGCTTTGAGTATAGATTGTTCTATGCTTTCTAAATCTTCTTTTAAATTTCTTATCTCTTCTTGTAAGCGTTTTTGTTTTAAAAGTAAATCTTTTAATTCGTTTGAGTTTTCTATATTGCTAAGTTGTATATACGCTTGTTTTAACCTATTTTTTGTATTTATAATAGCGTTTTCTGTTTTTGATTTTTCTCTCAACACATTTTTATACAGCTCTTTGCTTTTGATAGTTCTTAGGGATTCTGTTATCTTTTTGAGATTTTTTTCGTGTTTTTCTATGGTTTTTAGTAGTTCTTCTATTAGTTTTTTGGTGTTTTCTTTTTCTTTGTTTATGTTTTCTACCTCTTTTAATACGTTGCTAAGCTCTTGCTCAAAGTGTTGTATTTCTTTCAATATTTTTTCTTTTTCTTTTAAAAGCCTAAAAAATCTTTCTTCTTTTTCCTGTAATAAAATAAGACTCCTTAAACTATCTTTATCCATAGATGTAATCTAATATTATATCAGATAAGGTTATTCAAATACACCTTCTATTTTATAACCGCAAAAACTACATTTTCCTTTTTCTAATTTTAGGCTTTTAATAAAAAATCTATCTCTTTCTATAACTATATTGTTGCAATTTGGACATACAGTATGTTCGTGCTCTGATTTTATGTTGCCAGTATATACATAGTATAGACCCTCTTCTTTTCCAATCTCATATGCAGTTTTTATCATGGACTCTGGCGTAGGGTATAAATCTAGGGCTTTGTAGTATGGGAAAAACCTTGATATATGCCAGGGTATATGAGGACCTAGCTCTTTGCTTATAAACTTAGCTATTAACCTTAGTTGTTCTTCGTCAAGGTATTTTGGCACCAAAAGAGTGGTAAGCTCAATCCACTTGTTGTGCTTTAAACACAGTTTTATGAAGCTTAAAATAGGTTCAAGTTTTCCTTTGGAATATTTTGCATAGGCTTTTTCTGAGAAAAACTTTAAATCTATGCTAAAAGCATCTATAACATCCATAAGCTTTAAAGCAGGCTCTTCTGTGATGTATCCAGCGGTTACCATGATGTTTTTCAAGCCTTTTTCTTTAGCTAACTTTGCTATATCAAACATGTACTCATAAAATATTATAGGGTCAGAGTATGAGTAAGATATACTCTTAGAGCCTGCTTCTATCGCCTTTTGTACTATTTGTTCTGGAGATATATAGGAGTTTTCAAAAAACGACTTATTAGACTCATCTATTTTTACTTGAGATATTTCATAATTTTGACATCCAAGACAATGTAGATTGCACCCTGGCGTTGCTATCGTTAGGGTTTTGTGACCTGGTAAAAAATGAAACAACGGTTTTTTCTCAACAGGATCAAGGGCTATTGATACCAAAGATCCGTATGTGGCACTTAGAAGCTTACCGCCCTTGTTCAATCTAACACCGCATACGCCTACTTGGCCTTCTTTTAATTTACAATAATCAGGACAAAGCTCACATATTACCTTGCCATCTTCTGTGGTTTTCCAATATGAAGCTTCTATAAACATTTTTATAATTTATAGTAGTTTTTACATTTTATCAATGATAATTGTATGTTTATTCTAAAACGTGTTTAGGAGTTACAACACAAAGAAAAACACCTTCAAAAACTTTTATATCGTTAACGTTTACAAAAGCTTCTACATTGTATTTGTTGTTGTCTATTTTCTGGATTTTGGCATAAGAGGTCATAACATCTCCTAATTTTACCGGTTTTAAAAATTTAACCTCCGCTTTTGCAAGTACAACGTTTGGATGATTTACAGCAAGCATAGATGCATAATCTGCTAACCCAAATATAAACCCACCGTGTATAAGCCCTTTCTCATCGGCTACCATGTTTTCCTTGGGTTCTAAGCTCACTACAGCGTAGCCTTCTCCAAGCTCAACGGGAGTACCACAAAGATCTTGATTAATCTTTAAATGTGTGTTAATCATCATTTTATTAATTTATCTAAGTTATCCTGGGATTGTATGATATTGCTAAATATAGTATATATTTTGGATATACTATCTTTTAATTGTTCTACCGATTGTAAAATCGTGCTTGATACAGCGCTTTGCTCTTCTAAAGCATTGGCTATTGAGCTCATAAGTGCTTTTGTATTCTCAGCGTAGTCTATATTTTGTTCTGATGCATTTTTTATATCTTCGAAATACTCTACTAAATTCTTAAATATGTTTTCTAGGTTGTATATATTGTTGGATAGCTCTATTATAGCGTTTTTTAACATCATTGTCGTAGAGTTTATATCTTTTGAAAAATCCTCTGTTTTTTTAGCAAGTTTCCTTACTTCATCTGCTACTACTGAAAATCCTCTTCCAGCTTCTCCAGCACGGGCCGCCTCTATGGATGCATTTAATGCTAATATGGTAGTTTGTTCTGCTATAGAATTTATATTTCTTGTAACTTTTACTATTTGCTCAGAAAATTTTGCTAGGTTTTCTGCTTCTTTTGCTAAGTTTTTAACATCTTTTGTATAAGATATAGCATTTTTTTGTTTTTTATCTATTTCTTCTTTTAAAAACATGGATTTATCTACCAACGAATTCATGGAAAATATTACATCGTTGGCATTTCGGCTCATACTGTGTATGGTCTGGCTTAGTTCTTCTATAGCGTTTTTTATGCCTATGGATTTGTCTTCGCTTTCTTTTACGCGTTCTTCCACAATTTTTTTTGTGTTTTTTACAAAAGATTCCATTAATATGTTTTTGTAAATCTTTTTAGAGAGGTTGTTCACGGTATTTTTTAAAGCTTTGTTTTTATCAAAGACGATGTTCATAATACCCTCCGTCAATATATCTCGTTTATTATATCGAGTCCACATCTTAAGGATGAAAGCCAGTCTAAAAATTTGTTGGCATCTTCTTTTTTAAATATAGACCCATGCTGAGGTGCTATCATGTCTATCTCTCTCTTCTTCACCTCGCTGACCCATTTTCTGCAAGCTACGTTTCCATTCATATAACGCTTGTGAAAACCTTCCATAAGTGGAACATGTCTTTGAAAATCTTCTACAAACACTTTTCTCCCACCCCTTGGGAATACAGCCGCTCCTATATCACCGCTAAAAAGTATCTTTGATCTTCTATCGTAAACAATAAAGTTTCCTACGCTGTGAAGATAATGAGCTGGTATAAACTCTAAAATATCTCCAGTTGGTAGAGTGTAAGTCATACCTCTATCTGGTATACCTTTTATTCTTCTTATATCTGTAACACCAAAATGAGGCACAAACCTTATCCAAAGATTGGATATATAAACCTCTGCTGGTGTATTGGCAAGCCATAAAGCTATACCAGAAGATACATCGGGATCTTAGTGAGAGTAAAATATCATCTGTATATCATTTACGTCTATATAGGTTGATGTGTTTGCTATAACTCTCGGAAATACGTACACACCCCCTGGATCAAGTAAAAATCCTTTTCCTCTATTTATTATAATGTATCGATTTACCTGAACAAACCCTTCTTCTTCCTCTTCTTCCCATCCAAGCCATATAAACTTGTGGTCCCCATCATCATACAAAACTGCCCCATCCACTATAGATACATTCTCGTTTGTAAGCATTTTTACCTCCTAAAGTGTATAGTTTTTGTTATTATAATATATCATAAGACAGAAATCAATGATTAATTATTAGTTAATTATCAAATTCAATCATATACTTTCTAAAGTACTTTGGAGCGTAGTGATTTTGCAACTTTGCGTTGGCCCTTTCTCTTATTGCAACCGCTTCAAAAAATGTCTTCCATAGTTTTTGGTATGTATCTTTTTCTATATTTATCTCTTTGTCAAAAGCTTCTATACTAAGATGTTTTTTGTGGTAAACAGCTGCTTTTTTCCTTTTTACGTCGTGTATTACAAAGTTCTCCTCTTTATATCTTCTTTTGAAAAACTCCCCTAAGTAATCTAATACAAAGTGCTTTGGCTCAAACTTTGCATATAAAATATTATCTACCTGATGAAACCTTAAAAAACCTATGTATTTGTGCCTTTCTCTATTTACCGATTTTCTATAATAAATTAGATTTCTTATAAAATCTTGATTTACATCCTTTAGGTGCTTATTCTCCAAGTAGAATAAAAAACTTCTGTATGTATCAGAAAAAGCCTTTTCTTCATCATAACAAAAGCAATCGTAAAAGAGTTCTATCGTCTCTTCGTCTAACATTTGTTTGAATTTTTTTAGTATATCATCTTCTATTTCTACTTTTACAGTTTCAAAAAGAGATGGTTTTTTGGCTTTTAAGAATATAGGATTTTTTATATCGTTTTTAAAAGCCCAATACAAGGCACTTAAAAAACCTTCAAAACTATCTTCGAATATTATATTTACCATAACCTTAGCTGAGTGTAAGAAGGTTTTTGGGAACTTTCTTTTATGATGGCTTTTCTTATGTACTCCGGAGATAGACTATAACCTAAGTATTTTTTTGCTACTATAAAGTGCTTTGCCTTTTTAATAGATATTCCAAGCTTTATAAGGTCCATATATTCTAAGGTTTTAAATGCTCTTGCTTGTATTATTTTCATGGCGTTTTTTCTACCGATGCCAGGCACTCTTATGAGCTCTTCGTAGGAGGCTTTGTTTACATCTATTGGATATAGATGTATATTTTTAATGGCGTAAGCGGTTTTTGGGTCTATCTCTAAGTCTAAGTTTGAATCTTTTTCAACAATCTCTTCATACTTAAAATCGTAAAATCTAAGAAGCCAATCAGCCTGGTAAAGTCTATGTTCTCTTAAAAGAGGTGTTTTATCTACTTTTATATGCTTTGTATTTGGAACTGGTATATAGGCTGAGTAATACATTCTTTTTAGTATTTTCTTTTCGTAAAAATAAGAGGCAAGTCTTAAAATCTGATAATCTGGCTCGTTGGTAGCTCCCACTATAAGTTGTGTTGAAGTGCTTGCTACTGGCTTTTCACTGTTGTCTCTTAGATTTTTTACAAACATCAGCGGTTTTAAGACGTTGTCTTTGTTTTTTTCTGGTGCTAAAAGCTTTAAACTTTGCTCAGTAGGAAGCTCTATATTTGAGCTAACTCTATCGGCTAGTTTAGAAGCTTCTTCTATAAGCTCTTTGGAAGCTCCTGGTATAAGTTTTAGGTGTATATATCCGTTAAATTTATATTCTTCTCTTAAAATTTTTACGGTTTTTAACATTAGTTCCATTGTATGATCTGGGGATTTTGCTATACCAGAGCTTAAAAATAAACCTTCTATGTAGTTTCTTTTGTAAAAGTTTATAGTGATATCAGCAAGCTCTCTTGGTGTAAAAGAAGCTCTTTTTATATTGTTGGACGCTCTATTTATACAATATTCGCAGTCAAATATACATACGTTTGTAAAAAGCACTTTAAGAAGCGAGACGCATCTGCCATCGGATGTAAACGTATGGCAAACCCCTGGTGCATAGGAGTTTCCTATACCACCTTCTATAGTTTCTCTAACTCCTCCAGAACTTGCGCAAGATACGTCGTATTTAGCACTATCAGCTAATATTCTGAGTTTTTGTTCAACGTCCATACGTTATAAATATAATGCGTTTTTAAGCTTTTAGAATGATAAAGTTTTTATTTTGCTATTTTAACCAAAAATTCTGGTATTTCATCTTTTTAAGCACAAAATCTACACAACCAGTTTTTATCGCACTTTCTGGCATAGTCCACAATATAGCAGATTTTGGGTCTTCGGCTACCGTAATACCGCCATTTTTCTTAACATCTACTGTAACCTTAGACCCGTCGTCGCCCATGCCGGTCATTACTATACCGCAGGTGTTTTCCTTAAAAATCTTGGCACAAGAAGACAAAAGCAAGTTAGCAGATGGTATATATATTATAGAATCATCTTTTACATAATTTACTATAGGCATATTCTCGCTTCCAGTAATTACCATATTTATCCTACCCCTTGATATATATACAGTACCTGGTTTTAATACTTCATTTTCTTCTGCTTCTTTAACGTTTAGTTTACACTTTGAATTTAGATGCTCTGCAAAGCTTTTTGTAAACGTGTCTGGCATATGTATAGCAATAACTATAGGATAAGGATAATCAGCTGGTAGCTTTGGAAGTATTTCCCCAAGCGTTTGTGGGCCACCGGTAGATATACCTATGGCTATTACACCTTTGTCTCCCAACTTTCTTATTGGAGATGTGGGTCTTGGTGGTTTTTCTATAGGTTTTTCTACAGTGCTTTCTTTTAGAGCTTTCAACCTATCTGCTATGCTTCTTTTCTTAAGAAGGGCGTTCTCAACCTTTTTGAGAAGCTCATCTTTTACCTTGTAAAAATCTGCATAGTTTTTTGGTTTTGCTATAAAATCAAAAGCCCCAAGCTCTAAAGCTTTTATAGTTTCTTTAGCTCCTTGGGTAGTGTAAGCGCTTACCATTATTACCTGCGTTGATATGTTTTGCTGTTTTATCTTCTCAAGGGTTTCTAAGCCGTTCATTTTTGGCATTTCTACATCTAAAGTAACAAGGTCTATGTTTTGATTTTTCAAAATCTCTAAAGCTTCTAATCCGTTAGAAGCTTCATAGATATTTTCTACAAGATTTGAAGACTCTAACATCTTCTTGATGGCCGCCCTTATAAAAAACGAATCGTCTACTATTAGTACATTTGCCATATCAATCACCTCAAAAGATAAGCTAAATAAGCTAATCCAGTAATTATTCTATAATATCCAAAAATTTTAAGATTGTTGAAAGATATGAAGTTTAAGAAAGTTTTTACAGAAACAATTGCAAAAATAAGGGCTGTTATAAAGCTAATACCCATTGGTAATATATCTTGGTGATGAATTTGGCTATGGTCTTTAAGAAGTGAATATAAACCAGCGCTAAGTATTGTTGGTATTGCTATTAGAAAAGAAAAGTCTGCGGCGGTTTTTCTCTCAAAGCCTATAAGCATAGCACCTATGATGGTAGCACCAGAACGAGAAACTCCAGGTATCAAGGCAAGAGATTGAATAAACCCTACAGTTATTGC
>Ga0080003_1001423_pt1 | contig 12613 bp, 7 predicted proteins | sample JossMetagenome_FD_69206 | JGI IMG/M metagenome (GOLD analysis project Ga0080003, IMG submission 69206) | Hot spring microbial communities from Joseph's Coat, Yellowstone National Park, USA - JC2_E (SPADES assembly) (version 2) | ecosystem: Environmental > Aquatic > Thermal springs > Hot (42-90C)... | reverse complement strand
CGGCCCGGCCTACCACATCGCGTCGATCCCCACAGTCCCCGTCGCCCCCCGGCAGGACCTCGATGAGGACGCGGACCCTGTCGCGAGCGCACCAGACACCCTCCCAGACGCCGTTCAGCGAACGCGGGAGCTCCAGCATGAACCGCCCGCCGCCGGGGCGCGCCCCCAGCCTCGCTATCCGCCTGGCGCCCAGGTCGATCACCATGCTCACCGAGGACCCGGACTTGGAACCGGAATCACGCGTGCACACCTCACCGCCTCTACGAGTGGACATCGACCACATGTGCGGGGACCGTATTTAACGGCGACAAAGGGGCCGCGCAGGCAGCGCCACGCGCGCCCACGAATCAGGTGTGAGGCCGCCCGGGAGTTCACGGGCAGCGAGCGGGGCATCTCATTCGATCCCGGGAGAACCGTTCAACGATCTCCGGATCAGCGCGCCGATCGCAGGGCAATGATCGCTACCTCGCTCTAACAGCGAGCCTCCATCCGGGAAATGGGAGCGCCACTCAGTGCAGCGCTGCACAACCGGAGGATGTCGCCAGGTGATGATACCCACGGGCACCACGGAGCGCGTGCCCGGAAAACTGGCAATCATAATCCATAGTATTCATACAACATATTTTTTATATAGCCCGCCAGCCAGTTCCCAATCCAGTTCCGCTCGATCGAATCCCCGAGATATTCGCACAATCCAGCTCCGGTTTTCTCGGAGAGATTCCGTGCCTTGTTGACAGCATATTCTATGGCACCATCCAGTAAATTAAGTCTGTGTATTTTTGACATCGGATCATCAAGCTCTTTCTGCCAGAATTCCGCATCCTTGCCGAGCTCCGAGCTCAGGTGGGATGGAAGATCATCCATCAATTGAAATAACAGCTTATCGATCCCGCAGGAAGCATAGTATCTTTCTATAAGTTCCTTGCCCCAGTTTGAAATATAGACCAATGAACCGCCTCCTCGCTCCGTCATACACTGCATGCAATGATTAAAGTTTTAGCTCCGGGAGATGGAATCATCACATGGAACCGGCCGATAGGCGGTCGATCGACGAGCATGAGTATGAACCCAGGGGATCCCTCCGCTCAATCCACAGTGAGTACGGATCGGATCCCGGGAGGTGGATCGACCTGGATCGAGAACAGTTCGCCGCCCGGGATCATCGCCAGATCGACCATGGCGAACGCAGCCAGCCACGCCCGGAGACATGGGGCCGTATGAAGTACCGGCCCGGCCATCCACTCGCCGGGGAGACCGTCCCGCAGCGGCCGGGGGACCTCAGACCGTGCTCCCGCCGGAGGCGACGCGCGGGAGTGTGTTGAATCATATTAAATAGGGAGTAGAGCGTACTTCCGAGAGGTGACTGGGGGTCGCGCCTCTACGATGGAACACTCGATCAGTTCAGGCAGGACGTGCTCGACAACTCCATAGCCGACGTGCTCAGACAGCGCTTTTCCCAGTACTACGGACATGGGCCGGGACCCTCTGAGTACCGCTCCTGGGAGAACTCTCTGCGCGCCCTGAAGGATGTGTTCGAGTATGACGGCCTCCGCGACATCCACGAGAACAGGGTGCTGCTCGAGTACAGGATACCGGTGACCGACCGCAGGATAGACGCGCTGATCTTCGGGGCCGGCGACGCCTCGCGGGGGATGGTCCTCGTCGAGCTGAAGCAGTGGTCCAACGAGGAGGTGAAGGACTCCCCGGACGAAGGCAACGTCATCCTGGAGGCGGGGCGCGCTCAGAGGGTGGTCCCGCACCCCTCGCTTCAGGTGGAGGGGTACTACTACGGGCTGAAGGACAACCTCTCGATCTTCGACGAGGATCCTTCCGTGGAGATCTTTCCGGCGGTCTACCTGCATAACTACTCCAGGAAAATGGACACAGTGCTCTACGGACCCAGGTTCGGGGAGGCGCTGAGGAGGTATCCGCTGTTCTCCAAGGAGGACTACCGGTCCCTGGGCGAGTACATAAGGGAAAGGGTCTGGAGGGACCCGGCCAGTGACATATACACGAGGTTCGTCTCAAGCCTGGTCAAGCCCTCCAGGCAGCTGATGAGCCACGTGCGCCAGATGGTAGACAACCAGCGGGTCTTCTACCTCATAGATGAGCAGATAGCGGCCAGGAACGCCATAGTCAGCAGGGCGAAGAGGATGGCGCGCGGTGGGAAGTCCGCGATAATCGTGAAGGGAGGACCCGGGACCGGGAAATCCGTCATAGCCCTGGAGACCATGGTGGAGCTGCTTGGGGAGGGGAAGGACGTCTACTACGCCACGGGCTCCAACGCATTCACCAACACGCTGAGGAAGCTTGTGGGGAACAGGGCGAGGGACAGGATAAAGTACTTCTTCAACTTCACTGATCGCGCGGACAACGATGTGGACGCCATAATATGCGATGAGGCGCACAGGTTCAGGAGGAACAGCAACGATTACGGCGTGCCCCGGCAGTTCAGGTCCAGCAGGCCGCAGGTGGAGGACATAGTGAGGCCCGCGAAGCTTTCCGTGTTCTTCATAGACGAGAAGCAGGTCGTGAGGCCGAACGAGGTGGGCAGTGTGCGCCTGATAAGGGAGGCGGCTGAGAGGTACGGCGCCGAGATAGCGGAGTTCGAGCTGAAGACCCAGTTCAGGTGCGGCGGATCGGAATCGTACCTGGAATGGCTGGACAGGACGCTGGGGATATCCGAAGCCGGCCCGGAGGTGCTGGGGAGGAACGAACCCATGACGTTCGAAATCGTGGGCTCACCGAGGGAGCTCAGGGAGATCATAACGCGGAGGAACGCCGAGAAACCCAACTCTGCGAGGATTGTGGCCGGCTTCTGCTGGCCATGGAGCAAACCGAGGCCCGACGGCTCGCTGGTGGACGACGTGGTCATAGGGGACTTCCACATGCCGTGGGAAAAGAAGGACGAGTTCTGGAAATGGGCCACGGACCCATCGGGGATGGGGCAGGTCGGCACGGTGTACACAGCCCAGGGGTTCGAGTTCGATTACGTGGGGGTCATCTTCGGGAACGATCTGGTGTACGACCCGGATGAGGGGAAGTGGGAGGGAAGGCCTGAGAACTCATATGACTCGAGGGCCAAGGCGGGAGGGAAGGAGGAATTCACGAGGTATCTTCAGAACGCGTACAGGGTGCTGCTGTCGAGGGCGCACCGGGGCGTCTACGTCTACTTCATGGATAAGGACACCGAGCGCTACTTCAGGTCCAGGATTGAGGACCGCGCGGATGCGTAGCGCGAACACAACAGGACACGACCCATCGCTCCGGATGGATGGCGACCCGTGTATGCGCACAATCCCGTGCGGCGATGCGTCTCCGGATCCGCGGCGCTGTGGCCGAAGGACGGCGCCGGGAGGTCCATCCGTCAGCGGATCTCGCCTTAAATACAGGGTCAGGAATATATCCGGCGAGGGTCACATGATCCCCGGCGTCCGCGTGCTGGATCTGTTCGCCGGCATGGGAGGTTTCTCGCTCGGCTTCGCTGGAGTCCTCGGACGCGACGCGGTGACGGGAATCGACCTCTGGCCCCGGGCCATGGACGCATATGGGGAGAACGTGGGGCACGCGGTGCAGATGGATCTCTCGAGGGAGGAGCCCGACGGCGACCCCGACGTGATCATCGGCGGCCCCCCCTGCAGGCCCTGGTCGTCGGTCAACCTGAGGAGGCGCCGGGCCGCGCACGGGGACTACGCCCTCGTGCGCCGCTTCTACGGGATCGTGATGGCCAGGAGGCCGCGCGTCTTCGTCATGGAGAACGTGCCCGCGCTGGCGAGGGACCGGATCCTGCTGGACGCGCTCCGCGATGTCAGAGGACACTACGCGGTGAAGAGGATCACCGTCAGTTACAGCGACTACGGGGCCGCGACGTCGCGCAGGCGCCTCTTCGTGATCGGGGCCGGGGAGCCCGCGGTGCTGCAGGGCATCCTGCTCGGGCTGGAGCGCGCCAGGAGCCCGGCCGCAACGGTTCGCGACGCGATGGGCGATCTGGAGGGGATCGGGCGCGCGGGCCTTCCGGACCACGAGTGGAGCGAGGTCCGCACGATCGGAAGGTATTCTGATAAATACGCGACCGGCAGCTTCGGATGGTACAGGCTGGAGTGGGATAGCCCGGCCCCCAGCTTCGGCAACGTGAGCAAGACCTACACCCTCCATCCATCGGGTGAGAGGGTTATATCGGTGCGCGAGGCAATGCGCATCATGGGATTCCCCGACGCCTACGTCTTCCCGCGGGGCACGCCGCTGCATGACCGCTACCAGATGGTGGCGGACGCCGTGTCGCCGGTGTTCAGCCGCGCGCTGGCGGAGGCGATCCTCAATGGACTCATGGAACATGAGCGCAGGCCTGAACCTGAGGAACTGGTGGCTCGCCAGGGGCCGTAGGTTCCCCTGGAGGGAGGACCGCACGCCCTACAGGGTGCTGGTGTCGGAGGTGCTGCTCCACAGGACGCGCGCCGGGAGCGTCGCCCCGATCTACGAGCGGTTCATAGGGAGATACCCGTCACCGGTCGTGCTGGCGTCGGCGGATGACTCCGAGCTGGCGGAGATGCTGGGACCGCTCGGCCTCAGGTGGAGGACGGAGCTCATCGGCAGGATGGCGCGCGAGATCGTGGAGAGGTTCGGAGGGGAGGTGCCCTGCGACCGCGACGCGCTGCTGAGCCTGCCGGGGGTCGGGGACTACATCGCCTCCGCCGTGCTGGTGTTCGGGTGCGGGATGTTCGCGCCGCTGCTGGACACGAACATCGTGAGGATCGCCGGGAGGTACCATGGCGTTCCGGTGAGCGACGGCTCCCGGCGGAGCGCCCGGTTCGCGGGACTCCTCGGCGATCTCGTGGATCCCCTGGACCCCGCGACCTCCTACTACGCGCTGATAGATCTGGGCGCGCTGGTGTGCAGGCCCCGCAGCCCCCGGTGCGGTGAGTGCCCGATCAGGGAGGGCTGCCGCCATGCGGCCGGCCGCAGTGGAAGATCCTCGAGAGCCCGATCAGCCTGTCGATGACCTCAGCGGCCCTCCAGGCGTCGCTGCCCTCCAGCAGCGCACCCATCTCGTAGTTGCGGTGGAGCCCGCCGGGTCCGAGGTTAGCGGAGCCCACCAGCGCGAACCTGCGGTCAACCACCACGACCTTCGCGTGCAGGATGGAGTCCTGCAGATCGAAGTCGTGCAGGCTGACCCTGCCACGCCCCGATCCGAGCCCGCAGAGGAACCTCACTGTCCGCCCGTCCTGCTGCCGCATGCGGTTCAGCACCAGCCTCACCGGCACCCCCCTGTCGACTGTCCTCCGGAGGGCCGTGAAGAGCTCATCCCAGGGGTCCATGAGGTACGCCGCTATCTGAACCTCGTTCGTCGCCTGATCGAGGAGCTCCAGCAGCACGCCGTCAAAGGACCTGAGGCCGGGGCCCAGCAGTTCGGCGCCGCTGACCACGATCACGGATCGGAGCGGCGCTGCCCTCTTATCAGCCTTCTGTCCAGCCAGGCATTGCGATGCTCGCAGGAGGTCTCCGGGACGAAGGAGCAAGCGTAACACGCCGCCCCGTTGAACCGCGGGAACACCACCCGGGAGTCGCCGCACAGGGGATCGTTGGAGCAGCGCTCCGCCCTCCTGAGGGCGCCAAGCATGTAGTTCCTGAGCCCGTCCTCCTCGCCCGCAAGCGATATGAGACCGCCGAGAGTCCCCTCGCTGCCCCTCTGGTACGTGTAGATCAGAATTCCGGCCCTCCCGGACCAGGGACTCCCCTCGCTGGGGATGGCATAGACCCTCTCGCGTATGGATGCCAGCGGGTACCCGGCGTCGGCCGAGAGCTCCCTCATCAGCATGTGGCTGAACGTGTGCCACCAGACGAAGAGCGGGCTCGTCTCGACGCGGCGTCCTGCATCCCTGAACAGGTGCCCGGGATAGCTCTCCCTCTCATCGTGTACCCTTTTCCACTCATCGCAGGCGCCGGAATCCCGGGAGAAATCCGCGCCACATGCATCGAACTCACCATTATCTTTATCGCCGGCGTATATGAACAGGCCCTCGCCGAACTGGCGCACGCCAGGGCACCAGTATCTGTCACCCAGCCTGCTGCAGACACTCACGGTCCTGACGTCCTCCTCGGGCCGCGCCACCCGCTGGTACCCGATCTGCGTCAGAACCACCGTCAGGCGTTTGACCGGCGTCACATGGAATGTGATTCCTTCCACCGTCGTCTCCCTGGAATCATTCGGATCCACCTCCAGCAGCGAGTACTCCCGCCCAGTGGTAGAGGGCGGGTATCCATTGCGAGACGCGAGCATCAGTTCCTCGAACTCCCTGTCCATGATCTCACCATATGAAGCGCTGACATGCTCCGCGAAGAAGCTCCGCAGATCTCTCCAGGCTCTGTCGAGTTCGCTGTCATCCACCTCATCCCTCCTCTCTAAGTACCATGTCCACGCGTTCTCCGGGAAGTCCGGGCTGTGTGACTCATGGAACTCCTCCAGGATGCGCTTCGTCAGCGGGCCATCCCCGTATTTATATTTCAACGCATTCGCTAGCAGCGTATTATCTCTGAGGGGGGTTCTGAGAAATCCATGAAGATCGGTCGCCAGCGGTGGCACGACCATCAGAGCCAGCGTGACCGGCACGTGAACGTTGGAGCTTCCCCTCTGCGTCGGATACGCGTCGTGCGGCCGTGCGTCGTCCCTCTCGTGGGCACTGCCGCGCTCGGGATATCTGCCGGTGCACCTCAGAGGGCTGCCGTAGAGATCCACCAGCCTGATCTCACTCTGACAGGAGGCGCATCTGATCCTTATCGAGCTCGGCGATCCGCTGCCGATCCAGTAGTAATATGGCTCACTGCCAGAGCTCAGCTTGCATTCCTGCCCTCTGTGAACTACCTCATCCCAGTTTATGTCATCCATGTGCCCCCTGTTGCATATCATGATATACCTGATGGGCTGCACTTCATTTCTGCCGCACTCCGGACACCTTGGAATGCCTCCCTGTCTCCATCTGAACAGCACGTAGCCGTTTCCACGATGTCCCTGAGCATTGGTGCACAGGTAGTAGCTGGGGAACGGCGTGCCGGGCCACTCGAACCCGTTCTCCCCGAACTCCATATCTGTGGGCACGCGATAGACGCGCACATCATCTCCGAGGATGTGCCTCTTCTGCTCATCATGGGATCCGCCGGCGATGGTATCCACAATCCTGGTAAGGTCTATCCTGACCAGCGGCGTTATGTCGAGATCCATCCCGGGATTGCCTCTCAGACGTTCCAGCAGCGCCTTGACCCCGCTATCATCTGGCGCGGCCTCCGGCAGCAGCGCCACGCCCGGTCCGTCCGGAGTCACCACAATGCTGCCCGGTCCGTAGTTCAGCACGAATTCCGACGGACGCAGACCCACGCTCCTGCGGCTTCCATATGCATGCCGGTTCCGGTCCACGATCTCACCTCCTGCGGATCCTGAATGTGAACGTCCCCTCCAGTTCCCTCAGGGATGTGGGAAACCTGTCCTGAACCACCATCTTTCCCTTTTCGCGATGCATCTCATCGCCGAAGACCGCATGCTTGTCAGTTCTGTAGTACTCGACGTACACGAAAGGCTCCGCACCAACATCAAGTGCGATGCTCCTCCACCTGTCAACATAGCCCTTCACCACGTTGATGAACCTCTCCGCGGAGCGGTCTCCGGCCGCCTTTGAGGCCCTGTCGCGCAGCGCCCTGATGGTCTCCTCGATCAGCTCCCGGTGTTCCTCCTCGATCAGCCTCGCGCTGTCCGCCGCCAGCGGCGAACCGCGCCTCCCCCTGAGCATCGCCACGAGCACTGGCAGGCCTGCCAGCCTTGCCACCTCCTCCGTGTACGGACTCACGCTCACGGGCTCCACATGTTCACTGATCCTCGAGTGGTATCCGGTGAAGAACTCGTAGTGACTCAGATCGCGCGGCTTGGTAGCGCGGTAGAACGTGACCACGAGCGCTCCCCGGGATCTTCCCACCCTGCCCGTGGCCTGCACATACTGCGATGTCTCCTTGGGCTGGCCGTGGACGACCATCATTGACAGCCTGGGAATGTCGACCCCCGTGCCGAACATGGACGTCGAGAACACGGCATCGGGAGCGGTGCAGTTCTCCCCCGAGAGCTCCTCCAGCACCTGCGGCAGTATGAAGGAGTCGGTGCGCCGGGACAGCTCGATGTGCCCCAGAGAGCGGGGTGTCCGTATTCCCGCGCGTGCATCCAGCAGGTCCAGCCTCTGGCGCATGTCCTGTTCGTACATGCCGACCGCATACGCCAGTTCCTTCACGGCATTGAAGTAGCCCACCAGCGTGTGGTAGTAGTCAAGGAATTTGCACCGGCTGCAGTCACCGCACTGCCCGCGCGCAGTGCGCACAGCGTGAAGAAGGGCTGTCCATATCCTGATGACCGGCGTCAGCGGACCCCTGCCGGGCGACAGCACGCCCACGTAGAGTGCTCCCGGCCGGTCGTCGAACGGCGTGTCCACGGATGACCACATGAACATCCGGTCGTCGCCCGACGCCGGCGGAAACACGCGCGCCTCTCTCAGGTACAGCCGTTCCGTCGCGTCCTCGAGCTCCTCAGGGCTGGAGACAGTGGCCGACGCCGCCACATACTTCGGTTTAACACCGGCGCTGTTCACGGCATGCTCCACCGCCGCCTCGTAGATCCCGACCAGGCTTCCCAGCGGCCCGCTTATCAGATGAAGTTCATCCTGTATTATCAGTTCTGGCGGCTTCGGCTGCTCTCCGGGCGTCAGGTCGCTGCACGTCGCACGCCTGCTCCCCTCATCTTTGCAGGACCTTCTGGAGCATCCCTCTATGCTGTTGCACGAACGCACGTCGCCGAACAGCAGGCCGGTCTCAGCCCTGAACGGCAGCTGTGCGAGCTTGTCGACCGTCGCCACCACAATCGAGGGCAATCTGCCATATATCTGATCGTCCACGGTGAGCGCCATGATGGGAACTCTGTCTGAGATGAACGGATCCGGCCGCGAATCTCCGCAACTGTATCTGAAAGGTGCAGGATTCTCCGTCAGTGAATTGCGGTCCTGCAGCCGTATCTGGTGGTCTGCGCACCCGGTCCATTTCGGCAGGATCTCGGTCGGCGTCCTGCCTTTCATACCGTCATCGGGCGCGTGCATCTGAAGGCGTCCTTGGGGATATCCTCCCACCCAAGGGATATGAAGCGGACATCCATCCTGTTCCTCCGGCCCATGCGGATTTGGACAGAGTGTATCAAAGTCATACACGGTGGAGCCCTCACGGGATCTGCTGCTCCCATACACCCTGAAGAAATACCCGGGTTTGTCCCATCTTGTCGACTGCAGCACGCCGAGACAGCCGCTCCGGCCATCGCGCTGTTCGCATGCGATGCCGCCATCATTCAGAGCGGTCCACAGATGCTTCAGATCATCATATCCGAGGTCCCTGTTTCTGCCCCTGCCATCCAGCACGACCTCAACTGTCAGATAATCAGGGTCGTGGTGCCGATGCAGCCCGAATTCCACGCGCCATCCGCCAATCACGCCCTCCCGATTCATTTTCAGCTCCATCTCCTTGAGACGTCTTTCGACTTCGTCGATCCATCCCTGGCGCGGGGAACCGTCTGCCCTGCCGATGATCCAGTACAGGTGGTGGGTTCCGCCCGGCTTGAACCTGATCCCGGGCGGTATGGAGAGCCACGCGCCGCAGGCGGGACACTGGAGCATCTGCGCCGGATTCGGATCCCCGTTTTCCTCAAGATCCTCATTGCTGTCCCTCAGCAGATCGATCGCCCCACGCGACCATTTGTTGCCCCCGAGCAGGTTCGGCGTCACGTTACCTCCCACCCAGAGGCCTGCCGAGAAGGGCGTGGATCCCCACACGAAGCCGAACTTCCCGAGCAGATCCCTGAGGTCATCGCTACATCTTTTTGAGTTCGAGCCGCACCCGGGCAACCAGCCCACAGTCGCGCGCCACTCAAGCCCCGCAACGCGCAGCAGTTCGCATGCCTGGATGGCCTTCACAAGCCTCCTGAACTGCTGGATTGTGAGGAGCCTGAGCGTGTATCTCATGAGTACGGCGACGCCATCGCCCCTCCCGCCCCTCCTGAGTTCACGTCTCCTGCGGTACGCCAGCGTGAACAGCAGCAGACCCGTGTACGCCTCCGTCTTTCCAGCGCCCGTGGGAACCCAGAGGACGTCAACGATACCTCTTCCATCGCTCGACTCATTCACAATGTCACCCAGCGTCATCAGGATGAAGGCCAGCTGGAACGGCCTCCATGCGAAACCACCGGAATTCTCCGTTCCGGGCCTAGAGCCCCAGGAGCGCTGGACATCCATCGCCATATTCATGAACGCGAACGCCAGCCAGACGTCAGGGTTGCCACGTATCAGATCTATGCCCTCGCTGATGCGCCCGAGCACGTCCTTCTTCAGGCGCTCGTCCCCACCGTGGCTCCCGATCCACCTCGCCGCATACTCCAGCAGGCGCTCCAGGCGCCCAGCCATCTCCTCGCGATCCAGCCCGCTCAGTTCCCAAGCGCTCATTGTCGGCAGCTCCTCCGACATGTAGGCGGGCGCCGGCCTGTGGAAGACCGGGAGATACTCCGTCCTGATGTCGGCCCGCGAGAACTCCTCCCTCAGGTCCGGGGGGAGCACTTCCCCATCAACCCAGTGGAATGGCGGATTCTCCAGTGGATCGCGCAGATGAAGGATCTCGGCCAGCCTCCTCAGCTCCTCCCTGCGATCCTCCCCAAGCGCCTCCGGCCAGCTCTCGGGATCCACGCTGAGGCCGGTTCCGGTGTTCGTCCCATCCTCGGGGCTGCGCCAGACGACGGACGTCATGAATCCGTGCGGGATCCCCCCGCCATCGCCCCGGGAATCGTCGGGAACCCTCAGCTCCAGACCCTCCAGCCTCACCCTGATCTGTGGCTGAAATATCATATTTTCTGGATTTCTAATTTGTTTGTCGTCCCCGGCAGACGTGCCATTGACCAGAAATAACGTGATGCGCCACGGGTCGCCCTCCTCTCCCACAGACTTCGCACGCACATGCAGCTCGGCATCGTGCTCACCCTCATCACACACATGCGCCCGGCCCCCGGCCTCCTCCGTGCACAGCCTAAGCGGACTGGGTCCGTCGTACGGAACCGGTATCTGCACCACGAAGTACCGGGGAACGCGCCTCCAGACCTTCTTATCCTTCATGTAGCGAGCCCAGGTCACACACACGTGCAGCTGGGCGCTGGCATCATTCACCCGTCTGACCTCAAACTCCATACCCAGTGATGATGGCGGCTGCATCGGAGAGAGGAGGGTTCCCCCCGCCAGCGCTCCGACAACGTCCGCATCCTGTGAATCGTCCTCACCGGTCTCACTGTGCTCGTCAGGCCTGACAGCCGAGTCTTCCAGTATGTCCGCATCGTGTGAATCCTTGTACCTCTGGGGTGCCAGAACGCCGGTTACGTACTCCTCGTATGGATTCAGCCCGTGTGGCCCGACCTGTATCGGGATCTCCTCGTGTGGGCCATTGCGCGGTCCGAGGAGCTCCGCCGCCAGCTGTGCCAGCAGCACCTCCCTGAAGCCGTTTCCCTCATCCGGCGGGGATGCCATCCTGAAGATGCTGGGTATCCTGGCAATATAAGTGCTGTTATCCTCGCGTTTTCCCCAATTCCGGTGCAGCGCGAGGTACCTCACTGAAGCCGAACCTCAGTGGTTGTCCCTGGAAATCCGTGTGAGATGGATGAGATCAGGCCCATTCGCGAGGTGGCGGGCGCCGCTGGCGCCACTGTGGATCAGGCACGCGGATGGCTATGGACAGTGATCGGCTTCAGAGGAGCGGTCGCCGTTCCAATGATCCGTCCAGATAACGATCTTCCGACGCAAGGTTTACATTTACACAATACCAGTTAACAGTGTTGGGAGCCCGGGGACCACGTTACTTCCTCGAGATCAACGGCACGGATTTCCCATGTCACCTGGGGCGCGCGCTCTGGTGGCATGACGGGAGCAGTGACAGGAAGGCGCTGGACGAGATAGACGCAGGGGACGTCGTCTATCACTACGTTGCCAGAAAGGTCTACAGTGGATTCCTGAAGGAAATCTGCGGGGGCCTCGACTGCCGCAGGTCCATGGTTATAATGCGCTCCACTGTAAAGCGCGTGGACAGGGGACCAAACGGAAGCGGCTTCGATGCGAACGATCTCAGGTCGAAGCTGAGCTCCGTGCTCGGCGGCGTCCTGGGTAGGGGCCCCTGCGCCGGGATGGACCTCGATGGATACCTGGGTCAGGAGCTTTACCGCGAGGCCTTCGCGAACCCCAACAGGCGCTACTTCATGGCGGAGCTGGGGGACGCGAGGCCCTTCCTGCGCGGGTTCCGCGGTCTCGGCCTGTCCTCCGCGAAGCTCCGGCGCTACCTCGTGAGACTGGAGGGTGACCTGGCTGGACCGGAGGGGGCCGGACCCGCGCGGGACCCGGAGGAGGTCCTGAGGGACTCGGTGAGGGAACGCGGCCTGGTGCTGGACGAGGTCCTGCTGAGGCGCGTCCTGGTGGCGGCCTCGAGGGGGAACGTCCTGCTAACGGGGCCCCCGGGATCCGGGAAGTCGACCCTGGCCGAGCTGGCGGCGGAGGCGCTCGGGGACGGGAGGCCC
>Ga0080003_1001422_pt1 | contig 12636 bp, 10 predicted proteins | sample JossMetagenome_FD_69206 | JGI IMG/M metagenome (GOLD analysis project Ga0080003, IMG submission 69206) | Hot spring microbial communities from Joseph's Coat, Yellowstone National Park, USA - JC2_E (SPADES assembly) (version 2) | ecosystem: Environmental > Aquatic > Thermal springs > Hot (42-90C)... | reverse complement strand
GGGGAGGCGTCAACCGCGCTTATGAGCTCCCCGTCCCGCCAGTCCAGCTCATGGTCCGTGGCCACGACCCCTACGTCAGCTATTGACATGGCTGCGGCCACGTCCATCACGCTGGCCGGGTAACCCGTTGGCACGACTATGGACAGCAGCCTCCCCTCTGAGACCTTCCTGTAGTACATTAGCATCGGCTCCCTGTCCGTGAGCTTAGCCGCTGAGGCCGCCAGGGCCTGGGCCCTGCTCAGCTCTGCCGAGGCCAGCGATACTATAGCGCCGGTCAGCACGTTAAGCCCTCGGCAGTGCCGTTAGCCCAGGAGCTAATATAATTTGGCCTCAGCGCTGCTGACGCATGTTCACAAGTTTCATTAAGCGTTAGCTTGCGCCATATGGTCTGTCCGTGGGGGTCGTCAGGCCAGGTCTTAGAGGGGGAATTAGTTGCCCTCTCTGATAGTAACGCTTTACAATTAGAATCTAGTAGTATTTAGATGCTATTAAGATTATTTTATTTAAGAATATATTAAATTTATATCAACCCTTAAAAGCTACTGTATGATAGTGTTCATACGACCTTTTAGATGGTGGGACGTCTATGGGAAGTGATCAGGGACCTGAGGAGAGGGGTTCTAGGTTCAGGGACGCCTTCAAGGACCTGGGCGAAGTATTTCGCATGTTCTACATAGAGACGGTGCCCTCCTACGGCAACAGCTTCTGGTTCCAGGTAGGCTTCTACATAATGGTACTGGCCATAGTGCTCGCCGTCACGGGGGCAATAATGATGTTCTTCGGCCCCTACTGGTGGAACTACAGCGTGGCCGGCATGTACGTGAGTCAGATACACTTCTGGGCAGCTGAGATATTGGTCACGCTGCTCTTCGCTCACGCGTTTGTCAACTTCTCTACCAAGGCGTACGCTAAGAGGAAGGACATGTGGGTCCTCGGCGTTATAATGCTCCTCTTCGTTTTGGTGCAGTACGCCTTCGGCATAGGCCTCAACGACAACATAGTGTCCCAGTACAACGACAAGAGCGGGGCCGGCCTCTGGAACGCCCTCGGCGTGGGCTGGTTCGTCAACCCTGAGAACTTCGGGGCCGTCCTGGGCTGGCACACCATAATCATGCCCGGCGTGCTGATGCTCCTGGCAGGGGCCCACTTCATGTTCGCCTGGAGGAGGGGCCTTACAAGGCCTCACAGGCCTGAGATAAGGTACTCCATGGTTAAGGCTAACCACAGGAAGATGTTCATAGGGGCCGGCGTCCTGGTGGTAGTAGTGGTCGCCATGGGCCTCGTCCTTGGGCCCCTGTGGGCCTACCCCTTCATACCGGCGCTCAACGCACAGTGGGCAGCCCAGCACTACCCTGACCTCTTCGCGGCCACCCTGTTGCAGGAGTACAACTACACCTCCGGCACCGCGACCTACGCGAAGTACACGGTGTTCGGCTACGTAAACCCCTACAGCTACAAATGGGACAACATAACCTACGTCAACACGAGGGAGGTCTACGTCGTGAAGCCTTACGAGATGCTGATCAACATGACCAACGGCACCAACTACCTGGCCGAGTTCCAGGCCGAGCCAAGCTCCGTGCAGTTGGCTCAGCTGAATGCCGCCTACAAATACTTCAGTAACAACGGCTCCACAACGGCCGCGCTCCACAACGCCTCAAACCCAATAGAGGTCGTGGCCGCCCAGCTGACCCTCATGGCCCAGTCAGGGCTCTACGACGGGGCCCTCACCCAGGAGACCTGGGACCACAGCAGCCTTGACCAGCTCTACGAGATAAGGCTCATCGCTGACACTGGGCTACTGCACACTATAGAGGGCTTCAAGTACCACCTGCACGAGTACTTCATGGGCATGATAAAGTTCAACGTGGAGCCGTGGCAGATAGGCAGCTACTGGATGGCCCCCTACGACGCCCTGGAGGCCTGGGGAGATCACATACCGTGGTGGCACACACTCTACAACGCGTCCGTAGCCCTAGCGTTCTTCATAATAGTTCTGTTGCTGCCCTGGATACCTGGCCTGAGGAACCTGCCTGACTACCTGAGGCTCTACAAGATATTCTGGAACAGGTACACCATACCTGAGATGAGGAAGCAGGAGGCCAGGAAGGGCAGGTAACTCCTTAGCGGTGTGAGCTTTTTTCTTTCCCATGTTATCACTATTATGGGCTCCTCCTAGGCTGCAGGAGGGCCCTAGGGAGGCCCTGCCGCTGCTCGTGACGGGAAATTCAAATAAGGTCTCATCACAACACGCGGCGTAGGTGTGGTCCTGTGAGGGTACCGCGCGTGAGGACGTACGTGCCTGGCCTTGACGAGATACTCTACGGCGGCATACCGGAGAGGAGCGCGGTGCTGATCTCAGGCGGCCCCGGCACGGGGAAGTCGATACTGGGCAAGCAGTTCCTCTACAACGGGCTCACCAGGGGCGAGCCCTGCGTCTTCGTGGCCCTGGAGGAGCACCCCGCTGCCACAAGGAGGAGCTTCAGGCACTTCGGCTGGGACGTTGACAGGTACGAGAGGGAGGGCAGGTGCGCCATAGTTGACGCCTTCACCGCCGGCGTGGGGGCGGCGGCCCAGAGGGAGAGGTACCTGGTGAAGGACGTCGACAACGTCCACGAGCTGATAGACGTCCTGAGGCAGGCCATAAAGGACACGGGGGCGCAGAGGATAACCATCGACTCGGTGAGCACCCTCTACCTGACCAAGCCGGCGGTGGCCAGGTCAATAGTCATGATGCTCAAGAGGGTCATAGCGGGCCTCGGGGCCACGGCCATGTTCGTAAGCCAGGTCTCTGTGGGCGAGAGGGGCTTCGGGGGGCCGGGGGTTGAGCACGCGGTTGACGGCATAATAAGGCTCGACCTGGACGAGGTTGAGGGGAAGCTCTACAGGTCCATAGTCGTCTGGAAGATGAGGGACACCAAGATAAGCATGGTGAGGCACCCCATGGACATAACAGACGAGGGGGTCGTGGTCCAGTGGGACAAGTACCTCAGGGTCACGGGTGCCTCGGTGAGCGTTCAGCCGCTGCCGAAGGAGGAGGTCGAGGAGATGAGGAGGGCCGTGGAGGAGGCAGAGAGGGAGGTCAGGAAGGCCGGGGCGGCCGAGGAGGAAGAGGAGAGGCCTTAACCGCGCGTAGGTTTAAGGTTTGAAAGGTCAGGGCCTGAACAGCTGGTTAAGGCCAGTCTGAGCAGCCCCTTGCCCTATTGACCTCTTCTAAGGCCTTGATGGCCTTTCACGTAGGCCGCAAGGTGGCGTCCCTATTGGCAGCCTCGCCTTGGAGCCCTCCTTCGAGGATCTCTTATAGCCCTCTGAGCAAGCCAGCCTTTGTCTCCTTGAGGCGGTCCTGAGGGTCGCCTCGGTGACCCCAGCTCATCCACTGTATCTCGTTGAGGAGCGTGCTGGCCTTCTCCCTGGCCAGGGCTACCGCTTATGCTAAAGCCCGCAGGCCTTAGCCCTCGCGCTAGGCGCTCAGTATCCTTTCTAGGGCCTTCTCCACGTCTTTTATCACAGTTGGCGGCACCTCTTTTCCATCCCACAGTATGTACCTCTTAGCTATGAAGTCCGCTATCCCCATTAAGATAAATGAGAGGGCCTCTGGGTCATAGGTCGCTATTTCGCCCCTCTCCATGGCCTCCTTTAGCCTCTGGGAGTACCTCTCTGCTAGCTTCTTGTAGTGCCATGCGTATAGCTGTAGGTTGTTCGCCTCGGCCTCGATAAGCACCTTGTACAGCTTCTTGTTCTTCTGCATCCACTCAAAGAAGGCCTCAAAACCCCTCTTCTCAATGGAGACCCTGTCCTTCAGCCCCTTGGTGCTCTCGGTCAAATAATGTCGTAAGTCCCTGTTTATTTTCCTCACTAACTCGACTAAGAGGTCGTCCTTGTTGTTGAAATAGAAGTAAAAGGAGCCGTAGGAGACGCCCGCGTTCCTAGTTATATCACTGATGGAGGTGTTGTTGAACCCCCTTTCATAAATTAAGTCAATAGCTGCCTCAACGATCTTGTCCAGCTTGGCCTTACCCCTTTCGGTTTTAGGCGTGTACTTCACCTTTCTGACACCCTTTTGGCTTCTCTCTAAACTATCATATGCCCATCCTAATTAGGCTTCTAGCCTTCCCCTGACACACGCTGTATAGCGTGCGCCCCCCACGTCCACCCGGTGCCCGCCGAGACAAGAACTATAAGGTCGCCCTCCCTTATCCTCCCCTCCCTCTCGGCCAGCCAGAGGGACAGGAATGGGTCTATTGACTGCATGTGCCCAAAGTCCTCAAGGTATATGGACTTGTCCTCGCTTAGCCCCAGCGCGGCAAGGACCTTCTTATGGAACGAGCGCTTCACGTGCAGTATAGCTAAGTACGCTATGTCCCTAGTGGAGAAGCCGCTCCTCTCAACTGCCTCTGTAATTACCCTCACCATGTTGCGCAGGGAAATAGACTCGAACTCCTTGTTGAACTCCTCGCTCCTCTCAACATGCAGAAGGTAGCTCCCTGAGGGGCTCTCGTAGAACCTCTCCCCAAGCATCTGGTAGACAACGTCAGAGTACTTGCCGTCAGTTACTATGGAGCCATTGAGCAACTTATACTTGCCCCCCTCGTTGCTCAAGAGGACCGCCGCTGCCCCGTCGGAGAAGTCATACATGAATCTGGAGGACTCGTCCTTGTAGTTCACTATCAGGCTCTGCTTGGTCGCCATAACCATTAGGGCGTTTTCCGTGCCCTCAGCCGCCGCAAGCTTTGGCTTTATCAGATCTAGGGCCACTATGCTGCTCACGCACTGCATCGATATGTCAGCTCCATACGCGTCGTGAAGGTCAAAGCCCTGCTGGGCCAGCGCTGACATAACTGACGGCGCGACGTTCCATATGTATTTATCCTTGAAGTCAGAGGCCGCGTAGAGGACTAGGTTAACCTTAGTTCCCCTGTGCCTCTGCATTAGGTTGCTGGTTGTAAGCTTGGCCATCTCAGACACTGACAGCTTTCTCTCTACGGGCTTCCTCACTATGCCAAGCTTATCTTTGACCACCCAATCTGGGAGCCCGGTCAGTGAGGCCAGCTCCCTGTAATCCATGAAGGTCTCAGGTATGTATAACTCGTAGTCCACTATGAACGCGTCACACATCACTGTCACCGTGGGCCCTGGCCTGCCTCGTCCAGGTACTCCCTGAAGCCGTCCCTTAGGTAGGCCTCCCTTAGCTCCTTCTTGGAGATCTTCCCTACAGGGGTCTTCGGTATCTCCCTCACAAATATCACGCGCTTCGGGACCTTATAGGAGGCGAGCACCCGCTTAAGGTCGTTCTTAACTTCATCCTCGGTCACCTCCTTCTTCCTCCTCACCACGACGGCCACTACCATTTCGCCCCAGCGCTCGTCTGGGACCCCGAACACCGCTGCGTCCTCCACGTAGGGGAGCTGCCTCAGGGCCTCCTCGACCTCTGTTGAGTAAACGTTCTCCCCTCCCGTCTTTATCATGTCCTTCTTCCTGTCAAGGAAATAGAAGTCACCGTCCTCATCTACTGTGAATATGTCGCCCGTCCTCAGGTACCCGTCGTCGGTGAAAGGTTTCTCCTCAGGCCTGTTCCAATAGCCCTGGAAGACGTGTGGTCCCCTTATCAGCAGCTCCCCGTCATCTGACAGCTTCATCTTCACGAACATTAAGGGCTTTCCTACGGACTTCGGCTTCTTCACGTACCTCTCAGGCGATATGTAAAAGTTGTTCGGGCCCGCCTCGGTCAGCCCGTAGCCCTGGAACACCCTGTAGCCTTTACTGAAGAACTTCTCGGCTACGGAGGGTGGCAGGGGGCCTCCGCCGCTTATGAAGGTTACATTCGAGAGGTCCACCTTGTCAAAGAGCGGCGACCTGGAGATGGCTTCAAGCATTGTTGGGACACCCATATAGATTGTGCACCCTTTATCGTGAAGCGTCCTTATGGTCCAGTCTGGGTCGAACTTGTCGATCTCTGGCAGGACGGCTCTGCCGCCAACGAGAAGCAGCGGGAGGAGCAGCACGTTCCACCCCCCTGTGTGATATAGGGGCAGGGAGACCACGGTGCAGTCCCTGCTCGTTAGACCCCACGAAAGTATGGTGATGATGGAGTTCCATATGATGGCCGACTCTGGTATTATGGCGCCCTTCGGCAGGCCGGTGGTGCCTCCCGTGTACAGAATCATAGCTGGCTCCTTAGTCTCGTCCAGGCTTAGCCTCTCCTCATAGGTGAAGCTGTAGTCCCTAGCATCCGGCCTGACGATATCCTCGCTCTTCACGCCTGAAGCTAGGTAGTCATCTATCACCAGGACTGGGCTCACGTCCTTCACGACAAAGTCTAGGAAGCTACGTCCTAAGCGCGGGTTAATTGGGACAAGGACAGCGCCCACCTTCCTGACGCCAAAGAATGTCAGTACGTGGCTCAAGGGGTCCCTGATTAGCGTGACTACCCTGTCGCCCCTTCTGACGCCCATCTCCAGGAGCCTGCGCGCAACGTAGTTGCTGGCGGCCTCCAGCTCAGAGAACGTAAAGGACCTTGAGGACTGCTCAATCGCAACGCTGTTCGCTATCCTTGCCCTATAGGCTAGGACTCCCTCAAGCACCTCAGATCACCACAGGGCCCTTCATAGGCTTAAAGGCGCCAGAGTTAACCTCCATTATGAAGTTCAGGACGAGCTGGTTGTAATCCTTAGACCTCTCAATGATCGCCAGGTGCCCAGCGCCCTTCAGGATCACCAGTTTGCTGTCAGGGATGAGCTGGTTCATTATGTAGGAGTTCACCGGGTTAACGACCTTGTCCTGGTCACCCGTTACTATTAGCGTGGGGCTACTTATGTCCTTCAGCCTGTCCTTGAAGTCAAACGTTAGGACGGCGGCCAGCTGGCTCTTGTAGGCCTCCGGGTCCTCCTCGAACTGCATCCTGAGCTCGGCCAATTGCTCTATCTTAGCCATGTTGTTCCTAACGAAGTCATCGGAGAAGGCCACCTTCATCCTTTCGATCAACGACCGCTTCTTGTCAAGCTCGGGAGAGGGCGGCCTCAAGAGGACGTTCAGCGCCTCCTGGCTCGGCGGCAACGAGCTCGTGCCGAAGTTTGTCTCTCCTAGGACCAGGCCCTTCACCCTCTTGCCGTGCTTAACGGCAAAATGCATCGCTATCATGCCTCCCATCGAGACTCCCCAGAGGAAGGCCCTCTCTATGCTAAGGGCGTCCAGGAGGTCCTTTAGGTCGTTCGTGAAGTCGTTCATGGTGTAGGGCCCCTTAGGCTTTGAGGACAGCCCGGCCCCTCTGTTGTCATAGATGACCAACTTAGCGTGCTCTGACAGAGGCCTCTGCTCAACCCACATCCAGTGAGCGTAGCCAAGTCCTTCAATTAGCACCAGGGGCTCTCCTTCGCCCAAAACCTCATAGTATATGGAGGTCCCGTCCCTCGTCCTTACGTAGCCCTGCACGCAGGCTTCACCCGGAGACCTGCTCAAGCCTCAGCTTTGTGGTCCTTGGGCCAGATAGGACTATCAGCGTTGCAATTATCTCGAACACTCCCAGGAGGACGAACATGTTCACCCCGGTGGATAGCGGCTTCAGCGGGTTGAAGACAAGGTAAACTATGAAGGGGACTACAGCCCCTCCAAGGTGCCCAATGCCGTCAGCGAGCGCGAAGCCTGTCGCCCTTGCCCTCGTGGGGAACAGCTCAGTGGTATAGGTGTACGCTGGGACTGCGAAGGCTGTTGCGAACGCGCCCAGGAAGGCCCCAATGGTCAGGAGCACGGCAGAGCTGAAGTGCACGGCTAGCGCGTAAAGGAACACCGCCAGCGTGGCTATGCTGAACGCTGAGGCCACTAGGTACTTCCTTTCCCAGGTGTCTGCAATAGGGGCCATTGACAGGGCTCCGACTATGTAGCCTATGCTCCCCAGTCCTATGTACCAGGTGGCGCTCGTGAACTTGAATCCAGCAGCCACAAAGATGTAGGGGGCGAACCCTATTACCCCGTAGGCCAACATGTAGTCAAAGAGCCAGAAGAGTATCGCCATGACCAGCCTAGGGCCGTACCTCCTGTTGAAGAGCTCCGCCGTTGGGAACTTGGTTAGGAGCTTCTCAGGGAGGGGCGGGGGGACGGGGGGCAGCGACCCTATCTTGCCCTTAACGTAGTCCTCGAGTCTCTTCACAACGTTCTCAGCCTCATCCACTTTCCCCTTTATGGTTAGCCACCTTGGGCTCTCGGGCATGAGGTACCTGAGCGGCACTATGGCGACCGCTATGATCGCCGCTATTCCAAACAGGTACCTCCACCCAATCGGTGAGATAGGTATCAACGCTAACGCGATGAAGGGCGTCAATGCAAATCCTAGGGCGCCGGCTAAGTACGCGAACTGAACCATCCTGCCCCTTATGTGAGCAGGCGTCAGCTCGGCCACGTACGTGTTTATAATGGCTATCTCAGCGCCTATCCCCATGCCTGTGACAAACCTGCTAGCTATCAGGACGGCTGAGCTTGTGGAGAAGGCGCTCCCAAGAGAGCCCGCCGCGATGATCAACGCGTTGGTTATTAGGCCCCACCTTCTTCCCCAGTAGTCGCTTATCGTGGCGACGAAGTACGCGCCCACTATGTAGCCAAAGAGCGTGGCCGATACGGCCTCACTTATCATCAGCTCCGTCATGTGCAGCTGGGCAACCATTGGGGATACCACGGCAAACGAGAGCGTGAGGATGTCGTAGAATGCGAAGAAGTAGCCTATTCCGAGTATCACCAGCCAGCTCACCGGGAACGGGCGCACTGGCAGCCTGTCTATCCTAGCTCGCAGCTCCCCCAGCTTGTATTCAATGGGTGATACCTGACCTGACACCTGAGTCACCTATTAGTTTTAAAGTGCGCTGACCTTTAAATTTTTAGTCCCCCTCTATTTGCACCGGCTTCGTGGCACATCACAGAACTCCTGGTCAGCCAGCTCTAGACGTATAAGGGTAGAGTTCTCTCAAGGCGAGGGCTTAGAGGATGGACCAGCGCACTAGGTACACGGTCGGGCTCTCCTACAGGGAGCTCTCTGTGGGCCAGAGGATCACAGGGCACGCCATAACTGTGACGGACGCCCACATAGCGGCCTTCGCGGGCCTCAGCGGCGACTTCAACCCCCTTCACGTCGACGAGGAGTACGCGAGGGGCACCATATTTAAGGGCAGGATAGCCCACGGCGTGCTGACGCTCTCCTTCGTCAGCGCGCTCCTCGGCATGACCTTCGCTGGAACCCTAGTGGCCCTCACCGAGATAAGGGCCAGGTTCCTCAAGCCAGTGAGGCCAGGGGACACCATAAGGCCCGTAGCGGAGGTGATAGGCCTCAAAGACGAGCCCAAGTACAACGGCGGGAGGGTCCGGCTGAAGATAAACGTGGTTAACCAGAGGGACGAGGTAGTGGCTGAGGGCGAGGCCGAGCTCATAGTGACCTCCTAGCCCCGTCAGGGCGCACCCTTAAAGTGCTGTGGCGCTAACGTCGAATAGGGCCTTGGCTTGAGGCTGCTGTTAATAAGCGACGCCCACGGCAACCCTTACGCCCTTAAGGCTGTACTTGAGGCGGAGAGGTATGACGAGGTCCTGTTCCTTGGGGACGCGGTAGACTACGGCCCCAGGCCGGCCGAGGTCATAGACATGCTGAGGTCGGCCGGCGCCAGGATGGTAATGGGGAACCACGACAACGCGGTCGCCTTCGGCGTGGACTGCATGTGCGGCGAGGAGACCCACTGGCTGAGCGTCTTCTTCAGGGCCAACTACACAGTTAAGCTCGTCAGCCCCGGGCAGGTTGCCCACCTGAGGTCGCTGCAGGAGAGGGTAACCCTTGACCTCGGCCCCATGGGCAAGGCGCTGGCGGTCCACGGTTCCCCCTCAAGCCCCCTCTACGGCTACCTGTACCCATGGCTTGACGACGAGTCGCTGAGGAAGGCGCTGACGAGGAGCGTGAGGCTCTCGGCCGGGCCGGAAGGGGGCGACCTTGCCTATGACGTCTATGTAGTGGGGCACACCCACTACCAGTTCGCCAGGAGGGTCCACGGCAGGCTGCTCGTGAACCCTGGGAGCGTAGGGCAGCCGAGGGACGGCGACCCCAGGGCCGCCTACGCGGTGATAGACACTGACAGGGAGGGCGTGGAGCTCAGGAGGCTTAAGTATGACGCCGAGAGGGTCGTGAAGGAGCTTGAGGCCCTCGGCGTGCCCGAGCCCTACCTGGGCGCCCTCAAGGTCATGTTCCTCGAGGGCGTCACGCCGAGGAGGCCTCCAGGAGTCCAGGGCTGAGGGCCTGGTCGCTCGGGGGCTCTGTAACTGTTACCACCGATATGGGCAAAGGCTGTAATAATTAATGCTTGCCGAGGTGTTAGCCCTTAGTTACGTCTTAAGATTGATCGCAGGTCTACTCCTAGCTGGGCCTCGTGAGTGGCGGCGGTCTTAGCCCCCTTCTTTATAGTAGGGCCGCTCGCTTCCAGGCTTAGGCAGCCCGTCTAACGGGTACTATGAGGGCTGCAAGTGGGCGTTATGCGGCGAAAAACCCTAAGCATGAAGAGAAATAGCCGCCCAGCCTACGAAGGCCGCGTGAGGAGAGCTTTATTATGGTCCTATCACTAGCGATAAAGCTGTTTATACTATGCCTGAGGGTCCTTCTGTCAGCCCGCACTTGACTCCATGATCCTTCATAGACTGGTTAAACAGGTTCACTATGACATCCTTGAGGCCGCCCATCAGGGCGTCGTCAAAGCTGATGTTATGCACCACCTCCATGAGCATCCTCAGGCCCTCGCACTCCCTCCTGTCATAAGGCCTCGCAGATGTCATAGCCCTGTACCTGGACATCGCCTCCTCGGCCTCGCTCCTCCTCCCAACCTTCAGGGCCGCCGCAGCCAGGCTATGCCATGTGTAGGCGTAGTCCGGGTCCCTCGAGGCCGACTCCCTGAACAGCCTGTAGGCCAACTCATAGTTGCCAAGCTTCATTGCACACCACCCGCCCCACAGCAAGTTCCCGGGGTCTTCATGCCTTAGGTGAAGGCCTAGGGCCCTTTCATAGGCCCTCCTGGCCTCCTCATGATGCCCAGCGCTCTCCAGGCATATCGCCAGTCCATGCCACGCGCCAGGGTCCTCGCCATCGCATGAATTAATGTACGCCTCGTAAAGGACCTTGCCGACGTCATACCTCATTAGGCAGATGGAGGCCTCAGCGACCTTGTAGAGGCTCCTGCACGCCGCGTCAGAGCTCGCCATGCCGAAGCCCACAGGGTACAGGCTTAACGCGTGACCTAATTTAAAGGTTAGCCGCAAGGGGCGCAGCGCGAGAAAGTACGCGGGTTAAGGCGCGTTAGCTCCCTCAGCTTGTTGAATACTGAATACTACTTCTTCTACTACGCAGGCACTAGAGCCCAGAGGGCCAGCTGATATAGCTTGCGAGCGACCTAAAGCCATAGATATTAATTAAAATAATAATTAAGAAAAATATTAATTTAATAAAGCATGTGGGCTACGGGGCCCTGGCCGTAGCTGGCCTTGGGACCCTCACGCTCGCAGACAGGCTCTCAAGCCCCCTCATCCTTACGTCGTAGCCCCTCAGCCTCCACCAGACGGCCCCGGCCAGCCCGAGGCCCTGGAAGGCCATGCCGTAGACAACGAAGGCCCACTCGGGGAACGAGGCCGTCAGGGAGGTCGAGGCCGTGTAGGCGCTTATGGCTATGGCCCTGACGGACCCTATCAGGAAGGCCCTCCTCTGCGTTGGGAAGAGGAGGGGCTCATGTATCGTCCTAACCCACCAGGTGAAGGTTATGAAGAAGAGGTTGGCGAACGCGAGGCCGTAGAAGAGGGGCGCCGACTTGAGGCCCAGCAGGACGTAGGCCAGCACGGGGACGAAGCTGAGGAGGGCAAGGGCGAAGGAGAGCACTGTGAAGTTCCTTGAGTCGAGCCTGTTAACGAAGAGGGCGGCCACGGCCGCGGCCGAGGCGCCCAGGTTCGCGAAGAACATGACCAGGAAGAAGGCGCTTCCCTTGAAGTAGTAGTCAGCCAGCACGAAGGTCATGAGGCCCCAGGTCAGGTAGTTCGCGAGGGACCAGAGGGTCAGGACAGTGAACCTTCCCCCGAGGCCCACCCTTGGGCTCTCACTGACGACCTGCACCTGCTCCAGCTCCCTCCCGACCATCTCGGCCTCGCCCTCGGCCTCCCTTGTCCTCCCGTGGGCCATGAGCCACCTGACGGACTCGGGCATGAGGAGCCTCAGCACTATGGCGGCGACAAGGCCTACGATAGCCATGGCTGCGACTGCCAGGGCGTCAAGGACGTAGGAGTTCCTGTATGAGTAGACCGCGTAAGCTATGGCGGCGGCTGCGGCTGCCCCTATGTTCTCAAAGTTGGGCGAGAGTACGAGGATCCTCTCCCTGCTCTTCACGGGCGAGAGCTCGGCCAGGAGGGCCAGGCCTATCGGGACCTCTCCCTCGACCCCGAACATGGAGAGGCCATAGCCGAAGAGGAACGTGACCATCTGGGCCAGCCCCTTTGGGACCAGGAGCAGGTCAAGTACAATTATCAGGCTGCCGACCCCGTAGAGGCTCATGGTTATTAAGTAGGTCCTCTTCCTGCCCAAGATCCTGTCGGAGAGCCAGGAGAGCAGCAGGTCGCCTATGAGCGGCGTCGCCGCGACGA
>Ga0080003_1001421_pt1 | contig 12637 bp, 10 predicted proteins | sample JossMetagenome_FD_69206 | JGI IMG/M metagenome (GOLD analysis project Ga0080003, IMG submission 69206) | Hot spring microbial communities from Joseph's Coat, Yellowstone National Park, USA - JC2_E (SPADES assembly) (version 2) | ecosystem: Environmental > Aquatic > Thermal springs > Hot (42-90C)... | reverse complement strand
AGTAAGTAAAAGAATAAAAGAATAAAAGATAAATAATTAATAGCAGTTGGTGGTCTTGTGAAGAATTATATTAGCTTAACATTTGCTCTTGTTGCAGTGCTCTTAATCTCAACGCCATATGCAAGCTTTGTGGGTAGCGCTTATATCTATGCTCCAGCAGTTCTAACACAGTCAAACCAAGGCATACTCTCTTTATTCTATCTGAATGTTACTACTGGAAATGGTATGGTAACGATAAGTGGCCCTTCCTCTGTTGGCGAAAGCACATTAAGTTCTGCGCAGACCGGAGTGGCATATGCATGCAAATACCTTGGCTTAAATGTGAGCGATTACAACTTCTCTTATGTAATAGAGGATAAAAACGTGAGTGTATCTGGGCCAAGCGGTGGGCTTGCTTTTACACTTGATGCAATCTCTGCGCTTTCGCATAAGCCCTTATTGCACGACTTTACACTTACAGGGACAATAAACCCAGACGGCAGTGTTGGCGAGATAGGGGGCATATACGATAAAGTGGCTGCAGCAAAAACACACAAGCTAAAGTTTGTGCTTGTACCTTATGTTGAGAATGGAAGTTTTGAAGATCTTTTATATTATGTTACCCAGCAAACTTTTGGAATACCGCTTGTTGAGGTAAAGAACGCCTCTCAGGCTTTTGCATACGCAACAGGCTTAATGGCTCCACATCCTTTAACTTACACCACCTACACTAACTATTATGTTGATAAGGTCCCTTATGCAAATCTCTCTTGCTTATACTGTAACTTAAGCACTTTTCAAAACCTCACAAACTTTACATTTGGTTTTGTAAATAAGTCAATTGATGCTATACCAAATAACTACTCTGCTATAAAATCAGAATTAAGAGATGCGATGCAGGAATATGCTACAATATCAAAGAAGGGCTATCTATATACAGCAGCTGATCTTGCTTTTCTTATATATCCACAAGCATTTATGCTTGCTAACGCAAACAACGCAAACAAAAGCGCAGCTGCAAACCTTATTTCTAATGTCTCTACGTACTGTTCATCCCTTGTTCCATCGCAAATGACTAATTCAAACTATGAATATGTAATAGGGGGTGAGCTGAGGCAAGAACTTGGTGATATAACAGCAAGCAATGCAGCCACTATATTAAATAGTAGCGAAACGTCTGATGGTATTTTTGAGAGCTTATACACTGCAGGAGAAGCCTATGGTTGGTGCCTTGCAGCAAGTGATATGTATAGTATTGCTGATAGCATGGGTGGTGTGCCTGTGCAGGAATCACCTCTACTAAAGGGTTATGCCTCTATGCTCATACAGAATGCAAGTAGGTTTGGAAGCAGCATTTATCTGCAAAGTGCAATAAATTTCTATAACAATGGAAATTATCCTGCAGCAATATATGCAGGTACTTACGCAACCATATTTGATAAGCCCATAATAAACAACTACACACCTTCTGAATATATAAGCATAGAGCAGGCATTGATAAACAATTCAACTTATGGTATATGGCCAAACCAATTTGCAAAATCTGCTATATTCTATATAAACGAATACAATGTAACACGAAATGAGAGCTATCTTGCAAATGCCTATTCGCTTGCACTTCTTGCTTCAAAGCTCAGCAGCATGAATAAGCTCATAAACAGCACCTTTATTTTACAGCCAAATCAAACATACCCTTATACTAATATCTCAAGCGAGATAGAGCAGATTTATTCAATACTTATTCTAATTCTAGTGGTGCTGTTTGCTATACTTATAATTCTAATAATGTTGCTCTTGCGTAATCCTTGCAATACTCAAAGCGAACAACCCAAAGAAAACGCAAGCAATAAACGTATAACACACGTTAAAGGCAGGAAGTAATGAGGAATGAACTTATATATCAATACTTAATATGGGTGCAATCAAAAATGCTAATAGGGCAATGCCCATTGCAGCAAGCGAAGCATTCCTCGCAAACGAGTAGAATCTTTCGCTTCTTTCATAAATATATTTAATTCCTAAATATAACAATATAATATCGGTTATTGCTATTGGTAAAGCATAGATAAGGTTTAACTTGAACGGCTCGTAGTACATAAAAAGATATATGCTAATTAAAATCGCTATTAAGTAAAACACGAGTGCGAACGCAGCAGCTTTACCAACACCGATAACTCTTGGCAATGTTTTTACATTTCTTATCTTTATATCCCCTTTTAAGTCCCGTATAGTGCCATGTATCTCTCTGGCAAGGCCGCTAAAGAAGATCAAGAGCGTTATCAGTATTATGCTTTGCTTAAGCGACATCAAAACAACATAATTGCCAAATATGAATGGTATAGCCATAGAGAATGCTATGTATGCATTACCCCAAAAAAGTGTCTCTTTTATCTTATAAGCATATAATAATGCAAGTGCCCCAAAAATAACCGCTATTGCAAAGCAGTACAGATTTATGAATGCGCTTGCCACTATGCCAATCACAAGGGTTATAGCTGTTACATAAATCGCATCCAATGGTTTCAGGCTTCCATTTACAAGTGGCCTCTGCATCTTCTTGTTGAATTTGTCAACTTCTATATCAAAGTAGTCATTTATTGCAAATGAGGCCATACTTATAAAAACAGGGGTTACTATGCTCATTAGAAGTATGAATAGGCTTGGCAGGCCATTTGCAATGAGTTCTGCAGCAATTACAGCAATTACAAGCATTATACTGTGTTCTATCCTTGTAAGCTTCAAAATTGCAATAGGCTTGCTATACTTTTTCATGAAACCTATACTAATCAAAAACTTAAAGAATATATTTCTAACTATACAATATCTCGTTTGATGTTATGGAGCCATTAAATACTCTTCCAAAATATAATCTGTTTGGATTAGATGAGGTAGATTATTCAAATGCAAAGGTTGTAGCGCTACCTGTACCATATGATTCAACAACTTCTTATCAATCTGGTGCAAGATATGGGCCACATGCAATAATTGCTGCAAGTAGAAACCTTGAACTATATAGCTATGAAGTCGGTGCTGATATCAGCAAGATAGGCATATATACAACAGATGAGCTTGCCCCAGATTTCAGCTCTCCTGAAAACATGATAAGTAGGATAGAAAAAGAGGTTGGGCTTATCTTAAGCGATAAGAAGCTTCCCCTACTTCTTGGTGGGGAGCATACAATTACAATAGGTGCGCTTAGGGCCTTTAAGAGTGCAGGCGCCGATATTAGCATAGTGCAGCTTGATGCGCATACAGATTCTAGAAATAACTTGTTCGGAAGCAAATATATGCACGCTACAGTAATGGCAAGGGCAAAGGAGCTTTTTGAGAACATAGTGCATGTAGGTATAAGAAGCATCGATGAGGATTATGCTAAGCACGCAAACATGGAGCGTATCTTCTTCGTCGATTCATTGCATGAAGATATAGATAATGCGATCAACGCTATAAATGAGGTCACAACAGAGAACATATATCTTACAATTGATCTCGATGTCCTAGATCCGAGCATTATGCCAAGTGTAGGTACACCAGAACCTAATGGGTTAAGCTTCGATGAAACTATAAAAATTATAAAGGGGCTAGCAGGAGAGAAAAAACTTGTAGGGCTAGATCTTGTAGAACTTAGCCCCATACCAAACCTCGAAGCGCCAAACTTCACGGCCGCTAAACTTGCTTATCTTACCCTTGGTTACTTCTTTTCGAAAGATTTAAAAGATCATATCTAAAAAATGTAAAGAAATATAAACCTTTTCTAAGAAGCTTTTTAAGTTTATTCTAAGAAATTATTTCTTTGTAAAAATTTAAAACGTTGATGAAAAATGGAAGCTGAAAAAGAAGATAACAAATATATATATGAGTTAAAGCAGGTGTTGAGGGGAGACGGAAGTACATACGAGTTCTACGAGCTAAAGCGCCATGATGAGATGAATGAAGATCCCAACCCTACAGTTATTGGAAAGCATGTTTATGGTGAACTCTATTTTAATGAGCCTAGCAAGCTGATGGACTTGGAGCTGATTAAAAAAATAGTGATAGAGGCGGCAAAGTTAGGAAATATGCATATAGTAGATATATCATCAATTAGATTTGAAGGAGCCAATGGTAAGAATGGCGGTGTTTCTGTTACAGCCATAATTTTAGAAAGCCACATTGCTATACACACGTGGCCAGAAGATAATTATGCAACTGTTGACATATATTCTTGTGGTGCTAACTCAAACCCGCACAAGGCTTTTGATTATATTGTAAGTGTGCTTAAACCTATTAAATATACAAAGAATTATGCTGATAGAAGTAAAAGATATAAAGTTTAAGAGTCATTAGAGCATATGTGTTTTTATGATAAAATTTAACATTCTCGTTTCTATATTTGCATTTTTAGCATTCTTAAACTTGGCACACGCTGGCACGGTTACATTAACGGGCAGTTGCAATGCTACTCTTGTAAACAGCTCAATTGTATTTTCTCTCTCTAATTCTGGTAACGACTCTGCATACAATCTTATTATTTCTCCGATAGTTGGTGGTGCAACACCAATTAATACATCATACGCTATAAGCGTGCTACCACCAGGTCAGACAAAAACATTATTCATTAAGCTTACTAATTTTGGGCTTAATGGTTCGTATGTAGACTCTTTTTATGTAACGTATCAGCAGGGCTTTTCATTCTTTAGTGCTGTTTTTCCTTGCCTTGTTTTTATTAATAAGCCAACAGTCTCTCCAATATACGAAGTTGTTAAGACAACGCCATTAAAGAATATGGTAATTGTTAATGTTTCATTGTTTAATGCAGCGGGAACACCCATAAATGGCACAGTATACCTTGTTATTCCACCTACCCTTCCATTCATATCGAATAAGAGCTACGGCTTTACTCTTCAGCCTTATACAAATGAAACCTTCACGTTCAAACTAAAATCACCTAACGCCGGCGCGTCTTATTCTTCTGCTGCTGTTGCAAGCTTTAATATGGGCGATCTGCATTACTCAAGCATGGCGACATTCTCAATAACGCCATATGCTGAAAAGAGCATGTTTTTGTCTCCGTTGGAAATAATTGCAGTAATTATCGCAATAATATTATTGATAGCTCTATTCCTTTTAGTAAAGTCTATAAAGAACAAGAAAAAGCATGAGCATATGCACGAAGAGCATCTACATGAGCAGGAGCATAAATCTTAATCATCTATAAGGTTTTTGAAAATAGTCTTCAATATTGAATAGCCGTCTCTAAATGTTCTTAACTTACCAGCGCCAGCATTTCTCTTTTTCTCGAAGCTCGGCACCTCCATGATCTTTAGTCTAAGCTTTGCAGCTTTTATGCTTATCTCTGTTTCTATACCAAACTTATCCTCTTTGAGGTTTAATTTCTTGAATGCATCTCTTCTAAAGCTTCTGTATCCATAACAAAGATCTGTATAGTTTGTGCCGAAAAGCAAATTTACCAATATAACAAATATCTTGTTGCCAATCCTTCTAAATAGGGACATGTCTTCTGTGCCACCGCCGGCAATAAACCTTGAGCCCATACACACATCGTAGCCGATTTCTATGCCAGAGATTAGCAATCTGAGCTCATTAGGTTTGTTTGAAAGATCTGCATCCATAGAAATAAGTATGTCGCCTTTTGCATATTCCATACCTTTTCTGAGTGCAGATCCTTTGCCTAAAGAATCAAATATTACCTTTGCGCCGTGCTTTTTTGCTATCTCTACGGTCCTATCTGTAGAATGGCCATCAACAACAATTATCTCATATTTGTAGCCATATTTATTAAGTTCATTCTTAACTTCATCTATAACTTTGCCTATGTTTTCTTCTTCATTCAATGTCGGTATAACCACTGATATAAGGTTTTTAGACATTTCATTACCTAAATATAGTGTATTTATTAAGTTAAAGCTTATAAAATATCTTTTTATAGTATAGGCGATAATTTGGGTCTGCTTTCTTTGTTGAGTGAAGGGCTGAAGTCAAATATTGTTAGGCCAAAGGAGCCTTATAAGCTTACCTTTGCTGTAACCCTTAACTGCAATTCTAGGTGTAGGCACTGCAATATCTGGCAGCTGAAGCCAAAGAACGAGCTTAATATAGATGAGATACGTGCTTTTGTGCGTGCTAATCCTGGTTTCGCCATAGTCGAACTTACAGGTGGCGAGCCGTTCCTGAGAAGTGATCTGGTAGAGATAGCAAAAGCTTTTGCGGAGTATTCTAAGAAACTTTATGCAATAACAATTCCAACAAATTCTCTAGTTAATAGTGAGGTTATTGTAAATAAGATAAATGAGATGCTTAAGCTTAATAAAAAGATTGTTGTTACACTTTCACTTGATGGTTACAGAGAGCTTGAAGATGAAATTAGGGGGGTAAAAGGAAATTACGATAAGGTTATAGCGTTGTACAAGCGATTTGCCGAAATTAAAAAGGCAAGCAAAAACTTCGATTTTAAGTTCGGCTTTACAATGATTGGGCTAAACCAAGGCAAGTTCCTCGAGACTGTGAATAAGGTAAAAGAAGATCTTCCAGATGTAAAGCTAATTGATTTTCATCTGAATCTTGGTGCTGTAAGTGAAGGCTATTATGGCAATAATATGTCACTGCATGATACTATACTTATTGATAGGGAAAAAGCAATAAAAGAGGTTGAAGAGATAATAAAGGCTTATAAGAAGGAGATGGGCTTTACATTAGACTTGGTTGTGCTTGGTGAGTATATTTATCTAAAAGGCATGCTTGAATACCTCAAGACCGGCAAAAATCCTTTCAAGAGGCTTATAGGAGAAGCTTCGATATACATGGATAGCTTTGGTAATATATATCCTTCAATACTTGTAAGCAAGAAGCTAGGAAGCATAAGAGAAGATGGCTACGAACTAAAGAAAATAATAGAGAAGAACATGGGCATAATAGAAAGTGATGATAGAAAGCATTATACCTTCTGTGATGAGGAAGCGAGCATAATAGGAGATATACCAAAGGATATTAAACTTTTAATGAGCTAAACAAAGCAGATATTGGGGTTTTGCTATGTATATATTGGGCGTATGGGATGGCCACGATTCGGGAGCAGCGCTTCTTGAAGATAATAAGATAATCTTTGCTGCAAATGAGGAGAGGTTTACAAAAAGAAAGCTTGAGGTGAAGTTTCCTTACAATTCAATAAACGCTGCGCTGAAATATGCAGGCCTGAAGCCAAGCGATATTGAGGTTATTGCTTTTCCTACAACCGAGCTTACAAAGACTCTGGAGAGAATATATCCTTATGCAAAAGAGTATCATTACCTATATAGAAGAAGGAAGATACCTAAGCCACGATTTGAGCAGTTTAACAGATGGCTAAGATACTTCTTTTTGCAATTTGGTGTTTGGCCTCTTTGTGGAACTGTTAGCAAAGCGATCGTATCAAGGCAACTAAAGCATATGGGCTTTGAAAAGTTCAAACTATATACTGTAGAGCATCACACCGCACATGCTGCAACAGCAGCGTTTTCAAGCGGCTTTAACAGAGCGCTTGTTGTCACACTAGATGGGCTTGGTGATGGTCTTAGCGGTTCTGTGAGCACATTCGAAAACAGCAAACTCGAAAGACACCAGGTCATAAGCTCGAAGGATTCAATCGGTGTTTTCTTTGAGCAGGTAACATATTTGCTTGGCATGCGTGAGCTTGAAGATGAGGGTAAAGTAATGGCGATGGCTGATTATTCGTATCCTTTTGATTTTTCAGCTAATAAGATGAAAGATTTCTTCAGAGTAGAAGGCACAAACATAATAGCAAAATACCACTTCTACAAGCAGCTAAAGATGCTTGACAAAATATTGTGGAATACACCTAGAGAGCAGTTCGCTTATATGGCCCAGCAGCTTCTTGAGAATGTAATGGTAAAGTTCTTCTCAAATCTACTAGATGAATACGGAATTGGCGAAGTTGCTATGGCTGGGGGTGCATTCTCTAATGTAAAAGCAAACATGAAGGTAAGGCATTTAGAAAAGCTAAAGCGATGGTTTGTCTTCCCACATATGGGTGATGGTGGCATGGCGATGGGTGCAGCAATGTATACCAATTACCTTCTTAATGGTATATCTAACTATAAATTTGATCATGCTTATCTTGGCAATGAATACAGTGAAGATGAAATACTATCTGCATTGAAGAAAGAGAAGGATTTGAGCTATGAGCACGATAAAGACAAGAGCAAGCATGCCGCAGAGCTTATAGATAAAAATAATTACATTTTCTGGTTTCAGGGAAGAATGGAGTATGGCCCGAGGGCTCTGGGGAACAGGAGCATACTTGCAAAGGCTAGCTCTGATGATGTTAAAGACAAACTTAATCTATATGTTAAGCAGAGAGAATGGTTCCAGCCTTTTGCACCCTCTTTGCTCTTAAGCGAAGCAGAACGGCTATTTGAAGATGTAAAAGGCTATGATAAATTCATGACAATGGCTTATCTTGTAAAGCCAGAAGCGAGAGAAGCTATGAAATCTGTTGTGCATGTAGATTATACAGCAAGGCCACATATGGTTAGCGATGAGAACCCAGAATATAAGGCCCTTATACAGCATGTCAAAAAACTTGAGGGCTATGGTGTGGTATTAAATACAAGCTTTAACATACATGGCATGCCTATAGTGATGAGCCCAGAAGATGCTATAGAAACAATGAAGAAGACAAGCACAAAATATATGTTCCTTGGCGACTATTTTGTAGAGAATAAGAAGGGGAAATAGTTGAGCTACGATTTAATCCTTGGCTACTCGTTTACCATTGCTGTATCAGTAGCTCTTATTTTGTTAGTCTCATCTATAATAATAGGCAGAAAAGAGATAATTAGCGAGTTAAAAGGATTAAGCAAACGTTCACTTTTGGCACTATTGTTAATAATTGTTTTTTTCCTTTTTATAGCGCTTAAATATGTTACAGCATTTGAGGAGATTTATTTCGATGAAAATATTTATCAAGGGATTGCACTCAACATACTTAAGCATGGCCTTATGCTTTGGTGTGAGATGGGCACTGGCTACTTAAACTCTTGCTACTATAGTGTTCTTTATCATGATCCTGTTGGTTGGTCATACTTTCTTGCTATAGCCTTTGCACTTTTTGGAATAGGCACAAGCACCGCATATAGCGCAGAGCTTTTTGCTGGCGTGCTAGGTGTTTTCACCTTTTTCTTCTTTGCGTATATTCTAACAAGGCGTGAAGATGTAGCAACCATATCAACTCTGATCTTTGCAATGATGCCTGAGCTTCTTATATGGTCTAGAACACAGGCAGATGCTGACTTACCTTTTATGACCTTTTCTATAATCACTTTCTTCTTCTTCACCTTGTTTATGCGTAGAAAAAAGATAAGTACACTTATAATGTTTCTTTCTTCGCTTTTAATAACTCTTTACATAAGAACCGAAGCAATACTTCTTGTAGGCATATTTTTCCTGCTTTTATTTGCATTCGATTATGAGGGTATAAACTCTATTAAGAAGAGGATCAAAGAGTTATACAATATATTAAATACCAATCCAAAAATCACCTTTATTGCGTTGGCGTTCTTTATATTGATGGTTCCACAGCTTATCTATATAGGCATAGAGGCTTCAACACAAGACTATGGCCAACCTTCAAACCAATCTGCTATCTCGCTTTCTTACTTTCCAAATAATTTTATCACTAACTTAAAATATCTTCTAGGATATTATAACTCTGTAGCTTCTTTCCCAGCAGTCTTTCCACCATTCTCTTTCTTTTTTGCAATTATCGGAGCGATTCTCATCTTCTTCCAAAAATGGAGCAAGAGAATGAAGTTTGAGGTCTTCTTTACTTTATTCCTCTGGTTTGCAGCTTATTTCGTATTCTACGCTTTATTCTATGCTGGCTCCGCGCTTTTTGGTGTAGATTCAAGGTTTATGCTTCAGATCACTCCTGAGATCTCGCTTCTTGCGGGAATTGGTGTTATCTCTGCTTCACTTTATATCTCTAAGATAATAGAGTGGGTTTATTTTAAGCTTAAGCACAAAAAACAGGTTAACGAAAGCGAATCACAAAATCGTAATATAGAAAGCGCAAAGATAAAAAATTCAAAGCATAGCATTATATTTTATTCTTCTGTGGTAATCCTCTTTGCAATATTTTTTGCATACCCATTTACGAATCTGTTTAGCCTTATTACATTGAATGTAAACGAGATGCCTCAGCAAACCATTATCGCCCCTGCGATTGAATTTTTCTATAACAATTATCAGAAAGTACCCTCAAACTGCCTCGTCTTCTCATTTACTCCTGATATATGGTTTGAGGTTGGCAGGGCATCTATGCAGATCGGCTATCTTGGTACAGAAAATAGTACAGTTGCAAACATCGAAAGAAACTTTAGTTGCTACGTATTAGATTATGGCTACTGGTGTCTAGTACCGCCTTATAACAACACCCTTTGCTTATATGATAAAGATTCATATGAGACTAAGGTCCTTGCTATTGGCTCGGTGCCATATACCGATAAGCATCCAGCATTCTACCTTCTCGAGAATTATACACCATAAATTGCTTAACTGACATCACAACGAATAAATTCATGGGCTCTCTGCTTGCATTTTGTAGCAAGAAAATTTAGAAAGCCTGCATTTTGCACTTGCTGGCATGCTATTCTCTTTCTGCTAGTACTGCTCCTGCACCGCCGTAAAGTGAGCACACTTGTAAATTCTTCTCGCCTTTGTTTTCAATTATTATGTCTGCAACCAGCTTGCTCGTCTTGCCAGCCGGGCATAAAAATATCCACTTTTTTCCAACTCTTTCCAACCGTTCAATAAGTTTTTCAAGTTTTGTGTGGTATGTTGCTTCTTCATAGTATGCGTTCAGCACATCTAATATATCTTCACCAATTTCTTCTATGTTGCCATCTATTCCTAGCTTTTCAATTATTGCCTCTTTAGTCTTTTCATCTAGTTTTCTTTGAGAAACCCAAGCTAAGAGATAACCTTTCTTAATAAGCATGCGAGCTTCTTCAACGCTAACCTCCCTTGTTCTGCTTTTATATTTTTCCTTTCCGTCAGGCATCACCACAAAATAAACAAGTGGCTCAGAATTGAGTAGTGCTGTTTTTATCATTTCTACCCTATAAGCGCCATATCTATTCAAAGCTTTGTTTATTCTGTTTTCAACAAGCATTCTTGCTATCTCTTCGTTCTCTAGTATATTATTGATTGCAGCCGCAAACGCAAGCGAGGCGCTTGGACCCACTTCTATACCTGTATTTGTATATACAAGCGTGCCTTCTTTTAAATAGTCTACTTCTGAAAACACCACTTTTACCTCTTTTGTTTCTTGTAATTTCAGCAGCTCTTTGTAAAACGGAAGCCCTTCTACACTTTTCTTGGTGCGAATACCAGGAACATCCTGCCCATCCTTGGGGAAAACTATCTCTATAAGCGGCGCGCTACCATTTTTGCTATAGTAGAGCGAGAACCCAAGCGCTGTGCCGAGAGTGCCTGCTGATAAAAACAACGTGGTCAAGCGCAGATCTGCATTTATTGCCTTTAGTGTGTGTTCAACTTCTGGTGCTGTTGTTGCAACGTGCGCCAAATAATTTGCAGGATTTTCGTACTGGCGTGGGCAGAAGCCGCCGTATAATTTAGCAACGAGTTTTGCTACCTTTATTGCGTCGTTTTCTTCGAGTGCCTTGATAATTTCATCTTCTCCTTCTTTGTGCTCTGTATCAACTCCAACTTCTGCAAGCGCTTCTTTTATTTTCTCAAGCTCAAGCTTTGCTTGTTTTATGTTTGCTTTGCCGCTAGCGCCAGGTACAGGGCATATCTCAGTATTTAGCATTACTATCTTTGCTCCCGCACTTTCAAGTTCTCTTATAACCCCTTCTTCAATTCTTCTAGAGATTATTACTAGAACAGGTAGTCCTATTTGTTGCGATGCCTTTGCAAGAGCAATGCCCATGTTACCTGATGTTGCCTCTACTATAAATTTTGTGCTAGCATCTAGCTCGCCACTTTTTAGTGCGTTTACAAGCATATATACTGCTGCTCTATCTTTAATGGAGTGTGAAAACGGCAAGCTTTTCTCAAACTTGCCGATCACCATGTGTTTAAGAATAAAATCATGCCTGTCATAACCAATCTCAATTATCTCTTTTGCCTTTTCGGTAAGCTCAAGCACTGGTGTTTCCCTTATGCTTTTAAGCAAAGCGTTTGTTATGTCGCTTATTTTCTCTTCTTTAACTGCTAACGGCATTTTATCACCTTATATGCGCATATAAAACAAACGACGCTGCTGAATGAATTGTACCCTATTTTTATAACAGAGTTATATATTTATATATTTGCCTATGGCTCTACGCATATCGCTAACCGTGATTTTGAGATTGCAGTTTGCGAAAAAACCTTTTGATATAGTAATCTACAATAGCGAAAAACAAAATATTTAAAAATCTATATAGATAAAATATATTCTGGTGCTCTTATGGTAGTGTGAGTTGGTATAGGCAATGTACTGAGAGCGCTCCTTATGCTATGATCGTACATTTCTAGACTCACTATCCATAAGTTTATGATATCATGCTTTGCATGATTGATTTGAGGAGAAGCGAGCTTGTATATAAGCCACCTAGTGGATGGCTTGGCTCTAGTTGCGACGAAGGTCGTGGCAAGC
>Ga0080003_1001418_pt1 | contig 12658 bp, 18 predicted proteins | sample JossMetagenome_FD_69206 | JGI IMG/M metagenome (GOLD analysis project Ga0080003, IMG submission 69206) | Hot spring microbial communities from Joseph's Coat, Yellowstone National Park, USA - JC2_E (SPADES assembly) (version 2) | ecosystem: Environmental > Aquatic > Thermal springs > Hot (42-90C)... | reverse complement strand
CTGTGTTGGAGCAGAGGGCGCTTGGGCCTAGGGCTTGGAGCAAGGTGCATCGTTTTGGTTTTAGGTGGGTTGTTGAGGGCGTTTTCTCTGTTGTGAAGCGTGTGTTTGGTGAATACGTGTTTGCTAGGAAGTTTGTTAATATGGTGAAGGAGGTGCTTATGAAGGCGTATTTGTACAATATTTTTGTGGCGTTGACCTAAAGCTAGTGCCAGAAAAATACCTAGCCATGGAAGTGCACATCAGAAAATCATGCAACACAGCACCAAAATCGAAAACGATTTAAACAAGAAGCATAAACTAATACGCATGAAAGCTCTTATAACAGGTATAACTGGCCAGGACGGTTACTTTCTCAGCCAATTTCTATTGTCTAAAGGTTATGAAGTACATGGCGTAATAAGAAGAAATTCCTCCAAAAGCATCGGCAACCTTTCTCTGTTACCTGATGAATTGAAGAAGCAAATAAATTTGCACGAAGGAGACATTATAGAGACCAGTTTTATAAACAGAATTATCTCAGAGGTGAAACCCGACGAACTTTATCATTTAGCTGCCCAATCGTTTGTAGCCTATAGCTTTGAGAATCCGTCATCTACTTATGATATCAACATAGGGGGCACGCTTAACGTAGTTAATGCCATCAGAGATTATTCGCCTAACACAAGGTTATACTTTGCAGCCACTTCTGAGTTATTTGGAAAGCCAGAAACGGTGCCGCAGAATGAAAATACTCCTTTCCGTCCTCAAAGCCCTTATGCGGTATCAAAGCTTGCAGGTTTTTGGACAGTAAAGGTATACAGAGAAGCCTACAATCTATTTGGATCTAACGGCATACTGTTTAACCATGAAAGTGAAGTCAGGGGTCCTGAATTTGTAACCAGAAAAATATCTCTCGGAGTGGCTAAAATTGCTAATGGCATTTACGAACCTATAGTCCTTGGAAACCTTAATGCTAGAAAAGACTGGGGTTATGCAAAAGATTATGTTGAAGGTATGTGGATGATGTTGCAACACGAAAAGCCAGATGACTTTGTGCTCGGGACAGGAGAATCGCATACAGTTAGAGAATTTGTAACTGAGGCCTTTAAAGTAATTAATATAAAAATAAGGTGGGAAGGTGAAGGTTTAAACGAAGTTGGGTTATCTGAAGAAGGGCGCGTATTAGTCAAAGTTAGCAAGGAGTTTTTTAGACCTCTTGAAGCAGAAAACTTTCTAGCTGATTATACAAAGGCTAAGAAAATTTTAGGCTGGTTCCCTAAGACCTCATTTAAAGAGCTAGTTAAGATTATGGTGGAAAGCGACATTAAGCTCATAAATAATTTTGGCTCTACAGTGGCGGTTAGGTAAGTGAAAATGTAGCAAGCTTAGAGCGGTTGAACGGAACTCTTGCGAAAGAAGAACTCGTAAAAGCTGCTATAAAAATACTTAAAGATCCTGAGCCTTGGTGGAAGAATTCGCTTAAGGTTGCTGAGAAATATTCTTGGGAAATGATGGCTGAGCTTTAGAAATCCTTGCTTAACAAGCTTTAGTAAAGCTGATCTGTTGTGTTGAATAATTATTAATTGCGTTTTTGGTGGACAAACTTTTAATTTTTAATATTTGCGTGTTTTAATTCGAACTTTTTATGCTAATCTTATTCATTAAAAACTGATTCTTTATAATTTATTCAAAACAGCATAGCATATATTATAATATTCCTTATTATTATGCAGTATGGAAATTAGTGTAGTAATCCCGACGCTGAATTCTGAAGAAACGATCGGAATGGCTGTCAGATCAGCAATGGAGCACGCTGACGAGGTCATAGTTGTTGATTCCTTCTCGACCGATAGGACCCTCGAAATTGCGAGGAAGGAGGGGGCGAAGGTCGTCCAGGTGATCGGCAGCAGGCTAAAAGCGAGAATGGAGGGGGCGAAGTTAGCAAAGGGATACTACATAGTTAATTTAGATTCTGATATGTATTTTTCTAATAATTTTTCTGGGTTCAAGGAGAGAGTTATCGCCTTGGGGGAGATAACTGTTGGCAAAGGGATCGTTAGTAAGATGCTAGGTATTGATAGGAAATTGACGCAAAAAGCATATAAAAATAATTTAAACCCAATCGAAGGAGGAATAATTCCAAGAATGTATGAAAGGGAGCTATTGTTAAAAGCATATGAAAGCATCCAGCAGGCTCTAGGAAGCGACGTAGCCGTTCAGTATCTTGAGGATAGTATAATATATTATAATGCAATGAAGAAATACGAAGGTAGAGTGCAATTCATTCCGGATGCGGTCTATCATCTAGAAAACGATACATTGTTCTCGTTCATGAAAAAATGGTATAAATATGGAAGATCTAGCAAGCTTCTGAGGGGCACAGAGTACGAGAGATTGATTCATGCAAGAAGGATGCGGCCAGGGCTGAGCTTCCTCGAGAAGCTTGAACTGCTCCCATTAACGCTGATTAAGGGCATTCCATTCGCCCTGGGATACTACCTCCCCTAGCGTGGTGCACATCTGCCCTACACCTTGAACAGCTCTCAATCACCTGCTCCCATCTGTCAGTACTTCGTGCCCCGCGAGGTCGACACCTTCCGCGATCTTGGGAGATGAGGGAAAGGCCATCCATTATTTGGATCACTCGGAGCTCGCAGAAGAGATAGGGAACAGGGCTTCCGCCAAGTGCCGCTCCGAGCACATCCATGTCCACAGGGCCAGGGCGCTGCTGGAGATGACGATGGGGCTAAGTACCGAGCGATCGACGTCATGCAGTGATTTTTACAATCCCAAAAATCTTTCTATGATCGTAAAGGAAGAGTGGTTTGAGTTTATTTTCATTACAGAAATCAATAAATGCAAAAGATGCATCCACATCATCGCTCAAAATTAGACCATGATTATTTATATGTTTCAAAAATGCTCTGTATTCCAGCATTTGCCAGTAATACATATGATTGGAATCGTGGATGAAAATATCCACAGGAGCTATTGTTCTTAAATACTTATTTAGTTCTCTTCCATTTGTTCTGGGAAGTACGTGTAATCTCCAGTTAGTCTTTAATTGTTCGTCGATGAGAATTCCTACGTTGGTAGCAATATCGATAGAATATAGCGTACCCTTTCCGTTTTTCAAAATGGCGTTCAATATGAAGAAGGTGGAATGACCATTCGCTACTCCGGTCTCCACGACTTTGTCAGGTTTTAGCAGTCTTACCAAGGAATATATGAGAAACGCTGAATTCGATTCTACCGCGAATTCGCGGGGATAGTTAAGATCCATAATCTCATATTTTTGCCGGATCTCTTTATCCAACATTAAGAATTCATCTTCCAAATCCGATATTACATACAGCAAGGAGCCTTATCTATAAGTTTTATCAATGTTGTCTTGGGATCTTGCGTCAGGCCGTAGAAAGCGAAAGCGCCAAGCTGGGTTCTATATGCCTCCTAAAAGTCGCATGAACAGCCATCTTAGGGCGCCATGATAATAATATGCTGATCCTAATTTACGAACATTTTTGATCATGTTTCTGATCAAGGAGGCTTCACCCTCTTCCTAGTTGATTTGGACGATATTAATAGTTTTTTAGCATCCATTTTAGGTAGTTACGTGCGTGCAACAATAAATGTCCGGGGCGTGCTATCCGTCGCCCGCTTCCCAATTTGAGGGCAACCGTATGAATATAACCATTTCATTTTCGACGGGACGCTCTGGCAAGCTCATACTCAACCCTTATCGCTAGGCCCCTTAGCAGAGGAAATACGCAGGCCGCCGCGAGGCCCAAGATCAAGAAGAAGTCTTGAGGACGATCCAAGTACATGTTTTGACGCCTGAGTAAGTATGCAATCTCACGCATTGTAGGTTTGCTTTCGGACGGGCAGAACACGGCGCTCACAACTTTCGATCTCACAAGCAGTGGCTTGACTGCCACCTCATAAGGCGTACCTCCCACGATCTTCATAAGCTCCAAGTAGCTGCTCACGAATTTTTTTGCCGAATCGCACCTCTTTCTGACGTAAGCGTCGATCGAGCCCGTGTTAACGAAGCTCTGGCTGCCGTGGACTCTGAAGAGCGTGAGGGGACGTGGATCATACACTAGGGTGCCACCCTGGAGAAGGGCCGCCACAAAGTATAGGCTGTCTACGGCAAGCCTCATTCTTCTGAACCTATCGACGTCAATTGCATCTAGAGCCCTCCTCCTGATCGACATAGTGCTACTGTTCACACCCATCCCCCGATTTATCAGCTTTCGCAGGGAAATGGGATCACTACCTTTTGCCTCAAAAGGAGGGTAAGGTCTATCTTTATCAATAATCTTATTTTTTTCATTGACGAAAGTCCTACGGTTTTTGTGGAATACAATATCTTCGCGTTGGAATGTTGAATAAACAATCTCAAGCTTGTCTTTAGTAAACATATCATCATCATCCAAGAATGACAGGATGTTCCCGTTTGCCTCCTTAAGGGCGGCTGCTAAATGCTCCCCCTGATTAGGAGAGTCGCAAAAAATTGATTTGATATCATTTTTGGATATTATATTATCAATCTTTTCATCAAAAAAATTTTTAACAACAATAATTTCATAGTATTTACGGGGCAAAGTTTGATTAATAGCAGATTTAATAGCATCTTCTAAAAATTCTTTTCTATTATAAGCCGTAATAATTACCGTAATCAGTGATGTATTCATACAAAATTTTTATAAGGCGTATAGATAACTTTAACTATATCGATACGCATAATGCTAATTTCATTACGATACTATTGGCATAATATGAACATTCTGGTTTAAACGGTTTTGACCATAAATTCACAAATTTAATCGTTATATAAGCTAACGCAATGGCTTTCCGTGATGCTTGTTTGCATTGCAGCAGATTAATTGTTGCAATGCTGCACCTTTTATTTGCATTTTTATGAGCCATGGCATTAGCTAGCAGCCATCTTTGTCTTTCATTCATATCATATGGTATACCAGGAAATTGCATTCCAAACTGCTGCCCTGCATATAGCTTCTAAAACCTGATTATGAAATATCTTGGCCTTATTGAAGATTGCATCCTCCTCTTCATTGCTGAAGATACTCTATATTACGCTTCTCCTGTTGTAATGCTTAGCATAATCATCAGGGTTTTCTCTGTACATGTTAATTATCCTGTTCCATGCAGGATAGCCATAAGATCTTGACTTCATATTAATTTTTATTTCTATGTAAGGAACTGCCCTAAATGTCTGCTATAAGCTGGGCGTTTGCCCTTAAAAATTACCTATCAAGGTACATTTCACTAACATTGACATCAACGTTAGAGATCATATCCACTATATGTATGTAGGATCAAGGCATTAACCACATTTGATATTATGTTAAGCACAAGCATTCCATCTAACCTTCTGAATTTACCGTACTTCTTCCAGTCCCTTGGCATTGACCTCTTACCATGGCTTTTGCTCAACATAATCAACCTCTGCTTACACAGGTTCAGCTACCATTAAGAAGAGAGAGCATTAGCATTGTTTCAGCAGAGATTTATTTTAATGAGAAAAATATAAGCGTTAAAGAGTTAAGGCCCATGTGTTATGTTATAGCGCTTGTATGTGAAAATTTATGGTCAAAACCAGATATTGGGAAACCTTTATAAATTTAGCAAAAACGCTTGGAAAACTAGTAAACACTTATCGTGGGAAAATCGCATAAAAAAGTTAATAGAATTATTAAGTAAATATGATTAATTGTTTTAATAACGCATCATTATTAAATGTAAATTATTCGTCCTTTCTAAAGAACTAGTTGATAATGCCTTTTAATGGCTCTATAATTAGAAAAATGTTATCTTTACATAAATAAAGTTACAAAAATATTTCTTTTTTCAAGGTTTTATAATTAATGTTGCTTTCAGAAAGAAAAGTATAAGCATTCCAACTAAAACAATTATCAAAGCGGTTCAGTTATCAGGGCATTCCGTAAGAGGTCATGATCCTTCCAAAAATAAGCAAACTTATAAGTTAACAAAGTTTTTGGGACGCTATATAAACTGGAAAATTATTGGAAAAATAACGGCTCCTTTACAGAACATCTTGCAAACATTTTGGGCATGGTTTGCTTACAAAATGAACGAATGCCTCGCCTCTTCTAGAGGGTAAAATTTAAATACTAAAACCTTATAAAGCATATTAAGGCGATGGTTCCTTCAAGGCGGGGAGGATGTCAGTATCGCTTATACGGTACTTTTGATTTAGATGCAGTTTTAGAAGGTGAAGAGCTCCCTTAACGCCTTCTTCTTATTATATAGATTGGCTTAAGATCTATTTTTTCTTAGCTTAACGGATAGATAAAATTCTATTATAATGTATGTTTTTTAACATTAATGTCATTTTTTGTCGTTTTTTATTTATATACTTATTATTTCTTATTTTTCCTGACTGTTATTTTCAGTTACGAAAATAGGCAAAAACTTACGAACTTTAAAAAAGCATTTTACTACTTTAAAACAAACTTTTAAGACATTTTTAACGACTTTAAAACGCAATTGGTACGAATTTAGAACATCAACAAAAACGCTTTTAATGAATATTTACGATTTTGTTAAACTTTTAACTAACTTTAAAAAACAAACTGCGTGTTTAAAACAAATTTAAAGGGCTATTTTAACGCATTTAAAACGCATTTTTACGAATTTTTACATGCATAAAAAGGGCAAAATTCTTTTAATTTAAAAGAACATATAAGTAAAAATAAATAAATTTTTTTAAAATCACTTCATGATAAGCACATAAAAGCACATTAAAGCACACCGCCACTGAGTTTTAAACTCTTTTAAACTTATGTAAATTTATGTTAATAAAACTGAAGTTCTCCCCGCATTTAGTAGATTTGCATTTTGTAAACCATGAAACCGTTTTTTTACCGATTTACACAAATTTACATAAAGCTATTTCATGCATGTAAAAAAACGCTTATAAATGTTAATAGTTTATTAACGGTTGAGGTGGTAAAAAATGGGTATATCCCACTATTGGGAAATTAGAAAAACGATAAAGAAAGAGAGATTCGCAAAGATAGCCCAAGATTTCAAAAAAACAATCCCGTACTTAGGCGTCGAGCTTGCAGGATGGGACGGAAAAGGCAAGCCAGAAATAACAAACAACATAATTCGCTTTAACGGGAAAGAGCCGCATGATTACGAAACTTTTCACTTTGGCAGAATGGCAAAATGGCCGCACTATTCAAAAACAGACAGGGGTACATGGTTCGCCTTTTGCAAAGTAGGGTTCGGTATACCACAGCCGTACGACATAGCCGTAAAGGTAGCCCTAATAATCGCTAAACATCACTTAGGAAATGATATAATACTGGGAAGCGATGAAACTGAGGCAGAATGGGAAGATGCTTACGAAATAGTAAAAAACGTTCTTGGGTATGAGGAATTAAAGCCTAAAGAGGAAATTATGAGGTGAAAAAAATGTTGGATCAATCAAGAATGTGGTTTACGGTTGAAGGCGAAAACGATAAGAAATTGGAGGAACAAGTAAAGCATAAAACTTTAGATTCGTATCCGTATAAAACAGTAGAAATCTCATATCGTAGACTCAAAAAATACATGCGTCTTGATAAACTACAGATAGGCAGAATGGAAGGAAAGGACAATTACGAAATAGCAGGTACGCTTAGCATAGACGGCAATACATTCAAGGTTTGTGGATTCAAACCAGAAGTTTCAATAAGCATGTATTATTTTAAAAGGTTCATGGAAAGGCTAATAAAAGACATAAAAGACGCCAGAGAAAGACGCTTTGCACGGGTAAAAATAATGTATTACAGCAAAGATCTACCAATATGGGTCAAAATAGGAGATCACATAGGCGCAATTATGCCAATAGCAGAAGATGAAGATGAGGTTGAGGTAGCAAATGAATGAAGAAGAAAAAGAACAATTAAAAAAAGAAATTTTGGAAGAACTAGAAAGGTACATAGATAATAAGCTTTCAAAAGTAGAAAATGACGTTTCCTCAATAGAGGAATATATGGGGGATATTGAAAATCGTGTAGATAAGATCAGAAAAATTTTAGAAGATCATGATATGCGGACTGATAAATATTACTGGTGATGATAAAATGACTGAAAAAAGAACATTAACGGTTTATGTCCTTGGCCAAAGCGTATTAGAAGAAACACCTCAATTTAATTTCGACAGCAATGATTACGATTGGTATTGGGAAAATGAAGAAATTTTCGGCTATATCACAAAAGAAGAAAAGCAGGACTATTATGCATCACTTAAAAAGCGTTCAACTTTGGTAGTTAGGCGTAGAAAAACTGGAGAGATTACAAAATTTTCAGGATGCTTTACTGCCGTAGAGTTCGTTACCTATGATGAAAACTTAAATAATGGGACAGGAGGTAAATAAATCATGGAGCTACCTTCAGACTTAGTAAACTATCTAAAATACCTTTACCCTAAAGACTCTTTACTTTCCAGATACGGTAACTTTGAGGCTTTCGTAAACTACATAAATTCGTTATATCCTGAGATGGTGCAGAAATACGGAGAGGAAAAGGCAAAAGAAATGATAATGGAATTTTTTGAAAGAAGAGAATCTTTCTTGAAAACTCCAGAAGAAATAGAAGCGTACTTATTGGGAAGACCGTACAAAAGAGAAGAAAAACAATTAGTTATGAAAGACAAAAGAGGCATGGGCATACCTGTATCTGGCGAATTCACAAAGGCTAAAGAAGAAAGGTACATGTCTAAAGCGGAAATTGCAGCTTTACCTTATGAATATAGGGTAACGTGTATAAAAAACGGAATAGAAGATTCGTTTACTGCTAAAACTGAACAAGAAGCATACGACTTAGCACGAGAGTTGAGGGCACTTGGCGCAAAAGACATCAAAGTATTCAGAGTCCCAAAATCTCCAGGATAAAATACAATTTTGCCTTGGCAGAATAGAAGCCGTAGGGCTAATGATCTGCGAAGGCGACGAAGATTGCGAACAGCTAATAAAATACATACTAGCAGATATAAGGGAAAGGTTAGTATCTGGAGAAAATGTTTTTTCAGTTATAGATAAAGCTGAAAGGGAAGCTTGGTATTACATACAGAGAGACTATCCTTATTGTGAAATATGCAAAAAGGCATGGAAAGAATCGTTCAGAACTATTAGGTATTGCTTGAAAAGGCAGTTTGTACAAATGGTTTAAGAACATAATAAGAATAGAAGACTTATAGTTAAAAGAGAAGTGTTAATTATAATATATGGCAATGTTGTTCTTTTTATAAAGTCTTTACTTATAAGTCCTGCCTTAAAATAAGCAATAGTAGTAGCTATTGAGAATATAAATGCAGTTAAAGCTGAACTAAAAAGCACTAATGCTAATATATATAGCTCATTCATTTTTACCCATCATTTTAAGTGCTTCATTGAAGGCTTCTTCAAATTCTTTTCTTTCCTTTTCATCGGAGTATATTTCAAACAATAGCAGCATATCGTCTTTTTCTTCAACATCAGCGGCAAATATATGTAATAATCTATCTAAATTAGGCTGAAGTTTTTTGTCATTTTGTTGTAGACCGTAAAGCAAAGCGAGAAAAGTAATTCCAATTCTCTCTGACAATTCAATAATTCTATCAACAATTTCTTTTAATGGTTCCGTTTTATATTTAGAAATAATAGTTTCTTTATTTCTTATGACTTCATAGAATGTATTAGGATAAGAAATTTCAAAAGAGTAAACGTTTATAATATCATCTAAAATTTCTTTATCATAGGAAGAACCTAAAATTCCGTTTTTTATATTTGAAATAAAATCATTATTAATTTCTTCAAAATTAAATGGATGAAGGAATGCAATAAGCACATGGCGTAATTCTTCAAAATTACGTTCAATATATCCTTCTGTTTCGTAAGGTTTAATGTTATAAAGTTCTTTGATTTTGTCAAAGCTGTTTTTTTCTTTCTCTGCTATTTCATACAGCTTTTTTATTCCATTTTTCATATCTTACTATTACATTAATACGTTAATAAATATTTCTATTTATTGGTTAAACTTTCTTTACATTAAACCCAGAGCGGACTTCGATCGTATAGCTATATGGTAAGCCTTGAGCGTCTAGAACTTCATTCAGCTCTTTAACAAGCTCTGCAAGCATCCTTTCACGACCGTAGCCAGCCAAACGAATACGCTTCCACTGCGTTTCGCACTCTACAACATAAAAATCTGCTGTTGGGTTTGTTAAGTAAGCATAAAAAACTAAGTTAGAAGGATACTTTCTTGAAACGCTTATATAAGATATAGGCTTCATTTAGTCTATCACCTTTAGGTGTATCCCCTCTTTATCTTTCCACGCAAGCATGGGAAGTATTCCGTATTTTTCTCCGTAGTACTTCATTTTGCTTATTTCTTCATTTGCAATTTTCCCGTTGAGCTTGCACTGTATACCTTTTACGTCAAACCCCCTTATAGCAACAAGATCAAATGGGCCGTGGCTCCCAGCAGCTCTTATAACAAAATAGCCGTCATTCATTAGCTTGAACCTAACTTCCCTTTCAAACCTATAGCCTCTTTGATATTGAGTCATTTTAACAATGTATTAACTTTTTGAAAATATAAGCGTTTTGGTCTTAAAAGCTTATATGTATCTTTAGTCAAGCATTTTTAGAATGTCTCAAAGCGGTATGTACAGCATGGTAGTAAATGGAGTTCAGACTTACAGTAATGTGCCTTATAATGAGTCTATGCCTTACGGAACAGAATACACTCACACAATACATTTTAATGTTCCGTTCTTGAACTATTTGTATGAGGCAGGGCTAACTCTTGATCAAGTGCTTTCTAACTTTATAAGCGAATTAGAAGGAAAGGGATACCATACTTGGAATCAGTCTTATTCAACTCCAGATGAGTATACTTTAGTGATTAAGTATACTGCGAGCTCTCCTCCTGTCCTCATAGCCATAATCATATTGCTAGCAGTTATAGCAGTAATTGCATACATAATTTACGACATAGTTACAGTAGTAACTCCTAAAATACCTCCTATAACTAAGACACAAGTAACTATTCTTTCTCTTGCTACTTTAGCAATAGGTGTAGCTGCAGTCGGAGGGGCAGCATACTTTTTGCTTAAAACGTAGGCGAAAAAATTTATTAATTAGCTCAGCTGAAGGATATATATGGCACGGTATGAACAAATATTAAGTAAAATATCGCCTGTATTTTATAAATTTGCACAATACAATGATTATTTTAATCATTCCCAAGTAGATTTTGTCCGTGAATATTTAAAGCAAGTAAATATTAGATTAGTTATGTATGGGATTGCAAGCGATAAAATGAATTATATATATGTTAATGAAAGGGTATATGGCAATTATTTTGGGATTTATGAAATAGAAATGACAACTCTTAGCGTTATAGCATTAATAGCTAAAGGTCAAAAATTAAACAGATATTGGGATATTTATTTAGATGATATAGTTGAGGATATTGTAAATCCGATTATTAATAATTTTATTAATAATTTTAGTTTTGAAAATTACATATTTAGATATACAACGACGATAGGTATGGTAAATTTTAGCTTTAAAGACTTATTTATGGCACTAGTAGGAAGAGAAACTTATGACACTATACGAAGAAACATTAAGTAAGATATCTCCCATATTCTATAAGCTTGTTCAATATGAAAAATATTATGATAGAAACGTCGGGAATGTTGTATCATATGTATATAATTTAAGGTTTCCTTATATTTTAAATTTGTATTTTTTAACTAAAAAAATCTATTATTTTTATGATTCTACGGAAATCTCACCATACTATTATTTTAGTATAAAAGCGTTAAATATTACATTAATAAAATTAGGTATAGAACATGTCAACAAACCTGTACGCTATTTTGCATATCCTACTATAATAATTATAAACATGGTACTTAACAATTTCAGTTTTGAAAGCGAACGTTTATTTATAAGAGACCAAACGTCTCCTAAAGGTCTAACTAACTATTATACTGTAAAAGATTTATTTATTGCCTTGGTAGGTAGAGATACTTATGACACGATACGAAGAAATATTAAATAAGATTACGCCGATATTTTATAAGCTATTACAATATAAAAAGGATTTAGTTTCGATTGAGCAAGGTGATTTAATTGATAAATATTTAGAATATGCAAATATTCCTCTAATAAATTATTTTGTTTTACCAAAAACGGCATATTACGTATTTTTTGCTGGGTATACGTATGATATTATTAAATACCCAACAGGCTACTTGAAAGTGCGTCTTATTCCACAATATAAATTACCAGTTTACCCTAATTCACGATATGTAATGGATAAAGATTTCGATTTCATTATAAATATTATTATCAATAAATTCAGTTTTGAAAATGAAGAAATAAATACCAAAAGCACAGATTTTGTCTTTGAAAGTAGTTATGAAAATGTTAAACTAAATTTAGATTTCAAGAAATATTTTGTAGTACTAGTTGGCAAAGATACGTATGAAACCATAAAGAAAAATATTAAGTGAAACTAAAGATTTATTCTCCTTGTTCTTCTATTGGAAGTTTAGGTTTTTCCTGTTGAGGTTGCTGTTCTGGAGGAGGTGGAGGAGGAGCCTGCTGAACTTCTGCAGGTTGTACCTCTTGCTGTGTTTGAGGAGGAACTT
>Ga0080003_1001417_pt1 | contig 12672 bp, 13 predicted proteins | sample JossMetagenome_FD_69206 | JGI IMG/M metagenome (GOLD analysis project Ga0080003, IMG submission 69206) | Hot spring microbial communities from Joseph's Coat, Yellowstone National Park, USA - JC2_E (SPADES assembly) (version 2) | ecosystem: Environmental > Aquatic > Thermal springs > Hot (42-90C)... | reverse complement strand
CCATATGGCGCCTTGAATGTGCCGTCAGGCTGCCTTATGCCTAGGTCGCTTACTTTGAACTTTCTCCTCAAGTGCAAAAAGAATTCAACAATCCAAGGAATAAACACTATAACTCCAAAAGATTCTGCATTGCCCATAACCATTATTGCGATAAAGCTTGCACCCACCATATAGGTGAAGCTATCGCCAGGTATTGCCTTTCCTTTATAATTAAAAGGAAGAAAGGCGAGCAGTGATGCCAGAAGCGTTGCGGAGATAAGCGCGCCAGTGTGTGTGCCCACAGGCAACAGCGAATAGACTAAAAATCCTGCTGTTGCTACAATCGCCATTCCCGGCTGTAAAGCATCAAAGCCGCCTAGGAGGTTTACTGCATTAGATACGAATATTATTGCAAGAGGCAACACGACTAGTGGATAAATAAAGCCAAGGTTTACTGTGCCTATTAGCGGTATTCTTACAGTGCTTATTCCTGCATTTATCGCCATTAAAGGCAGTGCACCGATTATTGTGAGCAGTGGCTTTTGCCATTGCTTAAGGCCTTTTTTAAAAGATTTTATATCCGTTGCTTGGACCATTTTGCTTTTAACGTTTATGTCGTCAAGGAAACCTACAAACGAAATAAGCAGTAATGAAAGGCATACTGCAAGTAGGTCCCTTATGTTTATAAGCAAGTGCACATTGTTTGCATTGTATGTATGGATTACAAAGAAGCTCGCGCCGAATACAAAAGTAAGAATGCCGACAAGAGTGCCAAATACAACAGCAAGACCCACGCTGCTTGGCAGCTTTACAGGCTTGCCTTTGTTTTTATCTTCTTCTATTACCCCTGCGCCATAAAGGTAATTAATAAGAAATTTGGTGGTTATTAGCGTTATTACTGCTGAAACTATAGCAGGCACGAATAAAGTAATGAAAGTGTGGTATGCTGCCATGCTTTATATTAGAACAGTAGCAATTAAAAGATTTGAGTCTAAGGCTTTTGCCTTTGCCTATTGCTACTCTTTATTCGCATTTAGCAGCTTGATGTTTGCCGCGATCCTTTCTTTTGCCTTATTTATCTCGCTAAGCACGTCTTTCCTTCTGTTTTCATTTCTTTTAAAGAAGTTTGAAAATTTATCAGCAAGCACTTGGTCGTTAATTCCTTCTAGGTTTTGTATAAACCTGTGCAGCATCATTGTGCCTTCGGGGTAGGTTTCCATTAATGTATGCCAGTTGTTTATAGTCCAATCAAGCAGTGCCTCTGCAGCAAATGGGTTTATCGATAACTCTGCAGGAATCCTCATTTTATCCTGGTTTCTTACATTGTTTGAAAGCGTAAAGGCGAGGGCATTGCGTATTAGCTTCTCTTCCTTGAAATCCCCAAGCGTACTTAGGAGCCTTACCTTCTCGTATGGCACTTGCTCTTTTTCGTAAAGGTCCTTGAACTGGCTAAAAGTCTTGGCGTTGCCGTTGCTAGCTTCTATGCTATAGCATACCCTTGAAATGTCAGTATCTACTCTTTTGCCGTTAAGCTTGTCTTCAAACACCTTGTGTGCAAGCCTTATTACTTTTTCATCGCCGCATATGCCAAGTCCGAACAGTGCGCTGCTCCTTTCTATTTTGTTTATAGAGCTTTCCCCCTTTCTAGGCTTTATCCCTACCTTTGCCAAGATGCTGCTTGCAATATCTTCAATAGTCTTTTCTATTTCTTTCCTTATGTTTAATGAATAAAACTGAAGCCAGAGCCAGTGAAGATGACCCAGTGTGTTTGTATTAGCTGGGTAGCCGCTGCCTACAAAATAGTTGTCAACTATTTTCAAATACGCCCTTACGCTTATCCTGCTAGCCCTTACTAGTGCAAAGAGGTCATTTTCAATGCCCCATGCATCTACATCGCCTAGCTCTTTTTTCTTTACTGCTTCTGCTAGCCTTTCGAGCATATTTTGCTCGTAGCTTGCCCTATATACTCCTTTCTGCCCATAGTTTATCTTTACCCATTCTGGTTCTGCTATTTTTACGCTCTTTTCCTTTGAGTAAAGGAGCGTCTTGCCTTCTTCACGTGCACTTGTTAGGTAGTGTATAGGTATTATCCACTTTCCAGCTGATGTGCCATTAATTAGGAACCTGCTCTGCGATAGCAGCATTTGCCTGCTTTTAGGCTCTGCCTTTACACTTACTATAGGATAGCCCTCATTAAAGAGCCAGTTTCTTGCGATATTGCTTATTTTTATCTTTGACACTTCATCTATTGCCTGCCACAGGTCCTTCGCTTCTGCATTGCCGTAGGCGTGCTTTTTAAGGTAGTTGTGCAAACCTTTCCTAAATATTTCTGGAGTAACATAGTCTTCAAGCATGTTGAGCACAGACCCTCCTTTTTCATAACTTATTGCATCGAATATGCTTGATATTTCTCCTGGTGAGCTTACATTTGTGCTTATTGGGTGCGTCGTGCGCAGAGCGTCTTCAGATAATGCAGTGCTTATCTCTAGCAGATACTGCTTCTGCATCTCCCACTCTGGAAATGCATTGTCTACTGCCTTGTAGCTCATAAAAGTTGCGAAGCTCTCGTTAAGCCACAAATCGTTCCACCATTTCATTGTTACAAGGTCGCCAAACCACTGGTGGGCTAGCTCGTGCGCCACTGTTATTGCAACGTTCTGCTTTACTTCAAGCGCTGTATGCTCATCAGCTAGCAGCGATGTCTCTCTAAAGGTTATTGCTCCCCAGTTTTCCATTGCGCCAGCCGCAAAGTCAGGTATTGCAATAAGGTCTAACTTTGGCAATGGATACTTTATACCAAAGTAATCTTCGTAAAATTTCACAAAAGTCCTGGCATACTGTGCTGGCAGATTTGCATAGTCTTTTTTGCCTTTTGTAGTGAGCACGCGTATTTTAAGTGTGCCTAACTTTGTTTCTACATATTCGAATTTACCTATGCCTATATAAACAAGGTATGTTGACATTTTTGGTGTTTTTTCAAAAACAACGAGCTTCTTCCCATTCCCCTTGTCTTGAACCTGCTTTATTGGCATATTGGATACGCAGTCGAGCTCTTTGTCTACAAGCAATGCCAGCTCGAACTCTGCTTTAAATGCAGGCTCATCAAAGCACGGGAATGCACGGCGTGCATCAGGCGCCTCAAACTGTGTAGTAAGCAAAAACTCCTTTTTGCCGTTAACATAGTAGGCACTGCGGTAAAGGCCGTTTAGTGTATCGCCAATTTTTCCTGTATAGTTTATCTTTAGCAGTGCATTTCCATCGAATTTACCATCAAACTTTAAAATTATTTTTTCCTCTTTTTCCTTGTAAACTACTTTTGCAATCTCGCTCTGTTTGCCTTTCACTATTGCGGCAAACTCTATTTTAAGTCCGTTTGAATTCAGTGCTATTTCATTTGTTGGTTTTGCTATATTTACATTTATTTGCTCATCGCCGGAAAAAGTAAAAGAATGCATATCTGGCGAAAGCAGGAGTTTATACGACTTTGGGATTACATTCGTGCCGAGTGTTTCATGTGATTTCATGCTATTGCCTCTTATAACCAAGCATTATTAAACTTGAAAAGTAAAACATATATTTGTATTTATAAACTTACTATATAACTTAGTTATATAAAAACCATGACCTAGTCTAAGCTCTTTTATGTTTTTATTCAAATATAAAGACAATTGGCGTTTGGTATGAAAAATCCGTTTGGAAAGCGTGTAAAAACTAAAATAACAAGCATAGACATAACCTATATGGGTGATGAGCACAGGCTTAATGGCCTTGAAACGAATGAGCCTATATTTGAAGTTAGAATTCCTTTTAAAAACAAAGAGGTTGAATCTGCATTAGAAGAAATAAAGAAGCCCGACCTTCGCATAGATGCTGTAAAGATAGGCAAGCCTTTCGACCTTGTTAGCATAAGCCCAGAGCCGCCGATAGTTGTGCAGTATAAGCAGCAAACAGAGCTTGTGCTAAAAATAAAAGCACCAGAAATAGCCTATACAGGTCCTCTTTCCATAGGGTTTATTGCAAATGCGAAAGATATGGTGCATATAAGCATAAACAAGATAATTCTGAGAAAGGGCGAGCGCAGCACAACAATAGAATCAGTAATAGACACGCAGGTGCAGAAGGGACAGGTAATAAAGCAAGATATTCAAGCATCTGCTATTCTTAGCCAAGGAGAGCAGGTAACAAATGTAAGTGCATCTGCGCCTTTTGCAATAGTGAAAACAAGCCCAGATGTTCCTTTCAAAATAGACAGGCAGGGAAGTTATGTAATAAGCCTATACATTAAAGTTCCAGATTTCAGTTATGCAGGTCCGCTCGAAGTAGAGTTTAAATAATGTTGTTGCTCTATCGTGCGTGCTATGTAGTGCTATGCCTCACGCCATAATTTTTCAAACTCATTCTTTAGTTCATTTATTTCCTGTTGACCTTTTACAACTCTTATTTGCTCTATGTTTTCATGTGTGCCAGCAAAGGTCAGGTTTGCAGAACCCTCTATTGCATAGCTGTCGCCTATATATAGTTTTGCATGAATGAACCTCTTTGGAACTTTAAGCATTATGCCTTTTTTCAAGCGTCGATCTGTTAAATAAACAAGTAAATAAACAAAAGTAGCAATGGCAGACGCCACTGCGATAATTAAGAAAGATGTGCCAAGTAAAAGACCAATTAGGATGTGCGTCTTTGTAGGAAAGTAAACAAAAGTGGCAAGCCCAGACGCGATTAAGAAAAGGGTGCTAATTAAAAAGCCGAGCAGGCCGTGCGTTTTTGTAAGGGTCTTTTTTGCGTCTTTGCTTATTGAAGAAGAGAGTATGCGTATGCTTTTGCCCTTTGCATGCCTAAGCAAATACTTTGCATAATATAGGTCGATATAGGGGGAAATAATCAACAACTCTTTGCTTTCTTTTATGAGTTTGTTTATGTACTTGTAGGAATTTGTGCCATAGTGCATTTCCTGGTTTTGCATGCCTGTTTGTGTACGTGTATGTAAAAAGCTTTCAAACATAATTTGTAATTAATCGCAAAAATAGATATGGGTATATGCAAAAGCCAATAAACAATTTGGCTCTAGGTTTTGTTGACAGCAAGGCTGCTGCTGATAGACCTGCATAATTTATATGCGCTTGTTTTTTGTTTGCTTTTGTCACATGCGTATGAAACAAATATATGCTTTTTGCAAATTGAAAACTCTTTTAAACCTTTTTCATTGCAAGATTGCTTTTTATATAGTTTTCATGTATAAAATATTTGTCCAAAAGGACTTCCCTGCGGAAAGCAGGAGAGACGCTCAGAAGAGGGACATACCTATACTTCCTTGATAAGGAAGCAAGTGTTTCCTGATGAAACGAGAAGCTCTGTCTGTAAGGCAGGGGTAGTTCACTCGGCGATATCATGGCAAGACCAAAGAAAGCAAAGCTTAGCTTCGCCTGCAAAGACATAGGCATGGATTGCGGCTTTACCGCTACGGCGTCGTCTGAGGAGGAGCTAATGGCTAAAATAGCAGAGCATGCGCGCACTGCGCATAACATGCAAAATATAGACGACGCAACAATGGCAAAAATAAAAGCAGCAATAAAAAGACTGTGAATTTTGTTTGTAGTTCTTTGCCCCTTTTTCTTTTTGTTTTCTTTTTATTTTTATTTTCATGTTTTGTTGTGGTCTAATGCCTTTTCTTGACTTTTTTGGCTTGCAAATTGGCTATAGCGAAGGAGTGTACGAGCCTTCAGAAGATACCTTTCTTCTTGCCTCTGCATTGGACGAAGTGCTGCGTAGTATGCAGCAAGCCACTGGTTTAAGAGTGCTTGATATGGGGACAGGTACTGGTGCAATAGGACTGTTTGCAGCTATGAATAAAAAGGTAAGCAAGGTTGTGCTTGCAGATATAAGCACAGTCGCAGTAAATACTGCATTAGGCAATTATAGAAAAAACAAGAAGAAAATATATGCAGATGTAAGTATAGTAAAGAGCGATTTGTTTAAAAACGTTGCTGGCCTGTTCGATATAATAACCTTCAACGCCCCTTATTTAAGAAAAGAGGAGCGCGAGAGCAAAGAATATGCAAGGCTTTTTAGCGGGGGCAAAGAGGGTGTGGAGCTTTCTCTCAGATTTCTGAAGGCGTGTAAAGCACATATAAATGAAAGTTCTGTTGTGCTGCTTACTGCAAGCTCACTAAGTAATCTCGATATGCTACGCAGGGGCTTAGCAGAATACGGCTTTTATGTATGTAAGGAAAAGAGTGTGCATTATTTCTTCGAAGATGTGATTGTACTTGAGTTGCACTTGGTGCCTTGCAAGGCGAAAGAAACATAATTTGCACAAAGTTTGCTGCATCCGAATAGTCTATTCAAAACTCGGCAAATCATTATGCTTTCTTATTTTTATATAACTGTTAAGTAATGTTTAGCCTTTTATGACCCATCGTGCCTATGATTTTATAGCCTCGTACGGTTGGGCTTATAGATACTATTTTTAAACCCTTCGTACAATAAATATAGTATTGGTACTGTTTTTACCAATGATATGAGGTTTTTGTATGACACAAGAAGAGATACCAAAGGAGATAGTGGATAAGGCGTTGTCAGCTGTAAAGCTGGCAAAGCAGGATGGCTCGGTAAGGAAGGGAGTAAACGAAGTGACAAAGAGCTTAGAGCGTGGGCTAGCTGTGCTTGTGCTTGTTGCAAACGATGTAGAGCCAAAGGAGGTTGTTATGCACCTTCCGGGGCTTTGCGAGCAAAGGAAAGTGCCTATAATACATGTGCCTAACAAAGCTGACTTGGGCAAGGCTGCGGGCCTTAACGTTCCTTGCTCTTCTGTAGCAATAGAAAAGGCAGGCTCAGCAAGCGCAGTAATAAAGGAGCTTTCTACATGGTATGCTTCTAAAGGCAGTGCTAAGCAGCAAGCTGAAAAGCCAAGCGCTGCCAAGCAATAGCTCTAAACAGTAGATAAAAGTAAAAATTAATAAGAGTAAAAATAAAAAGTAAAATAAAAAGTAAAAATAAAAGGTAAAGTGGTTTTGTGGCAAGCGAGCTTAAATTTGATGGCTATCTGGCAGAAGTAGTAGAAGTATTGCCAGATAGGACTGGCATGTTTGGCTCTGTGCTACAGGTTATGTGCAAAGTACTTGAAGGAAGTGATAAAGGCAGGGTAATAAGGAGAAACATAGTCGGGTTTGTAAAGAAAGGCGACCTAATACGTTTGCCCGACACCAGCAGAGAAGACAAGCCTATACAGGTGAGATAACGAAGTGCTCGTATTGTGGTAGAGAAATAGAGCCTGGCACTGGCACAATGTATGTCAAGACCAATGGCACTATATATTACTATTGTTCAGACAAATGCTTTAAGATGGATGTAATTTATCATAGAAAGAGCAGGATTGCAGAAAAAACAGCTTCTGCAGAGACCAAAGCCAAGTCTGAAAGGTCTGAAAAAGAAGCAACCGCTCAGCCTCAGCCTGCTCAGGCTTCGAATGCTGCAGCAAAAGAGAAGAAGTAAGCAAACGGCAAAGGGCTCTCTTTTATTTTTTACATCTTTATTCTGTTTATGCCAAGCAACGAACAAAAGCCAGAGAATAATGCCAAAGAACTAGTCGTAGTACATTTCGGCGAGCTCTGGTTGCGTGGTAAAAACCGCAGCGAATACATAAACATGCTTGTCAAGAACATAAGGCACTCTTTGGCAGGGCTAGAATATTCAATGCAGCTCCAGTATGATCGTCTTTTTATTTACTCTAGTTCTGCAAGTTTAGAAGCAGTAAAAAGCAGGCTTGCATATGTATTCGGCATAAGCAACTATGAAGTTGTGCATGTATCAAAGCCCGAAATAAAAGACATAACAAGGCTTGCAGTCTCGCTTGCGAAGGCTCAAAAGGCAAAGAAGATAAAAATTATAGCACACAGGTCGTATAAAGGTTTTGATTTTGACTCAAACGACATAATCAGAAGCATATCTGATGCAGCAAGGCGTGCTGGCATTGAACCACGTTTGGACGATTTCGACACGCCTATTTATGTCAATGTGACAAGGTCTGCTGCTTTTTTGTTTACTGAAAAGATAAAGGGCGCTGGCGGTTTGCCGGTAGGCAGCGAAGGGAAATGTGTTGTATTGCTTTCAGGAGGCATAGACAGCCCAGTTGCAGCATGGTTTGCAATGAAGCGCGGGCTTGAACCTGTTTTTGTGCATGTTTACGCACTTCAGAATGCAGACACTCTGCTCAAAGGCAAAATGGGCAGGCTTTTTTCCGAGCTTGGCAAGTACTGTATTTCTTGTAAATCTTATCTAGTGCCTTCTTACTTCTTCGACGCGGCGGCAGCGTCGGCAGGAGCTGGCAGGCTTACGCTGGTATTGCTTAAGCACTTTATGCTTAAATTAGCTGAGAATGTTGCTAAAAAAGAAGGAGCCAAGGCGATAGTCACTGGTGAAAGCCTCGGTCAAGTAGCATCTCAGACTTTAGAGAACCTTACGGCTGAGTCATACGACATAGGTCTGCCAGTGCTTAGGCCGCTCATAGGCTTTGACAAGGAAGAGATAATAAGCATTGCAAAGAAGATAAACACATACAACATATCAATAGAGCCGTACAAAGATGTTTGTAGCATAAGCGCACGAAACCCTAAGACAAAAAGCAGGGTGGAAGAGGTAAAAGTCCTTTCTCAAAAAATTAAACTCAGGAGTTTAATAACAAGGTCGCTTAATGCAGCTACTGTTGTAAATTTTGAATAAGAAAACACTAAGCATTTAAAACCAGTTGGTTTGCCTTCTGCGCCTTATTTTGTTGAAACTAGCAAAGGCAAAATAAAGCAAAACGCAAAAAGCACAAATTTTTATAATGTGCTTTGTAATATTAAATTATGAATTTAATAGAAGCCACATTTATACTGGCGCTTGCAGTAATTATAATAATCCTGCTTCTCTACTTTGCTATAAGCCATTTTGCCCCATCAAAGGTAACAGAGCAGCAAGCCACTACGCTTATACTTAATGACCTGCTTAAAAATTATCCTTATGCAAATGTTACACTAGATAATGTAACGCCCTCTATTTACCCTGGGAGCTGGCATGTGCTTGTTTCAGTTGTGTTTAACGCTACTTCTCCTTGCCCAGCCTATTATATTTATGCTTATGACTATCCAAAATTTGGCTTTGTACCGACAAACATTAACAACTACACAGGACATTGTGTAATAAACGGCTTTACTCCAAACAAGACTTTTTTGTTTACCTCATATCCTGCTGCAATAACTAGGGCAACAGATCTGCATATACCACAGGTGCAAAACTATATTTCAGAATTTGGATATTCAAATGTCTCTGTGCATGCGTCTTTCTTCAACTACACAAAAGCAGAAAATAAAACTTATGCAAATGTATGGCTTGTAAATTATAGTGCAGCAAAGGCGAAATATGCTGTTTACGTGCTGATCTCACAGCTAAACGGCACGCTGATTGCGACTTATAACCTAACTAAATAATAGAAGCACTAAACACTGCAGCAATTCTTGTTCTATATGTTTTTTGTGTAAATTATTGTTGTTTCGGCTTTGCTTTGCAATGGCTTAAATAAGTTCGATTCAAAAAAAGATAGTGCCTGTGTGTTTCTTTTATCTACTTCAGCCACAAGCTTGCTTACCCCTAGGCTTTTTGCAGCCACTGTGGCATGCTTGAGCAGCTTGCTTCCTATTCCTTTCCTTCTGCATTGCCTTTCAACAATTATTCCAACAGCGCCTACTCCGGCTTCTTTTTCTATAACTATCTCGCACTCGCCACATATTTTGCCATATCTGGAATCTTTCTTGACAGCAACAACGTCTACCGCCTTGCCTTCTTTTACATATTCTCTTTTCTTCTTAAACAGTTCAAGCAGCTCTTCCTTTGTTGGCATGCTCTGAAACCTCATTGCTATCGGCGTATCGCTGTATGTGCTGGTTATTAGCGTGCACAATCCTTCAAAATCCTGGTCTGCCAGTTGCCTTATTTCAATTTGCATGTGCTCATGCTTATTAAGCTTTTTATTTTTATAATAGCATATGCCTATTACAAAAACTTTAGCAAGGCGCATACTTATTGATGTAGGTGCAAAGCGCGTAAGCGACGGAGCATCAGAAGCGCTAGCTGACGAGCTAAACAGGTTTGCGTATTCTCTCGCCAAAAAGGCAGTGAGGCTTGCAAAGCACGCAAAGAGAAAGACTATAATGAAAGAAGATGTTGAGCTGGCAAAGTAGCAACTATAGCAATTAGTTCTAGCAAGCGATAAAGCATAAAAATAAATAACATCTAAGGCATATTAAATTTGAGCGGCATGCGGACGGCTTACGGTCCACTGGACTGAGGAAGCTCTCCCCATGCAGAGCGTGCGTGGCCTAAACGCCGAATTCGGAACAGAAACGTAGCACTTCGCAGCATAAGCTGTGACGCCACGAGCGCTGCGGTGTGCCTGAAACGTGCCGATGCACACGCTGTGAGCATGCAATGCCTATATGTGGCAGCTAAGTCGAATGCCGTCTAAAACAGAAGGGAGGCTACGGCATGCCGCTCATAAATGCAAGCTATAGTGCGGTGTGGCTGTGTCAGAAATGCCTGAAATCTTAAAGAAGCAGATGCAGAAGCAAGGCTATCATTTTGTAGGTGAGCACCAGCACTCTGCAGTTAAAACATGCGAATATACAAAGAAAGGCATAGAAGACAAGACTTTGTGCTATAAGAACAAGTTTTATGGAATACGTAGCTGGCGTTGCCTGCAAGCTACTCCTGCGATAGGTTGCGACCTTGCTTGCAGGTTCTGCTGGCGCATAATGCCTGACGAGCACGGTGTAAAGTGGAATGAACTTAATGCAGTAGAGCAGTGGGATGCTCCTAAGGAGATTGTGGACAAGATGATAGAAGAGCAGAAGAAGCTTGTGAGCGGCTTCAAGGCGGTTGCAGATACGGAGCTCAAAAAGCAAAGGTTTAAGGAAGCAAACGAGCCTCTGCATGCAACACTAAGCCTTACAGGCGAACCCCTTTTTTACCCGCTCATGTCAGAGCTTCTTGATGAGTTCCACAAAAGGCACATGAGCACATTTCTTGTGCACAATGGCACACTGCCAGAGGCGATAGAAAAGCTTAAGACGTTGCCAACGCAGTTCTACATTTCTTTGCAGGCGCCTGATGAAGAAACTTATGTAAAGGTTACAAGGCCTAAAATACCTAATGCGTGGGAGCGATTTATTAGGTCGCTTGAGCTTATGCGCGACATGAAGACTAGGACCGTGCTCAGAATGACCCTAGTAAAAGGGCTAAATATGCTTAATCCGGAGGGCTATGCAAAGCTGATAAAGATTGCAATGCCTAACTACGTAGAGGTAAAGGGCTTTTCATTTGTCGGCGGAGCAAGGGAGCCGCAGCGCGGTCTGCATTACGAGGATATGCCAAGACATGAGGAGATAAGGGAATTTGCTAAGAAGATAGCAGAGCTGACGGGCTATATCTACACAGATGAGCATGAAGAAAGCAGGGTAGTGCTCCTTTGCAGAGACGAAGAGTCTGTAAAAAACAGAATAATAGATTTTGACAAGCTTTAGCAACAATTCGTTTTAACTCTGCTCGCGTGAAGTCCCCTTTCGTAAGATAGGGGATGAGAGCGAGCAACAATTATAAATATAAAAACAAACATAATAAAGGTATTGTGCTGTTGACCAACATGCTTATAGAAAAGAACGAGAGGATAAGAAACAAAGGTCGCGAGACCAGGAATAAAAGAAAAACGCAGACTGCAAAGTCTTTTGAGATAAAAATTGACAAGAGTAAAGTATCAAAAGAAAAATTGAGCAATTTGCAAAGGCTGTTCCTTGAAGGCAAATGGTTTACCAACTACATAATATCTAAAGGTATAACAGATTCAGTGCCATACACGGATTACAAGGTAAACAAAGTAAATGTAAAAGTAAAGGACAAATTTGAAGAGAGGGAACTGAGGTTATTGTCATCGCAGATGAAGCAGTATATTATAAAGAGGTTGCAGAACAATGTAAAGACACTGCATGAACTCAGCAAAAAAGGCAAGAAAGTAGGAAGGATAAAATACATAAAATCACTGCACTCAATTTTTCTAATGCAATACGGCAACACCTATGCATTAGACAGGAAGACGAGAACGCTGCGCATACAAGGGCTTGGCGACTTCAAGGTTATCGGCTTGGAGCAAATACCAAATGCTTGCGACATAACAACTGCAAACCTTATAGAGAGAAACGGCGACTACTTTCTGCATGTAACGGTGTATGTGCCTAAAGAGGAGGAGGTGCATAACAGAAAGGTAATAGGCATAGACCTTGGAGTGAAAGACCAGATTACATTTTCAAACGGAATAAAGGTAAAGTACTATGTCGAAATGCCAAAGAGAGTAAAGAAACTATACAAGGTGTTTTCAAGGTCGCAATACAACAAAGAAACAAAAGAACGTTCAAAAAGAGGGCAGAAAGTACTTGTAAAAATAAAGAAGGAATTTGCACACAATAATAATCAGAAGAAAGACATAAATAACAAGATCGCCCATTATGTGGCTGCAAATTATGAGTTTGTTGCTTATCAAAACGACCCAATAAAAGAATGGCAAAGACTATTCGGCAGAAGAATCTACCAAACTTCCATTGGAGGATTCCGCGATACCTTGAAAAGAAAGGTCAGCACTCCTTTGGAAGTAGGCAGGTTCACAAAAAC
>Ga0080003_1001415_pt1 | contig 12723 bp, 15 predicted proteins | sample JossMetagenome_FD_69206 | JGI IMG/M metagenome (GOLD analysis project Ga0080003, IMG submission 69206) | Hot spring microbial communities from Joseph's Coat, Yellowstone National Park, USA - JC2_E (SPADES assembly) (version 2) | ecosystem: Environmental > Aquatic > Thermal springs > Hot (42-90C)... | reverse complement strand
ACTCGATTATGATCCACAATAAACGACAAAGGCTTCTTTATCGTCGAGATCGTTATGCCGGTAGCCTTCTTCAAGATATTTAAAGCACCATTCAAGTCACTATGCAATTTATGCCCTTTAGGACAGTTGATTACGCCTCTTGGTCCCCTCTCAACCTCAACACCATGATAAGCACAGTACTTTGAGGTGTTGTACTCAATGACCTCAAACACCCTCATACCGTATTCTTGAGCCTTCAGTTCTATGACCTCCATGAGTTTACGATAAGACCACAAGTTCACGGTGAACTTATTGCCCTTATCCTGAGCAATGTTGAAGGGGTAACCCAAGTAGATGGTTGAGACGCCTCGCTCATGCAACTCCCTCAACAGGTGAGAAGCGAAGTTGCGGTAGAGGTGAAGAAGTCTCCTAGTTAATTTCTTGAATAGTCTCCTCTTCTCCCTATTAAGCTCATAATACGCCTCATATTCTCCAATGTTCTTCGCCTTATCCGCCGAGGACTGTGCCTCGGATATCCTCCTCCCGAGGTAGAAGTAATCCTCCTTAGTCCTAACCCCCTTATAAAGAAGCCACGTACCATCATCAATAACAACGCTCGCTAAAACGTTGATGCCCAAGTCTATTGAAGCCATTTTGCTCCCCTTCGGCGATTTAACTTGAATGCTATTCCTCTCCCCCCTCACTATATGCTTGCTCCTCCTTCCCTTCTTCGTTTCCTCGACACCAACCTCCACTGGAATAGAGGCGAACCAAGCATTCCTAGCCTCGTCATAGTATATTTCTAGTCTTCCTTGTTTCCCAAGCCACCTTAATCTACCCGTAAAACTAATTTCCATCTTGAAGAACTTGAGGACTAGTTTATGATTTTTCTCATCCACCACATAATTATCCTCCCTCACGACTAGGAGAAGTTTCCTCCCTCAAGTTTCCCCATCCTTCCAATACTTCGGCGGCGAAACATGATTCATGTGGGGTAGTAGTTTGTTTTCCTTCCTCAGCTTTAGGAGGGAGAAGAATGATGACCACGCCTCATTATTCTTATTAAGCACTTGCTGCGTGTTGGCGCTGCCCAATTCATCCTTATACTTCCCATAATACTTATCATATGTCCCCTTTAAGTCCACTCTCCCTCCATGGAAGAATTCTTGCCTCCTCTCATAATTAATCTCATTAAACAACTTGGCGGAGGTGTCGGCTAACCTCCTTAGCTTCCTTTCTTGGAACCCATTTGGTAGGAGGCGAACCAAGTTAGTCCTCTTGTTGGTGCATTTAATTTCTTTGATGTCCTCTCCCGGTATTGCGGGGGGAATCGGCCTCCGCTCCTCATTCCCAAGAAATTGACCAGGAGAGGACATCCTGAAGAGAGGTGTTTAGGCTTTAAAAAAAAACTTTTCTATAAGGGGGTTATCCATCCCCGGCCCTGATGGGGCGAGGCTTTCCGCCCCCTTAACCCCCATTTTGGTAAACTTATACTCAACTTCCTAGCAACCTCCAACCCCTATCATCGATGAACGGTATCACTAGGACGAGCCTCGGTTTAATACCCCTGACAGCCTCATATAGCTTTCCAACCCTTGGAAATTCCAGTGTGTCGCCGCTTGAGGCGCTTGCCTTAATCCCAATTAGTATGTGTGTTCCATCCCTAATCGCTACATCAACCTCCACCTGGGATGGATGCCCATAAACCACGCCATCCTTATCAAAGTAAACCCACTTACTAACAGTGGCGACACCCAGAATACCCTCAACCACGCCCCTCATGGCACTCCCAAAAGCCCCCTCAGACTCAACACTCCACCTAGCCCCAAGAGCCATCAACACTCCATCATGAGCCTTAACTGCCTTTATTAATCCCTCAACCACATTCTCAAATCTAGTTAACCCATCATGCGACTTAACGGCTTTCCTCAACTCATTAACGGCCTCAGTTAACTTATCCACAGAGGACTTAAGATAACTATAACCAAGCAAACCCACCACAGCCAACCTAAACTCCCCATCCTTAAGCAACCTCAACAACAAGCCCCTAAGCTGATCTCCTCCCCGCCCTAAAGGGGCGAGGTTTGTCGTTCGTTTTATCACATGGCGGTATTGGTAAATGGGTTAACCCCAAGATTTCAAGAGGTCTTACCCCTCAGGGCGAGGAGCTTGTCTAAGTTTTCAGTAGCTTATCCTTGTGATCCTATTGACCAACTGTATCATGAATCTAGGGTCGTTAATCCGCCTAATGCCCTGTAGGATTGATGGCGTGTACTGCGTATTGCCAATTACCCTGCTTAACAGTTTAACCGCCCAGTAGCCTATGGGTAATTTGTATGGGAGCCTTAATTGCCCCTCAATGGACAGCAGCATGGTGGTGAGCGTTAAACCAAGGGCATGTATGCACTTTAACCTAGCACATAGTTTAAGTGAATCATCGTTTAGCCACTTGAAGACCATGGCTGAGTCGTTGAGAGTCACTATACCCTCCTTGTAAACTGCGTGAAGCACAGTTAGAGCCACCTCGTAATCCTCATTAATGCCGGTCACCCTAACGCCGTTGAAATTTGCCTCAACCCTTGAGTTCAACAGTTCCTCGCCTCTAATGTAAACCAGGTTGGCTGCTGATGGGTGCGTATATAGATCGACGTTAATGCCATTTTTAATCAGCGTTATGGTGTATGGTTCATGTACAATAACCCTGTAGCCAAGAACCATGAGCCTTGAGGTGGCTAGCGGCGCTTGGCTGCTCTTAACTAGAACGTCAACGTCAGCCGGCACGTAGGTAACGGGCTTAATGAGCTTTATGAAGGCGTGCTCTATGCTGCCTAAGGCATCCTCAACCTCAGCAACAATATTAGTGATCCTCCTTAAGCCATCCTCCTGGGATGCCCTTAACTCACCATCATGGTTAGTGACCCTGAGCACGTGAAGGAGGACCTTATTCAACCTGGCTAGCTCAATAACATCAGGCCCTAGGTTAATCGGCTCATCAAGCACCACAGCCCTCGCTAGGCTAAGCATCACATTACCCGACATGCAACGCACCTCGACGAACCCTAATCAACGTTAGGCACAGCTTTAAAAGCATTAATAAAATAACAATACCAACCCAATGTACACGATAACCATCCCTAAGAGGCCAGCTGAGGAGCTTAAAGGGAGGAGCATTGAACCGGAACCCTACTTAATAGGCTAGTTTCAAGGTACTTGGGCCTGGATCCCGAAATCACGGCTGAGGCTCATGTTGAGCTTGCCTTGAGGCTTCTTGAGGAGGGTAAGGAGTTAGTGGATAGGGATCCTGTTAGGTTAGTGAAAAGCTTTACAAGGCTACAGAGGAGGCTGTTAAGGCATTGACTATTCATTACAAGTTAGATACAGTGTAGATACAGTGCATAATAAGGTTGATGAGAAGGATAGGCGGACTGTGGCTGAACTGGAGAAGGCAGTAGAGGCAATAAGCGAGAGGCTTGGTAAATGGTTTAGGGTGGCTTGGGATGAGGCAAATTACCTACACGTATGGGGATTCCATGAGGCAAAACTAGACGCAAATGCCATTAAGGTAAGGCAATCAAACATAGAGAAAATAATCGAGAATGCCCAAGAGATTATCATGAGCAGTATACATTAATACCCATTACTCTTGAGACCTATTAATTAATACAAGACTAAGATTCAAGGTGAGGGCACTAACTGACGTATCTTTAAGCGGCATTGGTGGAAGAAGTATGAAAGCCTTTAAATTACGGTAAGCCTATAAATACCGCTGTGGTATTATGAGCAGTAGGATTGGGGACCTAATCGCAGCCATTCATGGGGAGACCGTGCCCTTGGAGATCATGGGCCTTAAGGCCCACTTTAGGGATAGGGAGGGTGAAGCAGAGAGGATCTTCCTTGAGTCGGAGCGTAGCCGCGGCGCCACATTCATCTATGGACCACGTGGTGCAGGTAAGCCGACGCTCATGAGGTTGATGGGTGAGGGGGTTAGGGAGGTAGGTGGTTTTGAGGAGGTCTTCAGCACGCTCACGGTATTTCCATCTCAAGCCTTATACGGTCAACGACGTACTCCAGCCCTAAGGCACGCTGCATCTCAGCACCCTTCACGACTGCACATGCGAAGCTAACCATTTGCACTAAGTCGTCGCCAATCTTCTTAGTTAACACTGTGGCAATATCCTTTCTACTATGGGTTATGGCAAGTGACACTAAGAAGTAGGCTATTGCCGGTATAGGTGCCTCTAAGGAAAAGTTTATGAATGATTCCGCTAGAAGCACGAGCGAATACTTCACGTTAGTGTCCTCCTGCTCACAGGCAACCCTATGTAGTAAAGACGCTAACATACCATAAGCACCGCCAATTGCAGTAAGCAACTCATTGATATCATTGACATCCTCTAATTCCACCTTCAACTCCTCAACCTCCTCAGGCTTTAACAAGCCATACCGCCTTAATACTTCCATAAGTACGAATAAAATGCCCTTAAGTACCTGCTCCTTATTCTTCATCTGAAATAGTCTAAATCCTGAATCACATCCATTATAAGCTCCTTAGCATTATTATAATAATCATCGACATTAAGTGTTCCACCGACCAAGTCTTTTTCAAAATCCTTTTAACTTAGCGAACCCCTTACTATATAAGCAATTAGGTTCCTAACCGTATCGATAACATCATTAAGTCTCCTATTTAACCCATTAATGTTGACGTCTAATGCAGAATCTTGCATATTCACTCTATATCCCTATACAGCTTCAGGTTTAAGACTGATCCCGTGCACTTTACATTACCCATCTTCGCTACTTAAGACTTGTGGCATTATTAGGGTGCTATATCTGGTCTATACCAGTTTGGCGTGTTTATCCACATTATGCCCAGTGCCACCACTGCCCTTATGCCACCCACCAACTGCCTAACCCTCCCCAGTAGCCTTAGGCCTATTAGGTAGGCCACTAGGGTTAGCCTCCTGGAGAGCATAAGAGTCAGCACCTCTAGTGCAGCCTGCCTAATTGCGGCCAGTAGGCCTGGGGACTCAACAACCCCACCCCTCCTAATAAACAATATCACCGAGTCCATTAGCCCCCTCCTCAGCGGCGAAACCCTCCACCACACACCCAGCCTACTGGCCCCAGTCCTCAATACAGGGAGGATGTGAGGGTTGATTACCCCAAAGCCTACTGGCCAAGCACTCCCACCAGTGTGGTTGCAGTCTCGCCAATACCCTTCAACGCCATTTTACAGCAACCGTATTACCAACCCTTTAAAACAATTACCCCAGAACCCGCATAATCAACGTGAGAATGGGGTTAAGATAATCCTTAACCGCCTTGGCGCATCCGTAATCAGCCTCCTCGGTATTGGCTTAACAAGCAGCATGACCAGGGTGAATAGGAGTAATGCTGCTAACTGCGGTAGAGGCCAGGTTAATGCCGGGTCACTCATGGCGTATAGCACCGCTGAGACCATTGGGGTTGCTAGGGATAGGGCAGTCACGGCCCCTAGCCTCCACCCCCACGGCCTATTGTTAAGCCAGTAGAGAATCAGCGTCAATGTTATGCCTACGTAGTTTGCAACCACCACTGCGTAGAGGTGCATTAAGTGGGCTAGGGCTATGAAGGTTAAGACGCTTGCAACTGCACCCACTGCGCTCCTCTCCACGGCTAACCAACCCTTCCCAGTGGCCCAGTAGTACATCATGTAGACTCCATCAACCACTGAGGCTGGTGTGGTGGCGAAGAGGAGCATTAAGTATGGCACAGCCGCCGTATAGGCTCCATTGATTACGTGTAGGATTGGGGCCAGTGGGGTGAGGAGTATGGTGGTTAGGGCTAATATTGAACCAACAACCACGTAACCCCTTGAGTAATCCTTAGCCAAGGAACCCACGTCAAAGCCCGCTGCATAACCGTGGCTAGCCACGGTACCGAATACGGCGCCAACTGAACCTGCGAAGTTACCCACTAAGCCGATTATGTTCAGCGCCAACCCATATATCCCGGATGCCGATGGGCCGAGGAGTTTAAAGACTAGGTAGACCATTAGTGTACCTGAAATACCCCCTAGGTATGCGGCTAGCCAGTACTGGAAGCCCATGTTAATGTACTCCTTGATACTAGCCCTAATTAGGCCGTAGCCTGTCCTTAAACTTGGCCACTGCCTAACCTTGCTTATGTAGTATATGGCTATGATTAATTGCCCTACTAGGTAGGATACTGCTATTGCGTAGACGTTCCTAAGCACCACCATTAACGCTATTTCAATAACCCTGAAGACTATGCCACCTAGAATTAACCCGATACCCTGGGTGACCACTGCGCCCACTGCCCATAGGTGGAAGTTCAGCGCGTTGTTAACGCCTTGTATTAGGGTGTAGGTTGCCCACACTGCAACTATGCCCGTTAACCACGCTGGCACACCATCCCATATGAAGACTGGTATTAGGGCTAGGCCGGTCACGGAGTAGGCTAGGGTTAGGGTTAGGGAGAAGGCGAACATTGCCGAGTAGTGGGCGTAGACGGTGCCACCCCTGGCGTGATTCATGGCGCCCTCCCTGGCTATGGCGTTATCTATACCGAAGGTTGGGAAGAATAGCCCAACTGTTGACAGTAGGGCTAGCATTGCGTTGTAGTAGCCGTACTGGGTTAGGGGGATGAACTTGGTAAGTAGTATTATGTAGGCTAGGGCTAGGGTGTAGCTAATCGCAGTGGATGCGTAGTTGGTTAATACTCCAAGCAGCGGCGACTCACTGGTTAACTCCCCCACCAGGGCACTTAACCAATACCCCTTATTAAGTAATACGCAATCCCACCTCCATTCTAAGGGGCAATTGCTAAACCAACACCACGGCCAATGATACCATATCGAGCCTTATCACAATGCCTTAGCAGCGTTAATGAGGGGGCCAGGTGAATGCATGTGGGTTGAAAGGCGGTGTGAGGTCAAAGCCAGGCATTAGATGCCTGCTCCTTGCCATAACTTTATAAAACCAAGTGACATGCGCCTAATTGTGGGTGAGTTCGATGATGCGCTGCTGCTTTTAGGGAGGTTAATGCCCATTGCCTTCATAGCCTTTAACCTAGGCAACACGCCAGTCCTAATAGCCTCATTGGCGCTCCTGGCCATTAACCTAGCCACCTGGGGTAGGGGGCTTGACCTTGAGTTAATCCTGCTTGGCCTAGCCATCATCGGGTTGATGCAGCCCTTAATTGGCCTAGCCCTCTCCATACCGATGACCCTCATCCTTGACTCAGCCCTGAAGGTTACCGGCAACACAAGGCCCTGGTGGGTTTACGCAACAGCCCTATCGGCATCAGCATTGGTCTCAGCGGCCTTAATCAACCCCATGCAGGCATTAAACTACGCAGCACCCCTAGCCTACGTAACCCTAACACCACTTGCAACCTGGCTCGCACTGAAGGCGTCTAGGATCAGCCTAACGCCAAGCAGGAGGCTTGAAACCATAGCCGGGGCGCCATTGGACTACGGCTTAACGTTAACCACCAGGCCGAGGATTAAGGCGATGCTTGAATTTGTAAGCAACGAAGGCTTAACCATAAACCCGCCTAAACTGGCCATAAACGGGCAGTGCACTGTTAAGGTTAGGGCCCTTTACCAACTGGGCGGCGTGAGGAGGCCTAGGCTCAGGGTTAGGTTAATGGACTCCAGGGGCCTTGTAGCCGTGGAGAGGGTTGTTAGGCACCCACCGATAACCGTGATTCCTAGGCTTAGGGCAGCGGCCGAGTACGCAACGGCAATGGTTACGAGGCTCTCCCCATGGGGTGTTGGGGATGTGGAGGAGGTTAAGGAGTACGCCCCAGGGGACCCGGTTAGGAAGGTTCACTGGAAGAAGACGCTTAAGCTTAGGAGGCTCGTGATTAAGGTGCTTAGGCAGGAGGCAGACGAGTTAAACATAGCCCTAGTACCCTACGCATCAAACAAGGAAATCCTGGACAGGGTTGGGGAGGCATTGATACTAACCATAGCTACGGCCCTACTGAGCAGTAGGGCGGTCAAGGTGTACGTGGTTGACCGGTCAACGGAACCGTTAACCATAACCCCACGAAACCTAAACGACGCCATAACAAGGCTAACGGGCATATTAAGGAACCTAAACATAAAGCCGGTGGGCGGGTTAGACGCTTGGGGCCTCCTAGACAGGATCAGGAGGGATAGGTTAACTTTAATCAACGGAATCGGGGACCCCCTAATAGTGATAGGGGAATCAACCTGGACAAGGAGCCTATGCAGGACAGATTCAGCCTGCCTACTAATAAACCCAAGAACCAACACCCAGTGAGGAGCCAACTGATCACACATGCCGTTACCAAGGCATGAAACCCAACCACCCTAACCCACCATGGCGGCAACCTTAGGTTTTGGGCCGTCAGAGTAGCAATAACATTAATACTGCTAACCATGACATACCACACATCAACTCACCAAGCCTTAAAACGCCAAGACAACAGTGACGTTGAGGTTGTGTATGTTGTCAGCGCATGTGGTGTCAAGTGGTTGGATTCATTAAATTTTGGGCTGGTAGACCACGATAATATTAATATCGGGTCTTTGGAGTCGATATTACGGTCGCTATACCTTTATTGATCGACCAACAGGGCGTGCGGGTTCATCGGGGTTTGGACTGTCAGAGCCGTGATGATAAAACGAACGGCAAACCTCGCCCTTTAGGGCGGGGAGGAGGTCAGTAATATCGCCACGACTCTATTATTCCAAAGTGTAAGGCAACTGCTTAATGCCTGAAACCATGTAGCCGCTGTGATATAACGAATGGCGAGTCTCGCCCCTTCCAATGTGGCGTTTTCAAAATCGCTGAGGGGCGGGGGGTGAAGGGGAGGGAATAAGGAGGGGGAGTTGCAGAGAGGTTCAAGCCCAGACCCCCAGGGTACGAGGCCAACCCGGCGAGGGCACTACCGCTGGACGAGCGGGGCAGCTCCGCCAGCCATGAAGCGATGAGGATGAAAGTATGGGGACAAAGAGGAGGGACTTTTTGGATTAGAGGTATTGGGGTGGGACCGTTTTTAGGTTGTTCTTCACCGCCTCCACGCTTGCCAGGAATTTCTGCCTTTGTTCCTGGTTCAGGTTTAGTTCTATTATTTTCTCGGCTCCCTTCTTGCCGAAGACCACTGGGACCTCCACGAAGACGTCCCTCACGCCGTACTCCCCGTTTAGGTACACGCTTGCCTCTATCACTGTTTTTCTATCCTTCTTTATCGCGTCCGCCATTATCGTTAATCCGGCTCCCGGGCCCCAGTTGCTGCTGAATTTCCTTAGGTTAGTGATATCGGCCCCGGCCTGTATCGTCTTCTTGACTATCTCATCCATTTGCTCCTTGGTTAGGAACTCGCTGAGCGGCTTCCCATACACCATTGATGCCTCGGGGACCGGGTACATGTTCTCCCCGTGCTGCCCAAGAACCACGGGTATTATGGTGCTTGGGGAGACCCCGATTATTTGGCTGGCGTAGTAGGCCAGCCTCCTCGTGTCCAGGGCGCCGCTGAACCCTATTACCCTCTCCCTTGGGAATCCCAGGCGCTTGTATAGGACGTAAACCATTACGTCGGATGGATTCGTGGTCAGCATCACTATCGAGTTGGGGGCGTACTTCTTGACTTGATCGGCTATGCCCGCCACTATCTCAGCGTTTTGCGCGGCCAATTGCTCCCTAGTCATTCCGGGCTTCCTGGCGAGGCCGGCCGTGATTATGACTATGTCGCTTCCCTCCATGTCCTTATAATCATTGCTGCCCCTCACGGTAACCGATTTGCCGAGGATCGCCGCGGCGTGATTCAAGTCAAGGGCTTCCCCCTGGGGCAGGCCCTGCACGATGTCTATGAGGGTTATTTCCGTGTCGACCTCATTCATTAGGAGGGAGTAGGCGGTCGAGGCGCCCACCCTGCCGGCACCTATTATCGTTATCATAGTGATTAACTCCAATAATTGTTTATAAGTATTTCCCTAGTAACGCTCGTAGTACATCAACGATAGTATGTTTAGATAATTATGATGAATTTGAATTAATATGAAAATATAACCAAATAATTCAACTATTATCTAAGTGAATTTTATATCCGTGGTTCTAGTTATTGTTCCCTTATATAGGAATGATACTTGACGAAGCGTTGAATATAGGTCGAAATCGGTTAATGCGGAGACGCCATCCATGGGCAGCACCACGTTATACCAATTCAATGCAGCGGAGCCGGCCGTGTGGAGCACGCATATGTTAGCCACAGTGCCCACAATAACCAGGTTCCTCAACCCATTCACCCGGAGAAAATAATCCAGCGACGTCCCGAAGAATGCGTCATACCTCAGCTTCCTCACGATGAAGTCATCGGGCAACGGCCTCAACTCCTCAATGATCTCCGCGCCCCAGGTCCCGGCCAGGGCATGCTCGCCCCATATCCTGAACTCCGGGTCATTCCTCATGTGCCAGTCCTGCGTATAAATCACCCGAACACCAAGAGACCTAGCTCTATCCAGCAACTCGATAATGGGCTTCACGGTGGATTCCGCGGATGGAACATAGAGCTTCCCCTCCCTCCTCACGAAATCGTTCTGCATATCCACCACCACAACGGCGGTTTCCCCCCTCGGCAACTCAACTCCCCTAACCTCGATGGGAGGCACCTCAACAGCGACCATGCATTCACGGCGTTGGGGAGGTATTTAAGGGGAACAGGGCAAAACACTGGCTCCACGTTAAGATTTATTAAGCGAGCCCAACCCCGTTTTCTCAATGTCGCAGCAAAGCGCCCAGAAGTCAGCATTGGGGAAGTGGGCATTCAAGAATTGGTACCCAGTCTACTCGCCAACCATATTCAACGAGGTCCCGGTTGGGGAGGCGCCGGCGGAGGAAGCCAGTAAATTACTTAATAGGACAATAGGCGTCACGCTATTCGACATAACTAAGGACTTATCCCACCTAACCATTAAGTTAACGTTCCAGATAGATAGGGTAGAGGGGGATAGGGCCTTCACTAGATTCAAGGAAATGGAGCTAGCGAGGGACTATATAAGGAGCCTCGTGAGGAGGGGCTCAAGCAAGGTAATGGTGATTCAGGACGTCACCACGAGCGACGGCGCTGTCCTCCGCTTCGAGGTGCTCGCGGTCACCACGTATAGATGCAGCACGAGCAGGAAGAGGGGAATCAGGGCAGCCATAAGCTCCAAGCTAAGCGAGATCACCGCCAACGCGGACTTCGCCACCCTAGTAAGGGATGCAGCCATGGGCAAACTATCCATCAGTCTAATGGATGCCGGCAGAAAAGTTTACCCCCTCAGGAAAGCCGAGGTAATGAAGCTCAAGGTAATCAGGTACCCCACGAGGCCCAGCGAAACCAAGAAAGCGGAAATAGCCGTGCCCCAACCAACCCAGTAAAAACAAACCATCACCACGAACTACATCGCGATCCCCAAGAACGATGGGGGCCTCGCCCAATCCTCATGGCAAGCCCCACTTAACTAACCCCTTACCATACTTACCATAAGTACAGGATCCTCAGGCCTATAAAAGATGCATTTAGGTGTATTTTAAGATTTCTTATTATTGGGTTTAGTTATATTGGAATCCGGAATACAATGAATATTGATGATGTTATCAATACTGTTTAGAGCACATTAGCCTCATGCAATTACAATGTTTAGAAACGTAAAATAAGTTCGCTTAACCCCCAATAACGGCCAAGCCCCACCCTTTAGGGTAAGGAGGGGACATTACTTTTGTTGCCGTGTTTCTTCGGGGCCTTGAGGCGGTGCGGTTATAACCTCGATTCCCAATGCATTCTTTATGCTCTCAGCTTTACCTATAATGGCTTTATCTAATGTTACAAAGTACTTGATACATTCAGGAACTTGCCTGGCGTAGATTATGTGTAGGAGGTCTAGTGATGATAGCTGCAGTTCAGGGGCAAGTCTCAGCGCTTCAGCGAATTTATGAAAGATCCTCACATTTGATAGATTATTTATAGTTAAATTTATCAAGCCCTCGGTATCGGAAGTGAACTGCCCCGCCCTAATGGGGCTTCCCGCTTCCTTGCCCCGCCTTGCCCATCATCACGGGTAGTGGGCGGAGCTCCACGGGCACCACGGGCGGCTCCCACCCTGCGTGTTTTAAATGATTAAGAGCGGAATTATAATCCCTATCAGCCCTCCAACCACACCTAGGACACTCGAAAACCCTATCACTCAACGCTAAGTCAATCTTTACATATCCACACTTGGCGCACGCCTTCGAGGAGTCCCTCGGATCCACTAAAACCACCTCCTTCCCATACTTCTCTAACTGATACTCCACGATGCTCCTAAGCTCATGAAAAGCCACGTCATGAAGCCTCATCCTCATCCTCCTCCCAGACTTACCAATGAGCTGCTTAACGTGGATATCCTCCATAACCACAGCATCATAATGCTCCGCAAAATACCTCCCCAACTTCATGTACAAGTCCCTCCTCAGATCCGCCAAATGCTCATAAGCCCTCGCTAACTTCATCTTAGCCTTGAACCAGTTGCGGGAGAGATACCTCTTCCTCGATAGAGACTTATGGAGCCTCCTCACCTTCTTCAACGCCCTCTCATAAGGCCTCAGGTTTGGGAGGAACTCGCCATCCGAAGTCACGAGCAACTTCTCCACACCAACATCAATCCCCACCGCCTCCCCAGTGTTTAGCAGCTTCGGAAACCCATAATCCTCAACAATGAATGAGATGAAAACCCTTTCACTCCTCGTC
>Ga0080003_1001413_pt1 | contig 12735 bp, 9 predicted proteins | sample JossMetagenome_FD_69206 | JGI IMG/M metagenome (GOLD analysis project Ga0080003, IMG submission 69206) | Hot spring microbial communities from Joseph's Coat, Yellowstone National Park, USA - JC2_E (SPADES assembly) (version 2) | ecosystem: Environmental > Aquatic > Thermal springs > Hot (42-90C)... | reverse complement strand
CTTATGTAAATGCGTTAGACTACTATAGAATACATATGTATAATATGCTCTGGCTTGGTATGGATTTTGGTTTGTTTAAGAAGAATGAAATAGGGGGGCATTCCCATTTTATAAACAACAGGTTCAGGTTACTTTCTGAATATTTAGGAGATATGCTTCGTTCAATGATTGAAATGAACAGGGTTTTAAAAAAAGATAAATTGTGCGTAATAGTTGTGGGGAATTCGAGTGTAGAGTATGAATTAATTGAAAGCCACAAATTTTTTGCAGATATGAGTATAAAAATAGGTTTCAAACCTATAAAAGCATTTTTCAGAGAGATAGACAAAACAAGGAAATATACAAGTTCAGATGTGGGAAAGATTGACAACGAATATATTCTCGTTGTGCAAAAAGTGAAAGATTCCGCTTTTTCTGCAAATGATGATGATTTTATTATTGACGTTGTGAAAGAGCAAATGCTAAAATTCAGAGAGAAAGTTTGTAAAAATCCAGGCTCTTCCATTAAAGGTAAGAGACCATCAAAGGAAAGATTGCTAAGAAATATAGATAAATTGGATGAAGCTATAGAAAAAATACCAATGGATATAAAAGTCAAGAGGTAAAAGTAGTGCGAGAAGTTATCAGTAAGATAATCTATTCAGTTCTTACAGGTCAGGATTACAGAGACTATGTTCTTGAAATAATACATAAGAGATTTATTGATAAAGCAGAAGAGCTAATATCTGATATTTTTGAATATAAACAAAAGGGTAATAATTGGATTGAGAAACTTTTAGATGACACTTTTAAAAAACAAGGGAAAGATAGTAAATTTAAACTCTTGTGGTTCGGAGGTTTGAATGAAAAAACTGTAAAAAATATAACAGGGGGAACTTCTAAAAAGGAAGTATGCTTAGATTTAGGTAAGCGGAATATTAAGGCTTTACAATCTTTATTTGAGGAATTTGAGAAGATTAGTAAGTTTCAGGATGGTTACCAAATTCAAATAACAATCAGGAAAAATAATATAAAAGTAGAGTTGGATCACGTAGAAAGTTTAATTTTTATCAATATAATCTCAACTATGAAATTAACAATTCAAGGGGGTGCTTGGAGCGAAGTGGGAAAGAAAGCTGAAAAAGCTTTACTATATGTGATATTTAATCTACTGAAAATCCCAAAGGATAACTACATTCTGACAACCGAAGAAATGAAAAGAAAAGGATTAATCGCAAATAGAGAAATTGATGCCATTGTTTTTAGTAGGGATGGAAAATCTATAACTATAGAATTAAAGCTACTTGGGATTGGAAATCCAGAAATAGGAGATGAGGCACTTGCTAGAAGAGTAGATTTGTTTTTAACAGATAGACTTACTGATATGATGATAGAAGAAGCAAATAAATTAAATATCAAAACCATTGAATTTAGGCAAAACAACGTACTCATGGAAATTTATAATTTTTTAAGTTCAAAAAATGTAGATTGTAGTCCTCCAGACGAGATAATCTTAATAGACCTTGAAAGTAGGATAAATGAAATAATAAAAGATTGGAACGATGAAATGGAAGATCTATCTATTCTTAGGAAGTTGAGGAACTGGACAAAATAAAGTTTTTTATGTACCTATAGGGGATTGAAATGCTAACATAATCAAGATTAGACTTGCAAAGAAGTATAACAGAAACGTAGATGTGGATGCTATTGTGAAGAAAAACCTACTAATTTCAGAAAATATGGACTAAGGCAGTTTATAAAGAAAGTGGAAGAGGATATATTGTCGTAAAATATTTTAGGAGGTAAATTATATGCAACTTTTTTTAAACCAACCATTTGTACCACAAGGAAATGTGGTAAGCCAAAAAGCAGTGGGCAACCAGTCTCACATCTACATGGTCCAAGGCAAGACGTTCCAGTACAAGGTGTTTGCTGATGCCAATGGCAACATAATTAAAGTAGCAGCCATGTCACCAAGAAAGTTGGCACCAGTATCTTACTTCATACAGAATGTAAATACCTGTACCAAGAAGCTTGTAATGAGAGTGCCATTAAGAATGGCTGAATATGAGTATACCTGTCCTACTGGAACATACAAGTATACTACTTTTGGAGTCATAGGACATTTGATAACAACAGCGGAGCTGGTAGAGCGATGAAATCGTGTTTCAGGACTAATGAACATTCACAGGCACTTCAAAGCTCAGAAAAATGCTTGGAGCACACTAAGATGAGAAAGATAAATGCAAAACAGCTTTTGGCAATTGCTGTTTGTGGTTTAGCTCTTGCGGGCTGTGGCGGAGGCGGAGTAGGCGGAACACTTGGCGCTGGAACACCTGGCAATGGCAATGGTGGCTCTGGTTCAGGCAATGGAGGGACACCTACACCACCTCCCCAGCCGCCAGCTAATCCAATCTCTATGAACATATATCCTGACACAGACTACACAAATGAGGCAATAGTAACAGTTTATATAAATGGAAAACCTGTCAAGATGATACTTGATACTGGTGCATCAGGTGTATTAGTTAATCAAGGTGCTGTTAATCTATCACAAACCGCTTACACATCACAGACATTCTCATCGACTTATGGTGATGGTACAGTCGCATCTGGAACAGATGCCATAGCTACTGTTTGTCCCACATCATCCACTGTGGGCTGTGTTACAATGCCAATAGGAGTGAATAGTCATACAAGTGGGTCTAAAGTACCTATATTTTTATATCCCACCAGTGAAGCACAAGGTGACTTTGGCATGACTTGTGGATACAATACACAAGGTGGTCCTAATGCATTTTGCTATTTGTATTACCTATGGCAACAAAATCCATCTTATTCATCTTACTCATTGAGTTTTAACATACCATCAAATACCTTTTACTACACACCAAGCACTACAACACCTATTGGTACTATAACATATGGGAGTTTTAGCGTAAGTAACCTAATTAGTTATCCCCCAAACGTGGTAGAAACTAATGTTATATATGGTAATTCGCTAACAGTTCCAACCGGTTTGGATACAGGTTCTACTGCAGTTTTTCTGTCTAGATCTGTCCTGCAATCAGAAATATCTAACTTTAGTACAAGTTCAGATGAAGATGGATGTGGATTATCAAGTGAATTACAAGGTGGTATTAACCTGTATTACAAGATACCATATGCAAATTCAAATTCCATGTTTAGCACAACATTTACAACAGAACCAACCAGTAACATGTGTAGCGTGTTTTCAAATAACCCACTTATTTTGGAAGACTGGACCGTTGATATTGGAACAATAGGATATAAATTTATTACGATTGGACTACCTGAAATGATAAGGCACAGTTATATATGGATACTGGGAAACAATGGTATGGTGCAGTATGTGGGAGTTGAGTGAAAATCAGAATTGATATGATAGGAGAAAAGATCCAAGACACCAGAACTATATAAACTGCAATTAAGAACCAGAGCTAGAGATACCGTTTTGATCATGGGAGCTCATAAGGATCGGACTTCCCATTATCACACGAGTAAAAGCAAATCTTTGAACTAATTGATTACCGAAGCTTTGAATGTATATTCATATAATAACTATTATGCTAATGTCCCATCCAAGTATTGATAAGTATTTTTTTGGACAAGTATACCACGGTTTATGTGTTCATGATGTAGTGAACTTGTACAGTGAACTTGTACATGATAATGTGTTATAATTTTTTTGTAGTAAGCTTTGGTATATAGAAAAACAAGGAGGTAGCAACATGAAAAAGCTTAATTTATCAAAAGAGCTTTTATTAAACGGCATGCTCATTGGAGTACTTTCTATTGGCTTAGTCTCTTGTGGCGGTGGAGGAGGTGGAGGTAGTAGCTTATCAACATCTCTACCCCCTGGAAGTAGTAGCTCATCAACACCTATATCCCTTGGATGTATTAGCCCATCAACACCTCTATCCTATTCACTGGCAACCTATCTTTGCAGTGGTGGATACAATGGTGGACAGGCTGGTGCAGGTGTTTTTAACAAGCCGATTATCACAGTTTATATAGATGGTCAACCCGTTAATCTTCTGGCCGACACAGGAGAATCTGGTCTTGTAGTTGATAGCTCTGTCGTAAATATTCCAAGCTCAGATTATAGCAGCTATACATTCCCCGAAATAGGTACCACCGATGCCAGTATCTCTGGAGTAATGGCAAGTGCTACCGTGTGTCTTAATCCAAGCATAACCAAAACTTGTGTTGTAATGCCAATAGGTCTTATTACATCTACATCGGATAACCCTTACCCCGCCAGTGGAGAACCGCAAGGAGATTTTGGATTGGCCTCAGGAAGTAACAGTTTGGATATCGGATATAATTCTTCTGGTTCTAGTATTACAGGTTTTTCTTATCCATATTATCTTGAAAAACAATACGGTATAAACTCTTACACTATAAGTTTTTATCCTCTATCAAACACTTTTTATGCAAACGTTCCTCTAAATACATCGATAGGGTGGATAAGTTTTGGTGTTTACAATGGAAATAGTAACACTCTTATATCTTATACAATGGGTCTTTTCTCAAGTTTTCCAAGCACCACTGTGGTTTTCCCTTCCAGTAATCCCAGCACTCCATCTCTTACTGCTCAAGCTATGTTTGATACTGGTGATCCCTATAATGTTCTTAATACAAGTGTGTTTCAAACCGAGATACCTAATTTTTCTCAAAGTTCAGATGAAAACGCTTGTGTTAACTATGGATTTCCACCAGATGGTATAGTAAATGGTGGTTTTGTTATATCCTATAGATTGCAAAACAACGACGGTAGCTTTCAAACAGAGAGCTTTACAACAGAGCCTACTTTAAGCTTTTGTGAGGCTAGTATCCCCTTTACTCTTATGGAAGGCATTACGTTTGATAGTTCTGGTGGATTTTTTGGCTTACCCGCGATGCTAGGACATACATTTACTTGGGTACTTGGTACTAGTGGTACAAACCAAGGTTTTGTGCAAGATATAGGGATAAGTCCTTAAGGAGGAGGCATTATGAATATTCTTAGGTCAACCTGTAAACAATGTTAACAAGCTTTGTTTGTACCTATAGGGGATTGAGACGGTGGGGATCAACGAACTAATGACATAGCCCAACCTGTGTTTTGTTTGTACCTACAGGGGATTGAAACAATCACAAAACAAGTATTAACATAATTGCGATTATATTAACATCGTTGATAGACAAGGAGTTGAGGGTGATAATATAAAAAAATAACCAAAAATGTGTTTAATAAGTAGTAAATTTATGATATTTATCATAGTTTTAAGTAAAAAATTATGATGTTTATCTTATTTTTACATGATTATTTACCCTTTAACTTTAGGTAATTTTTGGCTATATCAAGTCTTGAGTGGCCAAGCTCTTCTGTAATAATTCCAATAGCCACCTCATCACGTTCTCTTAGATCGTTCAATGCTTCTTCTATCTTATCTTCACTCTTTCCTCTATCTTCAAGGATTTTCCGATAGTACCTTTCTTGTTCCTTTTTTGGTAGTTGTGAGATAACCTCATATCGGTTTTGTGCTGCCTCGTACCGAAAAGGATGAGCTCCATGGTATGGCTCATCAGCTTTTTTGCAAGCACGCTCTAAGGCTTTGTAATACTCATTTTCACGAATCTCAGAGAATTTTCTTTCTTCCAAAGCTTTATCCAGCACCTCTTTATAATGCTTGACTTTCTCAAAATCTTCTTTGAAATGCTCAAAGTAAACATATCTGGGTCTACCGCCTTTGCTTTTGGGGAAATATACCCTTTGACCTTCTTCATCAATAATCATCTTCTTGACATCGCCAATTCTGGCATTGGTTAATCGCTGAAGCTGAACGATAGTCTCGTATGTTTCATCTATCTTTCGTAAGTTTTCAACAATTACATCAGGCTTATTATAACGATCCCCTTCTATCGCTGGTTTACCATCGCGCCAACGGGCTCTATTGTCTGAAGTGAAAAACTCACGGGCTACTGGATGTATCGGAGGTAATATCTTTCTTAATGCTGATATATGCCTTTCAAGTGTATTTTGTGAAAGCTGTTCAACATTTTTTTGGTACTCAAAATAGCTATCAACAAGATTAAAAAGCTCTTCTTTTGTCAATTTCAAGAATTGAGGCTCATACTTAATCCCGTGATGTTCTTTTAAATAATCAGCAAACTTTGCCACTACAGTCTTATAAGAGTTATAGGTAGAGTAGCTGTGAATTAAATGCGATTCTCTTATTTTATACTTTTCATAGTTCTCCTGAAATACTAAATGCTTACTTTTGTACTTGCCCTCCTCAAACATAAATTTTGCTGTTGAGATCAACAAATACTTCACTTCACTTCTTCTTCCCATATCAAACCTCCTTTTAAGACATACTTAGCCGGTCATTGCCTTGAGACCTAACTGTCACCTTTTTTAAAGAGGTGGGACCTCCTCTTGTCTGGCCGTACCCCCTGCAGTACAGCCAAAACGCCGTAGGTTTTATCCTGCCCCACGGATAGCAGGAGTGGTTTTTTTACCTGCTCCACTAAGCAGGTACTTCAAACACAAACCCCGTGTCTGGCAACAAGCCTCAAGCTTGCGCTTCAACGCTAATCGGGGGGGGCAGAGGGTCCCGCAAGCAGTCGACTTGTCGGAGATAACAAGCTTCCCAACCAACTTGCAAGATAGCCTCCAAAACTGACATAGGCCCACGTTGAACCGGGACTTCCAACGATTTTTTGAAAAATGGTGATTACACCTTGGAGAGCCTTAACAGCTCTAAGCAAAGCCGCCAACAACAGAGCCACCAGACCACTATAATAGCGATCCGCCTCTCTGGGTGTCATTGGTTGCTTTGTGATTGATGGTTTAATTCATTATGTTGTTTCTCTCCCCTGCTACTTTAAGAAAAAATGAGGGGTTAGCAAATGATTTGAAAAGAAAAATAAAAGCTTTTAAATTCTCCAAAAAGTTTTAAAAAATGAGCGTTTCAACACGTCTGTACCTCACAGATACAGCCCGTAGCCCATTTGCAACATTAATCCTCAAACCTGTTTCAATGAAAATAATATAATTCTTTGTTTTATTTTTGTCAACACTTTTTGTTTTATTTTTGATTTTGAAAGCGGGAGAACCCGCTTTCAGACTTCCAAACTTTTTCGCTTGGTTGTCCAGGTCCCCGAGGTAATCGCTTGCACGATTATGGGGAAAAACGACTTGGGGTCAAAAACCGACCCCAACGTTTTTCCCCATACCCCATTTCCCCAACCCCATCAATCGCTTGCATTCGCTGCGCGATTGATCCAATACAATCACAAAACATATAAAGCTAAAAAAAGAAACAAATAAAACTAAGAAAAGAAATAGACAAAGCCAAGAAAAGAAATAGATAAGGATAAGAAGGGGGTAGATGAAACCCAAAAAAAAGAAATATCACAAAGCCACCCAAAACCATCTTATCGGCCGCCTTTTGATTGGCACACAAGCTTTTTTTCATCCCTTATACATTGAGAGAGAATGATGTATGATGGTAATCATCTATCTATACACAAAAAGCGTAATGTAAGCGTAATGTAAGCGTAATGTAAGCGTAATGTAAAACTCATTGTGGGACAAAGGGGTGGTATATTAATTACGTTGATTACGCTTAAAATAAAAAAAAAATATATGGTGTTTTTAGAATATTCACACAACCTTGATTGTTTAATTTTTTTTTGTATGTTTTTTTTTTTTTAAGCGTAAAAGCGTAATTAGCGTAATGACTGCGATTTTTCTTCGATTTATCAATATCTTACAGCGTTATGCTAATGTTACGCTAAGCGTAATTCGCGTAAACGAGCGTAATACCAACTCTTTTTAATCGATTTACTCTTGACTTTTTCTATACACTTGCTATATTAATTATAGTGATCACTGCCATAGCCGACACTATGGCAGCAACAGAGGAGGAACTAAGATGCTTAAGTGGGTTTTTAAATTATATTACAGTATTTTAAGTTATACCATATCTATTCTTTGTCAACCCCTATCTTTTTTCAACCCTATCTCTGCCTTTATCTTTGCCAATCTCTTTTTGGAGGTATAGATCTATGAGACACCAAGTCCATATCTTTACTACTGCTGAGACAGATAATCATTTAGGACGACTCTTGTCTTTCTATGCCAAGGAAATCATTAAAGAAGTTGCAAGCATGGATTGGAAAGAGCTTAACAGTATTTCATTGGAACACGTCAAGGAATTTTACAAGCAAAAGACAAAGCAAAAGTGTATTTATGTAGATAAGGAAACATACGAGAACTGGAAGCAACTTCCAAGAGGACTAAAGCAACAAGCAATGTACCTGATCAATAAGAAGCTCCTGGAGGTAGAGTTATGATAGTTCAAGCACACACCCAACCTTCTATCAACTTAATACCTTTAAGCAATTACGAAATGCTGGAACTGTTTGGAATGATTGACACCCTTGAAGGTGGACAGTGTAAACTATCGGACAACTTTGTTGTGTTAAGAGATGATGCTGATAATGAGTTTACAGGTAAAAATAAACTCTTTCCTTTATCGGAGCTATTTGACAGGGCGTCTTTTACACCTCAGCAGTTAAGGAAAGTGTTGAAACAAAGAGAACGCACTTTTAAGCATCTAAGAACCTTTCTGTCTTTCTTCCGTCGCCAAGGAGATGGTAGACTATCACAAAAACACGATTATTGGCTTAAGTTTAAGGCTTGGAGATATGATATAGACCATGTTTATCCAGAAGACTATATACAAGATCTTATTAGGAAATTACCATTATTGCCTAACATACTAAAACGCTCTAATAAAGGTTGGCATCTGATCTATGTGTTTGATAGGTTCATTGAAAGAAGCGATGTAGAAGCTTATAAAAGTTACAATGAAAAGACTTATCTGCCTTATATGGTCTATGAGATATTGACTAAACTACTACCTATCTATCTCAAAGAGTTAGAGCCCCAGATAGATGTTCAGGCAAGCAATAACGTTAGCAAGATAGCAACAAGGTTTATTAGTGAGAAACTACCTGCTTATGTCATTAACCCTGAATACTCTTTAGAGGTATTTTTTAATGCTTACTCTTTCTTGACTAAGAAAGTGTTCGAGTACGAGAGTGATTATGATTTAGATTCTACTAATAACAAAAAGGCTAACAATAAAAAAGCAGTATTCACTATACAAGACATAGCTAAAGGTGAGTTTTATACGGCAATATCAAAGTGTGGGGTATTAAAAGCATTAGATGAGGATTGGGAAAATCATTCATATGAAGAATGGTTTTTAATGACTACACTATATGCAATTAAGATAATTTATGCAGAGAATGAAGAGGAAAGAGATAAATTAGAACAGGAGTTTTACGAAAAGAGTAGTAGATACAGAGACTATAAACCCCACGAAGCAGAGTATTTACTAAAGAAGTTGATTGAATATCAATCTAAAAGTCTTAAAATTTATGGTTGTAAAAAGATAAATGAAGTTATCAATCAAAAATACCTGCAGGCTTGCAAATCATGTCCTTACAAGAAAGTAGATAGAGAAGGTAACATCTACGGGCATTATCTATTCTCATATCTATACAAAGAAAACTTGGAAGATGATGATGTAACAATACCTGGTTGGGTACTGAGAGAGAATGGTTGGAATATATACGATGCCGAAACTGGGATATATACTCAAATTCTACCCTATTTCAAGATAAGAACCTATTACATCTTAGGAGAAGCAGAAGAAGAGTTTGTTGAGATTGTAGATAAAAGAGGCATAAGCTATATAAAGAAAGTTGAAAGAAGAAAAGATAGTTATAAACCTTCCGTTGATTTAGTTAAGAGCTTTGGGGCAATTAATCCAGATTTTATCAATCAAGCTAAGAGGTTCTTAGCGATTTACATAGAAAAAGTAAAAGAAAAAAGGGGCATAAAAGTTGATTTTGTAGGCTACAAAAATATTATAAACGATTCTTGGGATATTATTGTTGGTGGATATGGCAAGTATTCTAGAAAGGAAATCGATTTTATCTTTTATGGAAAGGAGATGGAAAGTTTAGATTGGTATATTCCTGAGGTGAAAGGTAGTGAAGAGGTCTTTAAATTGACATATCAAAAGTTGCTTAGGCTTAATGATCCGCCATTGCATTTAACAATAGCCCACTATTTGTCATGGATAGGTAGAGAGTTTATTAAGGATAGAGCTGTGCTAGCAAATATAAATCCAATCCTTATATTAGTAGGAGACACAGGCACAGGTAAATCAATTAGAGCTAAATTAGCAACGGCTTTGTATGGAAGACCGTTTTTGTATTCATTCACTGCAATATCACAGGCTGGATTTAGTAATAGATTTCCACTGATAAAAACCCCTTTTGCTATTGATGAAGTGATAATGAGAACGGCAAACGATGAACGTAAGTTTGGAGAGCTTGTGTATAACATAACTAACATTCACGGTAAAATGACATTTAACAATACATACAATCCGATTGATGTGCCAATTGTTCTGACTGGAGAAACGGAAAACCTACTAATCAATAAAGCGTTTGACACATTCAGAGGTTTAAATAGGCGATCCATTGTGATAGAGATGACGGAAAATTGGAGAGAAAACTCAGATTTATTAGACAACGCTTTAGACAATTTACAGTTACATCACGGTCATGTGTTAGGCTATGTTAAAAGTCTAAAAGAAGAAGATAAGACAGAGATTGCAGAGTTGATAAAGCGAATACAAGCAAAGTTACAGTTTGGGGATAGCAGTTTTAAAGACTTGAGCAAGCATTTAGCTTTAAGCTTAGCAATGTTCTATCATTTCTTTAAGCAGTATATTGGAATGAGCAAGGATGAGATAATGGATAAGGTCAATGCTGTTATTGAGTTTGTGGCAGAGCAAATAAACAAGAAGCAGGTAGTCAGGATAGGAGAGAGTGTGGATTATGTAGAAGAGGTCATTAATTTCATAGCTAAGGTAGACGAAGCATTGAATGACAGGAAGTCATTAAAGGGCTTAAGCTATGAAAAGTTATGTAATGTGATAGGATACACACCTGCCAATAGGGTCGGGATGTTGCTTAAAAAGTTCTTTTGGAAGAGATACACTAATAGCAGCAACAAAAGCACTCATCTTAGATTCGTTCCTGGAGTTCTCATCATCAATCCTTTTATAGGCTTAACAGATGATGATAAGGCTGCTGTTATTCAAACAGACAGAGACAGATTGATTGATTTAACAGAAGAAGAACTAAAAATATGGGCTGATGTGTTAAAGGCAAGATACAACGATGAGACAGTTAAGAGAATAGTGGACACGCTTAGGAATGAGAGATTAAGTCGGATTATTGACCTTAAGGTCTCAACAACATCAGAACCAGAACCAGAAAAACCAGAGCTAGACATACCGTTTTGATCGTGGGAACGTCTTGTTTGTACTTATAGGGAATTGAAACTATTATGCACACTTTTGGGATAGTTAACGCTACAGTTCATCATCTGATGGGACAAAAGTTGATATCATAAGCAATGGTATCAACGTCAAAGAATCTATTACAAATTTGATTACGTTTGATTGATATTTAATGATGGCATACATAGTGAGCAGAACATATATATTGAGATACCTATATTTCAAATCTGGCCTTTCTTTCTTAGTAGTAATGTAATCAATAACCAAGCTTGTGCCAACAGCAATAACAACGTAATCAAAAACACTGCTTAGACTTATATAAATTATTTGTGGCAAATAGTGTATGGCATATGTTACAGGTACTATCATCGCCAATTGTACCAAATAGCTCTCACCTTTTTTGTTAGCCAACGTAAGAGACACAGCTAGAGCTATTCCAAGTAAAGCAATTATAATGTCTTTTACCCACAATGAGCTAATATCAAGTCGATATGAAAACAAGTCAGTGTACATCATATATTACCTCCTACAAAAGCTTTATTAACCTCAAGCGATGGTAAAATTTGACATTGCATCATCTATTAGGCTTTTACCTCTTGTCTTTTGTTTTCTAAAGGCCTAAAAAATATTAACATAGTCAAGAATATACTAATGTCCAATCCAAGTATTGATAAATATTTTTTGGACAAGTATACCACGGTTTATGTGTTAATGATGTAGTGAACTTATATAATTACAAATCACAAAAACCAGCTCCTCCAACACCACCTGATCCAATGATGTAGTGAACTTATATAATTACAAATCTCGCTTAGAAGAGCTGCAAAACGCCTACAACGCCATCATAAACTCAAGATCCTACAAACTCGCCTCCTTCCTCTCAAAAACCAAAAAGCTTGTGTTAGATTATCTAAAAAGCTTGGTTGACGTGGATGGGGTTTTAGCTCACAAAATCTCTTCAATCTTACCAGCCAGTGCAACCCTTTTTAACATATCATCTAAAGTTTGTATATCATCTGTACTTTCTATCCTTTCTTCAAGCTCTTTTGGCAGTACTCCAAACTTGATAAGAATAACACTCTTTATAGCATCTTTTTTACCTTTCAAAGTAGCCTCTTGTTCTAATTGCTCTATAGCTTTTGCTGTGAATGGTGACTCCCTCAAATCTTCTATAGTAAGAGGTGGTATCTCTAACATAGGTTCCTCCTTAAGCAATATTTTAAATCCTTCTCTTAATTTAGGTCTTACCTTTAACAATGTCAATATCTTTCCAATCCAGTCAGATCTTTCTTGTTCTGGTAATTTTCTTAACTTGGATAGAGCTTTACGAAATAGCTTTTCTCTATTTCTCACGTTG
>Ga0080003_1001412_pt1 | contig 12766 bp, 10 predicted proteins | sample JossMetagenome_FD_69206 | JGI IMG/M metagenome (GOLD analysis project Ga0080003, IMG submission 69206) | Hot spring microbial communities from Joseph's Coat, Yellowstone National Park, USA - JC2_E (SPADES assembly) (version 2) | ecosystem: Environmental > Aquatic > Thermal springs > Hot (42-90C)... | reverse complement strand
GGTCCTAAAGGTATGGACAAGATGCTGGTAAGCGAGCTTGGAGATATAGTAATAACAAACGACGGTGCTACAATACTGGAAGAGATGAATGTTGAGCACCCGATAGCAAAGATAATGGTAGACATAGCAAAAACCCAAGACAAAGAGGTTGGCGATGGTACAACAACAGCGGTGATAATTGCGGGAGAGCTTCTAAAAGCTGCAGGCAATCTTATAGAGCAAGGCATACACCCTACAATAATAATAAAGGGCTATAAGATGGCAGCAGAAAAAGCAAAAGAGCTGCTAAGAGAAAAGAGCTTTAACGTAAGCATGGAAGATGAGGACAAGCTCGAAAAGATAGCAATGATATCACTAGGTTCAAAGAATATAGGCGGAGAAAACACAAAAAGATATTTATCAAAACTTGCAATACAGGCAATAAAGCAAGTGGCTACTAAGGAAGGAAACAAAATAACAATAGATCATGACTTCATAAAGATTGAAAAGAAAGAAGGGGGTGGCATAGAAGACACAGAGTTTATAAACGGTGTGCTTATAGACAAAGAAGTCGTTCACCCAGGCATGCCAAAGTCGGTAAAGAATGCAAAGATAGCACTACTTGACCTTGCTCTTGAAATAGAGAAGACAGAAACAGACGCAAGAATTGAGATAACATCGCCAGAGCAGATGCAGGCATTCCTTGCACAGGAAGAAAAAATGCTAAAGGAAATGGTAGACAAGATAGCGGCAAGCAAGGCAAACGTGATCTTTGTAGAAAAGGGCATAGATGATGTAGCACAGCACTATCTTGCAAAGGCAGGCATAATGGCGGTTAGGCGTGTAAAGAAGAGCGATATGGAAAAGCTAACTAAAGCAACAGGAGCTAACATAGTCACAAGCCTTGATGATCTATCAGAAAAAGATCTTGGATTCGCAGGCCTTGTAGAAGAGCGCAAGATAGCAGGGGAGCAGATGGTCTTTGTAGAGAAATGCAAGGACCCAAAGAGTGTTACAATATTCATAAGAGGAAGCACCCAGCAAGTGGTAAACGAAGTAGAGAGATCACTCAACGACGTGATAGGTGCAATATCTAGTGCGATAGAGGAAGGCAAGTATGTAATAGGTGGTGGCAGCATAGAAATAGACGTTGCAAACGGCCTACGCGCATATGCAAACAACACAGGTGGCAGAGAGCAACTAGCTATACAGGCATTTGCAGACGCAATAGAAATAGTCCCTAAGACGCTTGCAGAGAGTGCTGGCATGGACCCTATCGATACCTTGGTGCAGCTGAGAAGCAAGCACAATAGTCCTGATGGCCGCGTATATGGCGTAGACGTTTACAAGAACGCTATAGGCGATATGGAGAAGCTAGGCGTAATAGAACCACTCAAGGTAAAGGAGCAGGCAATAATAAGTGCAAGCGAGGCATCAGAGATAATACTGAGAATCGATGACATGATAAGCGCGAAGAGCAAGCCAGCATCTAACCCAACTCCAGGCGGAGAAGGAACAGGCATGGAGGATTGAAATTAGTTTATTTTTTTATTATTTTTCCTCCTATTTTTATATGATTGCGTGGAAAAGATAAGAACTCTTATAATTGCTGGCACTCCTGGGGCAGGTAAATCTACTCTCCTTTCCAAGGTTAAACTAAAAAAAGCAAAGCTTGTTAATATGGGAAGTGAGATGCTTAAATATACTAAGCTATCTGATAGGGATAAGCTTAGGTACTTAAGCTTCGATGAGCAAAAGAAGCTTAGAGCAAGAGCTATAGAAAATATAAGAAAAAAAGGTGGCAACATTATAATAGATACTCACCTTTCGGTAGAGCAGAACGGTAGGTTCTTGCCAGGCTTTTCAATAAACGAGTTAAAGGAGCTCAACACAAAAGCGTTTATCTATATAGATGCGAGCGCAAAGGAGATAATGGCAAGACGTAAAAAAGATAAGAGTAGAAAGAGAGAAGATGAAAGCGAGGAAGAGATAAATATGCACAGGTCATTAAACATTGCGTTTATGGCTTCTGCTGCTTCAGAACTCAATATACCAATACTCATGTTTAGAAACAGCGATGGTATGGCTGACGAAGTAGCAGCTGAGCTTGAAAAATCATTAAATGAGCTGATGAAATGATAACCTTGCTAATAGTGCTTATAGCCCTTCTTTATACACTTTTTTCTTTCGTAATCCAGAGGAAAGTGGCTAACATGAAAAAGGTTTATGAGATGCAAGAGATAATAAGACAGAAGAGCAAAGAGCTAAGTGATATGGTTAAAAATGGTGCAAAGAACGAGGAGCTTATGCTTAAGCAGCGAGAGGTAATGTCGTTAGCATCAGAAAGTATGGTTAACCAGATGAAGCCGATGATAATAATACTGCCTCTATTCTTGGTTGTATACTACTGGCTTCTTCCATCAATCTTTCCTACACATCCTAAGGTAATAATAGATGGTATAAAATTCGCATATAATACGTTCTTTATAATTGTGGTCTTCACCTTTGGATTAATACTTTCATTCTCAGTTATGCTTATTGATAGAAATAAAAGGAAAAAGGAGCAGCAGGCCAAGATAAGCCAAGCCGCAAAGCAAGTAGACAAGCTTAACTAAGGCAAACGAGAAAAGTATTTTATATATATTCTTCTTAAATCTTATACTTGATTTTGGGTGTTTAAGTGCCTAGACCAATGTACAGATCAAGAAGCTTAAGAAAGCTAGCTAGAGTCACGCCTAAAAAGAGAAACGTAATGCATTATAAAAAGAAGGCAAGCAATAGACCACATTGTGCCATATGTGGCAAAGAGCTTAATGGAGTTAATGTTAGCAAGAATGCAAAGGGAAAAAGCTTAAAAACTAATGCAAGAATCTTTGGCGGCGTGCTATGCGCAAATTGTGCGGCAGACATAGTTAAGCTTGCAAGCAGAATAGAGAACGGCGAACTAAAGCTTAACGAGATAGGAATAAAGCAAAGGAATTATGTCTTGCAGCTTATCTCACATTAACTGTTTATGAAAGCCATAATAATATCTGGTTTGCCAGCTTCTGGTAAGAGTACTGTTGCAGAGATTATTTCAAAGAAGCTTAACCTGAAAGCAATAAACGTTGGCGACATACTAAGATCAAAATTCACTGAAGCAACATCAAGCAACTACTGGGACACGCCAAGCGGCTTCTCAGCTCTAAGGTTGCGCGAGGAGAACGAAGAGATAGACAAAAGCGTCGATAGGGCTGTGCTGCGTATAATAAAGAGGGGCAACATAGTAATAGCAAGCTATGTGATGCCGTGGCTATCAAAAACAGGCTACAAGATTTGGCTTGATGCAAGCCCAGAAGAAAGGGCTAAGAGGCTTGCAAAAAGGGATAAGATAAGCATTGAGAAAGCGATTGAGATAACAAAGAAAAGGGATAAGGAAAACTATCTCTTATATAAAAGGCTCTATGGCATAAGCTTGGGAAAGGATAAAAAACCATTTGACTTGGTAATAGATACAGAAAAGCTTTCTCCGAATGAGGTTGCAAACATTATAATAGAAAAGATAGGAAAGGGCAAGAGAAAAGCAAAAAAGAAAAAGGATAAAAAATAATAAAAAGAAGTAAGAAAATTAATAAGGGTGATTAATTGGCTTTAATAGAAGTAGGAAGAGTTTGTATTAAGAAGTTCGGGAGAGATGCCGGAAGCAGAGCTGTAATTACAAAAGTCATAGACAAGAACTTTGTAAATATAATAACCGCAGAAAGGCCAAAGGAGAGGAAATGCAATGTCAAGCATTTGGAGTTTCTTGGTGAGAAGGTAGATCCAAATGATAAAGCACAACTTCAAAAAGTGCTAGGCGTATCTTTGGAGAAAGACGAAGCACAGAAAAAGGAAAAGGCAACACGTAAATAAGTTTTAGAATAAGTCTAAACTATGATAAAAATAACAAAGAAGGTAAAAAATATCATTGAAAGGGACAAAAGAGTAATAATGCCCACAACAAGGGAAAGCTATCCTTTTGTTTCTTCGCATGGCGATGGCGATTTTGTATATGATGTTGCGGGCAACAAGTTTATAGATTTCTCCAGTTTTATTGCTGTATACAATTTGGGTGTAAATGCAAACAAGCAGATAAGAAATGCTATTAAGAAGCAAGTAGACAAGCTTATGCACGCAGCTTTTACCGATTATTATTCAGAGCTTCCTGTCAGTTTCGCAGAAAAGCTTATAACAATGTTTCCAAAAGGTTTTGGAAAGGTCTTTTTCTCAAATTCGGGCACTGAAGCAAACGAAGCAGCACTAAAGTTTGCAAGGATCTTTACAAAGAGGCAGTATACAATAGCGTTTTACAACGCATTTCATGGAAGAACAATGGGTTCACTCTCGCTTACAGCATCAAAAAACATACAGCGCTCTGGCTTTGGTCCTTTCAATTCAACAATACATGTTCCTTTTGCATATTGCTATAGGTGCCCTTTTCATTTAGAATACCCTTCATGCGGCTTGGCATGTATAGATTTTATAAAAGATTATCCGCTTAGCAAGGAAGTTGCACCGAACGAGGTTGCGGCTATATTTATAGAACCTATACAAGGAGAAGGCGGCTATATAGTGCCGCCAAAGGATTACTTCAAAAAACTCAGCAGTCTTGCAAAAGAAAATGCTATACTGCTTGTTGATGATGAGGTTCAATCTGGCTACATGCGAACCGGCAAATTCCTTGCACTAGATAATTTCGGTGTAGAGGCAGATATATACACAATGGCTAAGTCTCTTGGTGCTGGTTTGCCGATAGGTGCAACAATTTCAAGAAATTCTTTAGGTACAATACCTATAGGCTCGCATGCAAACACATTTGGTGGCAATTTGGTATCAATAGCAGCAGCAAACGCCTCTCTTGATTATGTAAAGAAAAATATGAAGCGCCTGAGCATAGCGATAGAGAAGAAAGGTTCATTCATAATGAAGAGATTGAAAGAGATGGAAAAGAACTATGAGATTATAGGCGATGTTAGAGGCATAGGCATGATGATAGGCGTCGAAGTTGTAAAGAATAAATATACAAAAGAATATGGTATTGAAGAAAGAGAAAAGATATTAAATACATGTTTCAACAATGGTCTTCTATTGCTTCCTGCAGGCATATCTTCAATAAGGATAATACCACCGCTTACAATGAAGATGGAGAATATAGAAAAAGGCTTAGATATATTTGAAGATGCTGTTAAAGAGGTCTCTAGAATCAGATAAAGTTTGACAAGCTAAACTGCTTTGTCGGTATATTGTTTTCATCAAACAGATTGTTTATCTCATCTCTTATTAAAGCAATCCTTTGCTTTATATAGGGCTCAAGCTCGTATCTATCTGCTAGATTAAGGGCCAAATCAAGGTATTTTTCTATACCTCCTTTTGATACAGTTAGCAGTAGCTTGCCACCATCTCTTGGGCATTTCCCGCTTAAAGGAACGCGTCTATATTTTGCATTGCAAACGCTGCATCTAAATTCTTGCTTAGAAAAGGTATGCAGATTACCTATAAGATCCGGTATAAAGTGGCTTATTATTAACCTTTTAGCTGCATCTCTTTTGTCAACGCTGTTTATCATGTCCATAAGCTTAAATTCTGCCTCAACCTTCTCATGCATGCTCTTGAATGTTGTATAAGCGCTCTTCTTTGGTGCTGAAGCAATAGAGTTTTTGCTATCAACATGTGTTATGTTTATATTGTAGAATCTGCTTTCTTTATCAAGTCTATCTTTTACAGTCTCTATATTAATCTCGCTTGGTGATGGATAGCTATAGCTTTTCTGATAAAATTCAAGAGGATAAGAAGTGATTGTTTCCATTGAATGAACTTCATCGTCAACCTCTTCAGGCATAACATGCAACGTTAATATAAGTGGCGCATCCATAGTGCCGCCTATTGTTGTTGGCAAATACTCTCTTGAAAAATTTATGAGTGCATCAAGTAGAAGCATTGTTGTATCTTCATCACCGTCGCAGTTCCTTCTTCTTGCAGAGATCATATAAGGATGAGCAAAGCCCACGTTTGCATCGGTAAAGCCTATTATCCTGCCCATTACCCCGCATGAGGTGTGTGGCGATAAAGTGATTACAAGCTGTCCAACAAGATCATCTATGCTTTTTGCATTGTAATAAGGTTCAAGTCCATAGAAATGAACGAGCAAATCATCAACAAAGTTTGCAACGCGAAGCAGATATTCGGCGCCCTTTCTATTTATTATAACGTCTTGGTGTCTCATCTCAACAAGCTGGTCTTCGCTTACAAGATCATTTCCATAAATATCTTTTTCATAGCCTAATTGCTTTAGCCTTTCTATGCTTGTACCTATCTCTGCAGGATAGAAATGCGTTATCGGCACATCTGTAGCATCAAACCTTGCTGTTCCGTCTTTGAATATATATACATTGTGTAGGCTTCTTAGAATACCTTTCTCTATTGGTTCAGCTACTTTGTTTTTGTTTGTAAGGCCCTTAACTCCTTTTATGGTCTCTGGCAGCTTGCCAAGCCTAAGCCTTTTCATTGCATCTGTAATAAGGCTCTTTATATCTATGTTCCTAGTCATATAGCCTATTGTCTCGCTTCCACAGCGTTCGCATTTTTCGCTATAGGTATGAAAACCGCATTTTGGGCAAACCCTTTCTATAACAGCTCTTGTTTCGCAATCGTAGCAGAAAGGTCCCGGCAGGTAGCGCTTGCATTTTTCGCACTTATAGTTTGCTATCTCTACTTCTATTCCTTTATTGCTAAACTTTTTCTCATCTATAATATAAGCCTTTGTTATATTCCTTTCCTTGCCACCGTATTCCTCTATTGGAAATAGCACATTTGGTGCAGGCTTCATTAATCTCTCTTTTGCTTTTTCCGGCCTACCAACCCTTGCGCCTATATATGTTGAGCGCTTTGGTATCTTGAATGGTGCAACGCTGTTCACAGCTTCAAGGCTGTCTTTGCTATTTGCATACCTATCCATTACCCTTTCGCTTATCTCTAGTTTGCCTTCGATTCCATTTGCAAAGCCCAAGCTTGCTATGAGCGATTCTGCATAATCTTTCTCAACGATTATTCCAGATTCATTCACCTTGTGTGGCACTTGAAGGAGCTCTAATGTATTCTTAACACTGCTATCCTGTATAATAAGCCTTTCTATATTTAGCAGCTTTTCATCGCCATTATATTCTATTCTGGATTTTCTTATTATTGCTTTTGCAAGCTCCTCAAGCTCCTCTATGCCAACGCTTTGGAATTCAAAAAGATATTTTGGATGTATAGGCACATGATATGTTAGCGCAAGCTTATATGCTTCTTCAAAGCTAGGATTATTGACTTCTTTATCGTAGCCTGCATTTTTAAGCTCAAGGTTCCAAAATTCTTCAACATAGCTTGTTGGCTGTATAAGCGTGTTTGACTTTCTGAAATCACCAAAAGTAATTAATATATCACCAAGTGAGATTATCTTTGCTACCTCATCTTTTAGCTCAAGCGCCTTCTCAGCTGTATTGATCCTTAATGCCTCACCTGATTTAAGAACAACAAACGGCCCTTCTATAGAGTCTACCGGAGAAGCAACGCACCCCTTTCCAGGAAGCTCAACCTTGAGTTGTGTTCCTATAGCTACAAAGTTATTTAATATAATCATAGTAGCTGGGCTGAAACCTTTTGCTGCTATCCCTGTTAGTCTGCTTCTTCCATATCTAAGCCTTAGCCCACCAATATAGCCAGGATAGGCGATTACAGGCCTTCCAGCAACAAGCTCTTCCAAAAAGACAGATACCTTTTCCTCATCACCACTTTTTTCAACCTTGTTTACTTTTATTACACTGTTTAGCCAATCCCAATCCAGATTACCATTCTTCACTTCTTTTATAAGCTTCTTAGCCTTCTGAGCTATTCCTTCGCAAAGAACAAGCGCTATGCCTCCTCTTACCCTGTTTGTAAGAACTACTTCTTTTCCGTTATAATCTATTCTTTTAATATCTCTATGTGCTGTAACCTCAACCTCTTCTGTTGCAACCCCATCGACACAGACAGGGCAGTTGTTTACTATACTTCTTAGATCATCATCGGTTGGTCTATACTGTAGATGCTGCTTCATGTGGTAAAGCTCGACCTCTTCAACATACCTCTCAACTTCATCTTGCGTGGGTTTGTATGCGCCTATATTGAAGAAACGCCTTGCATAATCTGCAAACGCAACAGAAAGAGCAGCCGCAGTACCACCAGCACCTCTTATAGGACCAGCGTATATAACAGCTATGTAATCTGTATTATCATTATTTCTGTATCGTGCAACGCCTTGTATACCTTCTGTTGGCGCAACAACTACACCATCTGTTATTATTGCTAATCCAATCCTTGTAGCGAGCTCTATCCTCTTTAGCATTTCATAAGAAGCAAACATCTCATTTGTGCAAACCTCTTTTACGACTTTGAATGCTGTCTCTGTTTTGTCCTTGCCGTAGTTCTTTCTTATTATCTCAGCGAGCCCTTGTATACCTATAATACCTTCAACTCGGCTAGCGAGGTCGGGAGCTGGCTTTATCTCTACCTCAGTTTTTGGATCATAACCTTTTGAACGCGCTTTGTCTGCTACCAAAAACGCTTCATCAAATTTTTGGGAAAGGCTATTAAAATAATCTGTAATATTCAACTACTCACCCAATGCATTAAAGTCTATATGCGAGAGATTCATGCTCTTAAGCTCATATACAGGAAGTATTGCTGGCGAAGGTATATGGCCTTGCTTTATCTGGTATGTTGTCCTGCTTTGCCATGTGCCACTGTTTATTACTAGAGTTCCATGGTAGTTTATTGCACCATTTTTATGTATGTGGCCCATATGCAAAATATCTGGAATCTCATCTATTACAAGATAATCCCTTCTTGTTGGCAATACCTTATTGCCACCATAAATTGGCGAAAGATGCCTTCTCCTTAATATCTCCACCATTGCCGTTTCTGGCTTTGCATAGCTGCAGCCAGGTATTGCCTGTATAACTGAGTCAAGCGATGTACCATGGTAGGCAAGCACATTAACGCCGTGTATCTTTATGTAAGAAGGATTAGTAACGAGGTGTATATTATCTAGCTTAAAATCGCTTATGAGCTCTTTTGTGAGTCTTGGCTGTGGTTCTGTGCTTTGAACAGCATCATGATTGCCAGCAAGCACAAAAACATGTATATACTCTGGTATTGAAGAAAGGAAGTTAAATAGAAGCGCATATTGCTTGTAGATATCAGGTACAACAAGCTCCTTCTCCTGATTGGGATATACTCCTATGCCATCTACAAGATCACCAGCTAATATCACATATTTAATCTTTTGTGCGAGATCCTTTCTGTAATCTATATCCCCATTTAGCCATCTGAGCATTTGGCTGAACTTTTTCTCGAGGAAGAGTTTGCTTCCAACATGTATATCTGAGACAAAAGCAACAGCAAGGTCCTCATTTGCCGCATGTCTGTTGTGTATTGGTATATCTGGCCACAGTATGGCGTTTGCAATGAGAAAAGCACCAGAGATCTTGCCTTTTACCGCTATAATATCATCGTTTGCAATCTTCTTAGCATTTTTATATAATTCACTGTTTCTATCGTTGTTCATGAATATTACTTTTGCTACACCTGTGCTATCCTCAAGGTTTACAAGTATATTCCCATTTTTTGTTACTCTTTTATCAAATACCATGCCCACTATAGTTGCTTCTCTACCGTTTGCATACTCCTTTAGCTTTTCTATACTGTTTATCCTACCGTTAGCCATGCTCAGCATGCTTTGATTCATAATCTCGCTTATCCTCTTGAATCTGTCATTCAGATAAGCAACAAAGTCATCTGTGGTTCCTGCTGTTTTTTCTATACTGCTTTCCCTAATCTTTATATCAGCATCGAATTCCTTTGCATTGGGCTTAAAATCAGCAACCCTGTTAACCTCTATCTCAACGGGTTTCTTCTCATTATTTATCTCTTCTATTATTTTGCTTAGAGTTGCCTTATCCAATATACCTATCGGCTTGCCGTCAAAATAGGTTATAATATGGCCTATAAGGGGTTCGATTTCAATATTAGCTAAATCCTCTTCGCTTATTTCTGAGCTTATTATAACTCTGCCAGTAAGTCTGCTTGCTAGTTGCTTAAGCTTTTCCATGGTCCCCCATATAAATTTGCTGAATAATTATAAATAAGCAACGCAAAAAACTGCTACCAATTGCTCTTCTTCTTTCCTTTTTTATAAACGCTCTTTATACCAAGCCTTTCCCTCTCTGCTCTTAGCAATACATAGTAGAAGGTTATTACTATTAGGGTCCAGAACGTTAAAATTATGCTCAGCTTTGTAAGGAAAGAAAGTAGCATAAGAGTTAGAACAAAGCCAAGAATAGGTATGGCGATGAAATATCTACATTCAAAAAGCATACTTCTTTTGTTTTTTCTTCTCATAAACACAAGTTTTATTGCGGCAAGGTTTGCTATCGCATAAGAGGTCAATGCGGCTGCATTGCTAAAAGATATTATATTCTTGAAGCTTATGGTGAATATGGTAAGTATCATTATTATAGTTGAAAAGAGTATCGCCGTGCTTGGCGCACCATACTTATTAATCTTAGCAAGACTCTTTGGTAGATCATTATCTCTAGCCATTGCAAACACAACACGTGATAAGCCGAGAATCATTGCAAGATCCACATTGATAGTAGCGATCATAGCACCTACAGAAATAGTATATTCAAGTGCCGCATTGTGTGTAGCGTAGAAAATGGCTTGGGCAAGCGGCGACTTTGAATTATCGATTTGTGCATAAGGAATAACCCCTATAAGAACAAACATGACAAGAATGTAGATCATGGCAGAGATTGCTATAGAAAGGATTATAACTCTTGGTATTGTCTTCTTAGGTTCTTCTATCTCCTCACCAAGCATTGTCACTCTTGCAAAGCCTGTATATGCAAAGAAGATAAACGCAGATGAAGCAAGCATACCGCTTATTCCTTTTGGAAAGAAAGGAGTGAAATTGCTAAGCTTTACAAAGAAAATTCCAGCAACAGCAAATAGGATAAGTATTGCTATGTTTATCGTTATTAGTATTGTTGCAAGCCTTGCAGAGTGTTTTACACCAAAATAATTTATAATAGCCAAAATAAGAATAAGCAAAGCCGCAATTACCTCTGGACTTGCAATGTTTAAAATACTAGTGAAGTATCCTCCAAAACTCAATGCAACAGCAGCACCAGATACTATAGTAGCAATAATCCAGATGAAGCCAGCAATATATCCAGCATAGCTACCAAGGACCTCCCGTGAATATTCGTAGTTGCCACCCTCGCGTGCATACATGTGTGCTAACTCAGCAAAACTCATTCCTGTAAAAATCGCTATCAGCGCACCCACAATTACAGCTAATACCGAAGATGGCCCAGCAAGCCCAGCAGCTACTCCGCTTACAGTAAAGATTCCTGCGCCTATTATTGCACTAACGTTTATTGAAAGTGCCTCCCAGAAGGTTACACTCCTTTTTAGACCTTCCATCTAACCATTAGCAATTTAATCTTTTATAGATTCAAGAAGGCTGAGTATATTCCAAATAACAGTCCTCGCGTATGGTGGTAAATTTATATCATTGCTAACCTCATCTATTTTGTATGTAGCTGCCGAGGCTTTTACAGCATAGCTCCCTTCTTCTTTGTCTAAAGCACTCTTAGCTTCGTCAAGTGCATTCTTTACATTTCTAGGCACGCTATTATCATTTAGCAATAAGTCAATCTGTTGTTTTATCTGTTGTATTGTACTCTCATACTTCTTCGGGTCTTTCATAGAATCACCTAAAACGGGCCCGGCGGGATTTTCATTAGTATGAACCCAATTTTGAACCCACGACCATCAGCTTAGAAGGCTGCCGCTCTATCCAAGCTGAGCTACGGGCCCTTAACTAAATATTGCACTGCTATATATAAAAACACATGCAGATAATGCAGTTACTAAATTTATATGTAGAAAAAATTTCTTAAGTTTTCAGTGGTGGCTTCTGCAACCTCTTCTATGCTAATTCCTTTTATCTTCGCAACAATAGACGCAGATTTCATAACATCTATTATACCCTTACCAACAACAGGCGCATCAGTCTCAATTACGATATTGCTGAGCGGCATTCCTTTTATCGCCCTATTCCTCTTGCTTGTCTCTACAGGCGGTATAGAAATAATATGGCTGTGCTCTTTTATTTTTTCAACGTATTTTTCATCCCCTTCAAAAAAGTGGAACATAGCCCTTAGCTTGAAATTGCTAAGTAATGCAAGAACATCATCTAGCGCATTTCTAGAGTGTATTACCACAGGCAGGTCTAGCTTCTCTGCAAGTTCAAGCTGTTTCTCAAAAAGAGCAATCTCACGCTTATAATACTCTTCATTATTTGCAACCTTTTTATCTAAACCTATTTCGCCTATGCCTATCACATTTCTACTTTTTTCAACAATGCCTTTAATCTCTTCAACAGCCTGTGCTTCTTGAATATGTTCTGGATCTATACCAACAACGCCAAAAACATTATCACTTAGAAGGCTAAGCATAGCCGTGTTGTCTGCTTTTCCACCACCTGCAGTAACAATGAGCTCTACGCCATTTGCTAGCGCATCTTCCACCGCCTTTTTTGGATCTGCAAATAAGTTCAAATGGCAATGAGCATCAGAATAAGCAATGGTCTGCATTGTTCTCTCTGCAGAATATGCTACCTGATACATAACATTACCAAAATCATTAGATATGGTGTGTTGAAATTTTAAAATCTTCTTTTCAA
>Ga0080003_1001411_pt1 | contig 12766 bp, 20 predicted proteins | sample JossMetagenome_FD_69206 | JGI IMG/M metagenome (GOLD analysis project Ga0080003, IMG submission 69206) | Hot spring microbial communities from Joseph's Coat, Yellowstone National Park, USA - JC2_E (SPADES assembly) (version 2) | ecosystem: Environmental > Aquatic > Thermal springs > Hot (42-90C)... | reverse complement strand
GCCATCCATCAATATAAAAAGCCCAGGTTCAGATTCCTCTTCAAAGAATATATATTCGTTTTTTCTATATTCTCTCATATTTAGAAGACTTGCTACTTCCTTTATCTCATCGTTAGACATAGTGTGCCAAAGGCCGTTTTCTGAGTTAGGGAGTGCCATAGCCTGTTCCTTAACATCGAAATGCGTCGACACCGCTCTATTCTCAAATATGCTAACGCTTTTAAGAAACTTTATCTTCTGATCTATGGTGCTCTTAGGCTTTTCCATTGTTTCCATATATACCTCCAAAAATAATATAAATTAGTGATAGTGTGCTCCAAGCATTTCTCTGAGCTTTAACGTGCCTGTGCCTGTTCCTTAGAATCGAAATGCGTCGTTGCCGCTCTATAATCATATGATTATACCATCATATACTAAATTTATGCAAAGAAAATATTTTTGTCATTAATTCCATCCAATTCCTCTGATAATTTCCGGTTGGATTGTCATCTTTTAAGGATGCAAGATTTATCACATAAAGGGTGCAGCAAATATAATACCAATTACTAATAGTAATAATAGAAATTCCATAGCATCCTTAACATCTTCATCATTAGAAGATTTTGTATCTCTCATTGCTTTTAGTGTATCTTTTATGTAAGCTTTGTACGATACATCATTTTTGTAATGTTTAAAATCAGCTCTATTGGTAAATGACACTGTAGGGTCAAGTTTTTTTGCTATGTTTAACTCATTTAGAGCTCTGTTATATTCTCCTTTAGTATAGTAAACTTGAGAAAGCATATAATGGACTTTTGCTAATTTTTTGTCTTTTTGTAATACTTCTTTTAAAAGCTCTTCTGCTTTATGGTTATGCCCAGTTTGTATTTCTTTAGATATATCAAAGGGTTTTGGCAATACCTGCGACTGTGAAAAACCTAGACTAACAAAACCTAAGCTTATCATCATCGGTAATAAAAGCATATATTTTTTCATGAACAAAACCTCCTTTTACCTATCCTTTTTTTACTTCTAACCATCTGTTTTGCTAACTTTTTTTCTTTTAAAACAAATAAACCCAAGATAAAATCTAAACAAAAAGCAGTTAACAGACTAAATACTATTATATCTTCCATATCAGTTAACTCCTTTTATTGCAAAGTATTTACTAAAACTATTCATCTCTTATACCAAGCTGTTTTTCCATAGTTTTTTCTTTTGTAAATAACCATATACCAGTCATAGTAAAACAAATAAATAGTGCTAAATGTATTATCCCTAAAGTACCAGATAATTCATGTAAGGTGTGAAATTGATCGTTGAAAGTTATAAGCCATAATAAAAACGATGAAACAAGTCCGATAAAAGAAAGAGCGTTAAGTATAAGCATGATATCTCTAAGGCTTTTTACATTACGATATTTAACCGTCAATTGCTCTTTATTCTCCATATCACATACCTCTTCATTTAAGTTACCTCTTGTTTTTTACTAATAAGTTTCATTGCTTTTATTGTGATTGGTAGTGAAAGAATAAAAATACATTGAGTTATAAACATAACTATCATGAGTTTGTAAAAATAAACTATATCCATATAAGTTGCTGATGTTGTCCATGGTACTTTAATATTAAGAGCTATAGCTTTTGTGTAAAATGCGTAATTTACTGACTTACATTCAATATAGAAACTCAGTGCATCTAATATAACAGTAGACAAAATAGATATGACTGGTAATATGGTAATTATAGTTTTAGTTATACGACTTATTTTTTTATTTTTATAATACTGCTCAGAATACAAGTACCAGCATTTAACTACTGTAATACCAATAAGAAGATATAATATAAATGATATAGCAAATAAACCTGGTTCATATAAATAATAAATTCCATATAATGCATCTACTTCAAGCTTATGCAAAATAACTTGTGTTTGTGCATCCATATAACATGCCTCCTTTTATAAAAAATATTTAGCAAGATTGTTCATCTTCTATACCAATGTGTTCTTTCAATGTTGTTTTCATTGTTTCAAACCAAATAAAAGCAACGAATGAACAAAAGAGTAGTATTATTTGTATGAATAGTAAGCCACTATATGTTTTATATATTACTGATATTTGAGGTAACGATTTATACGCTGGTGTTAGCTGTGGTATATTGTAAATTATTGACCATAATAAAAGCAACATAATAGATCCCCACAACATAAGAAAAATAAGTATAAAAGTAACATCTCTGATTAGTTTCACATTACGATACTTTCCCTTCAACTGCTCCTTGTCTTCCATATAACATACCCCTCCCTTAGTTCAAACTATCCTTCTTACTAAGTTTCACCACTCTTTCTGTGACAAAAGGAGCAATCAAATAAGCAAATAGTGTAAAAATCATTGCTATTAACAATGCATAGAAACTTCCAAAATGAATATTTGGTGATACTAATTTAGACATGTTGACATGGGAATGTAAATCCATTATATAGAGTTTGTAGTATATAAACTTTAATGCATTCAAAAAGAAAAATGCATCTAATGTAATGGGCAATACAAATAATGTAACAGTTGTTATGGGTATGATAAACTTATCATCTGGTTTTATCTTTTGAGACTCTTTACTGATAACCTTAACAATGTGATATGAAGCCCAGATGGATGCAACAAGATATCCAGCAAACATAATAAAAGATATAGCGATAGAAACTATCGCAAACATTGATAGTGATAATCCAACCATAAAAACCTCCTTTAAAACTAATTAAGTCTAATTTAACATAATTATTTTTATTTTGCAATGATTTTAATCATCTTTATGCTTAGCCAAATAACCCACTATAGCCCTTGAAACTGTTAATCTTTCCCTAGCGGTTAGGCTTTCCCATAAGCTAACATCGTGTAGGTGTATTCCTAATATAGAATGGAGAGTCCAGCCTTCTTTTCTTTTTGGATGTTTGTCTATCCATTTCAATGATTGTCTTGCCCAACCTTTTGGTGACTCACCGTTAAATAAATTGGCAACAAATATGCTTGCCAATTCTTCTACAAGAGTGTAGAACTCAACTCTTGTGAATGAATCCAAAGGTTTTTCTTCCAACATTTCCATAAGAGTGTTTATTAAAGTTACTTCTTCTGGTCCTGTAAGATCCATCACGGATCTTCCTTTCAAAATTGCTTCAAGTTTTTGGGATCTGTCTAATGCTACCATAAAACCTCCTATAAAAGTAAGCTTCCGGACTATTTGTAATCGCCGTCCAGATAGGCGATAGTTTATAACAATTTTAACCTAATCATTTTCAACCGTCTTGACTTGTCCTGTCTTGTTGTCTAAAGTAGTTATCCATCTTTTCCCTTCTTTATCTTTCCAATCAATGTGAATTACTCCATCTTTATAACCAAGTATAAGCATCTCTTTAGGTATACCATTTTTGTTCCTTGCATAGTAGTATGCGATATAGTCTTTCCAGATGTCTTCTATTACTCCATCGTTTGTGCAAAAATAGTGTAGGATATAATCACCAGGCAAAATCACTAGTTCTTTAAAATAGTCTATTTCTAATACATTACAATTCTTAATGGGAAAAGTAATATCGTCATTTTGAACCAACTTTGGATGGACATATACAGTTTTACCACAAACGGTGGTGTAATACATCTCACTTGCTGGACACAGCTCTAAATCAAGAAAACGGTTGGTTTTGTTTGTTTTCATAGCAACACCTCAATTTGCATTATACCTCTGATGCTGGTGTAAATACACCGTTTTGGAATACATAGTCTACTCCTTCTATCTGGAACTCAATCTTCTCATCTTCATGTGTAGATATAAATACAAATCTTCCTATTTCTCTTATTGTGGTTCTATCTTTGTTATAAGCATATACTCTCCAATCCTCTGGAAACCTATACATGTATGTCCAATAGCAACCTATTTTCTCTATGACATACCCAAAATCTCTATATTTTGCCATGTATCCATTGACAGGAAATGTTACTTTTCCATTTTCAACATCAACCAGATCTTTGTGTATATATATTTCTCTGTCATATACTTTCATTGCAACATACTTCATTTTTATTGATCTCTCTTCTATTACCTTTACAGGTTGAACTTGTATCATGATTACCCCCTTTTTAACTCCCGGTATTTTTATTCGCCCCGGGATCGGGCGATGATTTTTCAAACAAGGGACACGTCACCTTGCGGTCAAGCCCCTGAGATATTACTAACCATCATTTTCTTCATCTTCTATTTGTTCTAAATAATACAAATAATAATCAAACCAGTCTTTGTCCCCTTGTAGATAATGTATGATTGTCTTTGCTACTACGTCACTTTCCTCTGCTTCTAAGCAATCCCAGATGTCTATGTTGTGTAAATATAAGTCCAAGATTGATGCCCAGCTCCAACCCCAATTTCTTTCGTCAGAACTTTCTAGATAATCTAGTGTTTGTGCTTTCCAATCCTCTGGTAATGCACCACCTTTGAATACATTCCATGCTATATCCTCAGATAGTTCCTCTATGAGAGCTTTCACTTCTGTTTTTGTGAGATCTTTTAACGGTTTGGTTTTCACAATCTCTGTAAGTAATTCTACAGCCTTTCCTGCTTCTTCTCCAACAAGTTTACTATAGCGCCTTCCATTCAAAAGAGCTTCAAACTCCTGTGAAAGATTTCTTTCTTGCATTACCATAAAACTTACCTCCTAACCTTTGATATAAATAAATATAATCTATTATTTTAAATTTGCAATGATTTAAATCAGATAAACTCAGAATCTTACAATATAATATCCAAAATCCTCTATCCGTTTTACCGCATCTATTGCTTCTTCGTATGTGCCATAAATACTATAGTGAAAATCTGTGGTCTCTGATGGTATTTCTATGTATTCTTCATCGTTTAGATGTATAACATTAATGCCGTCTTCATTTTTGGTACAAGAAAAGTGATAATATGCCTCTTCATAGTTAACATAAACTGTTCCATTCTTAGTTTCAACCATTATAATTACACCTTCTCTGTCATCATTGTTGCTTGACATACCATTGTAGTAAGAGTCTCTTGTGATAAGTTCGTAGTGATCAACTATTGTGTAGTCCAACTGTTTCATGTTATACCTCCTTTTAAACATTGTTAGTTTTCTTCCTCATCTAAATAATCTTCAACATAACCCATAAGATAATCGTAATAGTTTTCACCTTCTAGATACTTCAATATAGTCTTTGCTACTATTTCTCTTTCTTCAGCATCTAGAGTATACCATATTTCAACATGGTGTAGGTAAAAGTCTAATATAGAAGAAAAGCTAAATTCCCATTCTCTTTCGCTACAATTTCTAATGTTTTCTATCATTTCTTTTTTCCAATCGCTGGGAATATTATCTTTAAACATGTTTATAGCTATTATTTCTGTTAATGCTTCAATCAATGCTTGTAGCTCAGTTTTAGTTAGCGATTTCAATGGTTTACTTTTGGTTATTTCTGTAAGCAAATCTATAGAATTAGTTACTTCTTCACCAGTAAGATCAAGGATAGATCTTCCATTCAAAATCGTTTCAAATTCTTGTGAAAGGTTTCTTTTGTTTCTTTTTTGTGCTTTCATATAATACCTCTATTTTATTCAACTGCAACTGTTTTAACATCACTAGTTGTGTTATCTATTGTTGTAATAAATCTATTATCATCATCGTGCCAACTTACAGATACTATACCGTATTGAGGTGATAATATTAACGCTTGATCGTTTTTTCCTGATAAAAAGTATGTTGTGTATGCTCCAGATATGTCGTCTATTATGATACCTTTTGTATTAAAACGATTATGATGACGAAAACGATGTAATATCTTATCACCTGGAGTGACTAAAATAGCTTTTAAATTCATAACAAATATGTCACAATTCTTTACGGGAAAATCAATTATTCCTGAGTCAGATACTAAATTAGGGTGAAAGAAAACCGCCTTATCACAAACATAATTATAATACACTTTATCCACTTTGCTTATATCTAAGCCCATGAAGTAATTGCTTTGAAACAACTTCATAAATTACCTCCTTTTAAAATTGACATTAATAATATAACATATTACCTTCTTATATCTCACTTCACCATTCACCATCAAGGTCTATATCATTATCATTATCAATACGACTATGAACAGCATGTTTTTCTACGCTTATGATCTTGTTGTCTTTTATCTCAAATGTCTCAATTGTGTTGTTCACTGTAAGCGTGTCCTGTTCGTGTTCAATCAAATAATAATATGCGCCACCATAGTTTGACATAATCCATGTGCCATCTGATATATGAAGATATTTTACACTTCTTATAGCGGTGATTTTGTTTTTGCCTGGAAGCAAATAATAATTTATAACTCCATCTGGCGTTTCGTCCATATCAAGATAAAACCTTTTTCCTTTTAAAACAATTACATCTCCTTCAATCAGAGATTTATGCACCCAAATTGGTATATCACCAACATATATACTGTAATACGTTTTAGTATCAAATTTAACACTGTTTACTGGTATGGCTCTGGCAATTTGTAGCATAAACTTTTCCTCCTAAAATTTGATTCTATTAATATAATATGTGTATTTAAATTTGCAATGATATAAATTATGTAAATTTATTGCAAATAAGGTTAGTAAATATAATATAATTATACTATTGGTAAAATATTATGTTTGATATTAATAAACACAGATTATTTGGACAGCACTTTACACCAGAAGACATTTTCAATGAATATATTTTCCCAGAAATAAAGGACAAGTTGTACGACTACAAATTCGTAGATCTGTTCGCTGGTGAAGGAAACTTAATTTTACCAATACTTAGACACATTCCAGAAAACAAAAGAGTTGATTACTTTAAAAAACACATATTCTTATTTGACATTCAACCTGAACTTGTAGATATTGCTATAAAAAGAGCAGAAAGTTATGGAATACCAAGAGAAATCGCAACACAAAACATAAAGCGATTAGATACTTTGCAATATTACCCTGAGTTTTTGTTAAATGATAACTTACCTGTTTACCACATAACCAATCCACCTTACTTGTACATTGGATACATCAAAAAGCACAAAGAGACACAGAAATATTTGCAGTATTTTCAAGAAGATAATAAAGGATATCAAGACCTTTACCAGATAGCATTGGCTAATGACTTAAAGTATAACATACCAAGAATGATATACATAATCCCTGTCAATTTTATCTTCAGTTCTTCTGGTGCAAACAAGATAAGAGATACATTTTTCAATGTATACAAAATAAACAAAGCCATCATCTTTGAAAAGAAAATATTTGAAACCACAGGCGTAAATGTTGGTATTTTCTTCTTTGAAAAGAAAAACGAAACATCAATAGACATAATCACATTTGAAGGAACAAAAATTAGTGAAACAGAAAGTAAGAAAAGGCTTTATGTTTTGACACCAAACAATCATTACAGAGCTGGTAATGAGTTTGATGATTTTGTAGAAAAATACAGAGCTAAAAATCCTTTAAGTGTAAAGTTTTATTTAACTTACAATGAGATACAAAGTAATACTGGTATTACTGGTAATACTACTCATACCACTCATACCAATCATACTGGTAATACCTGTGATAAATCCATTATTGTTGTTGATGCAAGCGATTTTACAAGAGAAGGATACACAAATAAAGAAGTAAAAGTGAGCGAACAACTTTACAATAAAGTGAAATCAAATATCTTGTATGTTAGAACAATAGATACAGGCTCTTTAAACAAAAGAGCAGGGCTTTATGTAATACAAGAAGATTACCAAGCTGATGGGATTGTGGTTTCTAAACCATATAGAACGCACCCAATACAACTGTTTTTAGAACCTGTTTTGTCTATTGATATGCAATATCTCTTAAAGGATTACTTTAACCTTATACTTGAATACTTAAGAACAATTACTGATAGTGAGTTTATGACAACGTACAAATATTCCAATAGTATTCACACAAGAAAGTATTTAGGACTATCACAGGTAAAAAAGCTAATAGAAACATTCCCTTGGTATAGTTTAGACAAAAGAATGGAAACTACGCTTTTTGAAGCAGTTAAAGAGAAGGATATTAATAGAGTGTTGGAAATCCTAGAGAACAATGATATCTAAACATACTATTATTAACAGCGATGTCTATTCAGGCATAAACTCTTTGCCAGACAACAGCATCTCTATTGTAATCACATCACCGCCATACTGGAAGCAAAGAGACTATGGATTTGAAGGACAAATAGGGCAAGAAGAAGCACTAGAAGAATACATTGGTAAGTTGATTGCTATTTTCAGATTGCTTAGAGACAAACTCAAAGACGATGGTGTGTTTTTCCTAAATGCAGGTGATAAATACATACAAAGGTATGGCAAAAGCTATTTGGGACTTATCCCATACAAGCTTGCTTACTTTATGAAACAAGATGGCTGGATATTAAACGATATCTTGATATGGTATAAACCAAACCATATGCCATCAAATGTGAAAGATAGATTTGCCAACACTTATGAGCCAATATTTGTTTTTTCAAAATCGCAAGCCAGTATGTATAAAAAGCAATCAAATATTTTAAAAGTTAAGTTGCAATCAAGCGAAGGTAAACACATAGCAGTATATCCTGAAAAGCTTGTAGAAGAACTGTTACAAAGAATAGAGTTTCCAGACAATATGCCAAATAGTATGCATTGCATACTTGACCCATTTGCTGGTAGTGGGACAACAGGAAAAGTAGCTATAATGCACGGGTTTTCTTGTACTATGATAGAAGCAAACAAAGAGTATGTAAAGATAATTCAAAATAGATGCAAAGTAGATAATGTTGTATCTTTACCCTTTATTTTTTACCAACCTGTTGAAATCAAAGAAGAAGAGTTTAGTATTACTCAGTTTAATCCTAACTTGCCAAACATCTTGATAACTAATAATAAAGATGAATACTATAAAGCACTAAGCAGTATTCCTAAAAACACAACTGTTCCGTATTTTCTTGGTTTTAAAAAGCTTGATATTGACGTTATTTATCAAACATCACTGATTAAAAATTGTGGTTTATCTATTAGAAACATGCTTATAGTTAATACAGGTAATACTGTTTTCCCTGTATTCATGATAACAAGTAAAGATAAGTATTTGTTTAACTTGGACAACGTAAAAGTGGCACATAAGAGCAGTATAGATTGGCACAGCAAGGATTTTACAGGTTATAAAGTGAGCGATAATCTAAACGATAGACTAGGTATTATTCTAAGTGTAGATGAAACATATTCAAATGGGTTTCCAAAATGGGTTAGTGTTCTATGGAATGACAATAGTGTTTCTTGTGAGTATGTAATTTACGATGAAAAGGATATGCCAAATATAAAGCTTGTATGTAGTAGGTGCAATACTGAGATTACTAATGAAGGTAAATGCCTATCTTGTAATGCTATTTTATGGAAAGATGCTTATGTGAGCATAAGGTATGAAGCACTACAATCAAATTGTAAAGAACTAAAAAACCAAAATATTTTTGTCACCAACGATTTACCATTCAATACCTCTGTTTCACTTAATCATTCCGCATCACCGGGTAAAAGAGTGATATTACAAGGAGAGTTTTTCTTTGTTAGTAGGTTATACAATGTAGATCAAAAGCTTGTTAGTAACTTTTTAGATTACAAGAGGAAAGAGAAAGGATTAAGCAGGACAGAGCTTATAAACAAATTGCCAAATGGTTATAGGTATAAAGCAGAACATTGGTTTAGAAAAGATATGGGTGGTTCTATTCCAAGCTCAAAAGATTGGTTGTTACTTAAAGAGATAATAGATATAGATGAGTATGATGACTATGTGCTTAAAACATGTTTGAAATTGCAAGCTGTAAAGCCTTTGAGAGATGGTAGGAATATAGGTGATTATCTGGAGATGGAAGAAGATAAGTTTGTAGAGTTTTTAGGGAAAGTAATAGAAAAGTAACCCTCCCGATCTAATGGGAGGGCAAGAATTAGAGATCAATAAGAGAAGTTAGTGGTGCCACTTCCAATGCTGATTACATTTACAGGTATACGTTTTAGCATATTGTTAAATACTGAGTAGGCATCAGCTGTTATGTTGTTTGGACTAGCGTTTGTACCGCTGATATATATAACAAGTGGTACACCAGATTGCCATGCGTCTTGAGAAATACCTGTACATGCTTGTGCTAGTTGATTTAAACTTATATAATACCCACCAGTGCTACTTGTAGGTATCAATAAGCCATTTGAAGTGCTTGGTATTGGACAGCTGGCGATTGGATTATCCAGAACACTTATACTTGCTATAGAATCGCTTGTTGGCATAGTTATGGTTATATAACCATATTGTATAACATTACTACCACTATGTGCTAAAGCATCTGGTATATAGAGTTGTGTGCCACCAAGTGAGAATGATAAGAAGTTTTGAGAACCAGATAAGTATGAGTAATCACCTTGGGTGCCTGTTATAGAAGATATATCTATTATCCCAGTTTGTATGTTGCCAGTGTTTATAAAGCTAAAACTTGCTGTATCAGAGTGCGGTGAGCTAAATACTGAACCATTAGAAGGAAGCGTTAAGCTTACAGTAGCACTACCTGCTCCTTGAGTATAATTTGAAGATGCAGTGTCGTTTGTACCAGTGAAGGTAGTATTTATAGCAGACACAGAATTTGGTATGCCATTGAATACAACATTTAGAGTGTCTGACCCTATGGCAATATAAAAGCCAGTAGACGAAGAAATAGTTATGCTGTTAGAAGCATAATTAGAGCCGCCTGTAAATGTGCTCAAACTACTTGGGTCTATGGTAGATGCAACAGCATTGGCTGGTGTAACAGTTAGCTGTTGTTGTATTTGAGCTAACGTAGCTGAACTTGGTGTATCGTTGCTAACGTTTGAGCTATAGGATAAAACTATAGAGTTTGCGCCTTGCGAACCATTAATGATAAATAAATTGTTAGAACCACCACCAACTATTGAGTATGAAGTATTAGCGGTTAGAGAATTACAATTTAGTGACAGGTTATTTTGTCCAGAAGAAGTTGCTTGTGCACTACATGCAACATAACCACCATTACCAAGTATTGAGTAAGAATCACCATTTATAAAGCTAGCACCGTTCAATGTTAACGTAACAGTGCCACCTGATGGATAATTCACACTTGGGGTTACAAGAGGTGTTGGCAATGGTATGTTGTTTGGAAGAGCTTCTTTAGCAATAGTATTGACTACAGATGTCACTGTAGTCCCATGTGCTTCATGAGATACGACACCTAAACTTGTTGCCATAACCAAAGCACCCAATAACGCTTTGCTATTAACCTTTTGCATATTCTTTCGCCTCCTAAAAGTTTTGCTTATAAAAGCATATCAAATTATTTTTCATTTGTCAATCGTTTTTCTAAAATGTAAGGCATAAAAACTTAATGGATCTGTTAAAGTGAACTTGCTTAATATAAGAATATCAAATCTATTTTATTTACTGATTAATATCATTGCAAATCTAAAATAATATATTATATTTATATCAAAGGTTAAAAGGAGGCAAGTAAGATGGCAAAAGTAAAGGTTGTAGGAGATATCAGTTTTGAGTTTGATGTGAAATTCAATCAAACTGAAGATTTAGTTTTTGAAGCAAAAGCTTTAAACGTAGATGGAAAAACAATATATATAGGAAAAGGTGATATCACAAAGATAAATCCAAAGGCTTTTAGCTTCATAATGGATAGGGTTGAGTACTTTTTAAAGAAAAATGGTGCTCATATTTTAAACATATATGCATTTAAAGAAGATGATGTAAATTATCAGTTGATTAGTACTATTATAAACAAAGCAAAGATTGAACCATTAAAAACAATTCTGATAGCATATAGAGTAGATGAAGATAGATTTATTAACAAGATGATAGAAAATGGTTGGTTTTTGCTTAGTAGAGAAGGTGTTAAGCAATACGCAGATAGAGTTTATGCAAAGAAATCTTAATTTTGGAGGTAAGTAAAATGGTTTGCGTATATGCAGAAAAAAGATATAGGGCGTCTATACCTATAGCAGATACTGTAGAAGTAGAAGGTCGCAAAATTGTAAAATTTGTTGATATAAAAATAGAATTTATATGGAGTATAAAAATGAAACATGCTCTTGTTGTTCTCACTTTTGGTAATGAAATATACGACTTGAATTATAATCCATTTAGTTATGTAAACGCAGCAAGGGTGTTTCTAAGAACGGTTAAAGAGATAGAAAAGATACATTCCTTTGTAGAATTAGACGATTATATAAATAAGTTGAAAGTTAAAGATGAAAAGGAGACTCAACTTGTATGAAGAAAACAAGCAAATCAAAAAATCAACATGAAACCCAATACCTTCTTGGTATTCCATGTATGAAAGAGAAACTTATAGAAGGTTCAAAAACACCGCTTGAAGAGTTTGAGGATGTAGACAATATAAATTGGAAAGAGATAGAAAAAGAAGCCAACAGGCAAAACAACCATAAATAGGTATATGGTTCATCTAAACAAAAACAGCCTTGTTATTTATGATAATCAAGACAACTCATTATACAAAGCAGAAGAAATAAGAAACAAGATTATTTTAGGAAATGCTTTAGATGTATTAAAGAAAATGGAAAGCAATACTTTTGACATGGTATTCATTGATCCGCCTTACTTTTTACAACTACCAAAGAAAAAGCTTAGACGTTGGGATGTAAAAACAGATGTAGAAGGTGTTTTTGATGAATGGGATAAGTTTTCATCTTTTGAAG
>Ga0080003_1001409_pt1 | contig 12769 bp, 12 predicted proteins | sample JossMetagenome_FD_69206 | JGI IMG/M metagenome (GOLD analysis project Ga0080003, IMG submission 69206) | Hot spring microbial communities from Joseph's Coat, Yellowstone National Park, USA - JC2_E (SPADES assembly) (version 2) | ecosystem: Environmental > Aquatic > Thermal springs > Hot (42-90C)... | reverse complement strand
CTCGGTGATCGGGGTCCGCCTCGCCGATGGCCCGGGCCTCGGAATCGCGCGCGGCGATCCACCGGATGCCCTAGAGGCTGAGTTCCCCCCCGAAGTCTCCCTCCATCTCGGGGAGCCGGTGGTCTCCTGGGCTCTTCGGGGACTCTTCCCTAACGGGATCTTGGTCGGCACCATCGCGAAGATCCCGCCCCTTCCTCCTGGAGGGCTCACGCAAACCGTGATCCTAAAGCCTGCCGTCCAGTTCTCCCTCCTCCAAGCGGTCGTGGTGTTGAGGCCCCTCTGATGCGCATCACCCTCTGGATCGTGCTCACCTTCTTCCTGCAAAGCCTCTGCTCAGGACTCCTGCCCGATCGAATCCCACCTCCCGACCTCGTCTTCTTAGGGGCTCTGGCCCTCGCTGCGGTGCTCCCCCCTGCCTGGGGGCTGCTCGCTGGGTTCCTCCTCGGCCTCGGTCAGGATCTCCTCTCTGCCGGAATTCCCGGCTTTCACGCCGCCGCGCTGCTCCTAGCCGTCTGGGCTTTCTATGGGCTGACCCGCTGGGTGCAGTGGAACGAGACCTTAGGCCGCTTCCTCACCCTTTTAGGAGCGTTTGTTGCCAAGTGGCTTGGCTACTTGCTCCTCGCCGATTGGCGCCATAGCCTAGTGGTGACAGGGGGGCTAGGCAGCGTCTTTCTAGGCGAGCTGCTCCTCACCCTGATCCTGGCCTGGCCCTTCTTCTGGCTTGCGCGGATCGTCCTGGGGGATCGACGTGAATAGTCGAGTCTACAGCATGCTGGGCTTTATCGCGGTGGTCTTCATCCTCTTCGGCCTCCGCTTGGGCCAGCTTCAGCTCCTCGAGTATGGGAAGTACGCGACGCTGAGCCGAGACAACTACCTCCGCCTGGAGAAGATCCTCCCGCTCAGAGGGAGGATCTTCGATCGCAACGGGGTGCTGCTGGCGGGCAACAAGCTTGTCGAGGAGCTCGAGTACCGCGGAGGACCGGTGCTCTACGAAGATCGGCTCCTCAGCTTGCTCAAGCTCAAAGCCCTACCTCAAGCGCACCAAGGCTGGACGGTGGTCTCCTACGACGTCCCCAATAAGCTGGTCCCCAGCATCGCCGAGCTGGTCGCCGGGCAGCCCAACCTCAGGCTGGTCCAAAAAGTCCGCCGCTACTACCCCCACCCCATCACCGGCTCGTTGATCGGCTACACCCTGCTCCCTAACGCCGAACAGGTCGCGGAGGGCTATAGCCCCGATCAGGAAGTGGGAGCCGCTGGCTTGGAGGCTTCCCTTCAGCCGATCCTGCAAGGTACGCCAGGGCTGAAACTCGTCGAGGTCAACGCCTACGGCCAGGTGATCCGGGAGCGGATCCTCCGCCCTCCCATCCCCGGTCAAGACGTCTATCTGACGATCGACTACCGCCTGCAGGAGGCTGCTCAAAAAGCCCTTCAAGACGCGATCGTCAACATCAACTACTGGCGCAAGGTCCACGGGCTTCCCTTTGTCCACGTGGTTCGCGGGGCCATCGTGGCCATCGACCCCCGCACTGGGGCAGTCTTGGCCATGGCCAGCGCCCCCAACTTCAACCCCAACCTCTTCACCCAGCGCCCCATCGACAGCGCTGCCGTGGAAGCGCTCCTCACCGATCACTACAGACCCCTTGAAGACCGGGCTGTCGAAGCCTATCCACCAGGTTCGGTCTTCAAGGTGGTCTCAGCGAGCATGTTCTTGAACGATGGCTACGTCACGCCCCAGACCACCTTTGACTGCAGCCCGTACATCATCTACGGGGGAATGGTTCGCCACAACTGGTGGCCTTACGACATGGGGCCTTTTAACGTCGAGCAGGCTTTGGCCCAAAGCTGCGATACCTGGTTCTACCAGGTCGCTGCCCTCCACCCGTACCGGGAGGTCGGCCAGCTCGCCGAGCGGGCTCGCGAGTTCGGTCTGGGTGGGTCCACCGGGTTGGAGCTCCCCGAAGCCTACGGCCTGGTGCCCACCATCCCCTGGAAGGAAGCGACACTCCATCAACCCTGGTACCCGGGCCAGACCCTCTCGTACGTCATCGGCCAGGATGCCCTTTTGGTCACTCCCGCCCAGATGGCACGGGTCTACGCCGCCATCATGATGTCGGGGCGGATACCCAGCCTCCGCCTCGTCCACCGAATCGGCGACCAGCTGGTCCCTCCCAAGATCACCCAGATTCCCGGCAAAGGCTGGCGGGCCATTCAGGCCGGTCTCAGGCTCACGGTCACCTGGGGAACGTCACACTGGCTCATGGGAAGCTTCCCGGTTCCCACCGCGGGGAAGACCGGCACCGCCCAAACCGATACCGGGCGCTATCAACGGCCCCAGGCTTGGTATGCGGGCTATGGCCCCACAGATCCCAACAGCCCCTTGCCCCCCCTGGTGGTGGTCGCCTTCTTCGAGCACGCTGGGGAGGGCAGCTACATCGCGATGCCGGCGGTCCGGCAGGTCATGGCCGCTTACTGGGGAATCGGGCAAAAGGCGATCTACAAGGAGGTCCACATCCAACCGATCCCCGACTCCCTCGCCAGCGCGGCACGGTAGAATAGATCTCGATGCGCATCGGCGCTACCCTCCAAGGACTCTCCCTGCGCCTCGATGGCGTGGAGCAGCCTGAAGAGCTGCGCAAAGCCCTTGTTCAGCTCCCCCCTGGCTTCCTGGCTGTGGAGGTTGCAGGTCCCTTGAAGCTGGAGATCTTGGAGGTCCTCCTCGAGGTGGGCCGGGAGCGCTCCTTCGAGCTCCGCCCTCCCCGCGGTCATGTCGTTCCTCCCCAAACCGAGGTGATCAACCGGACCCTCCGCTCGGGGCAGCGGGTCGAGGCCACCGGCACGGTGATCATCCTTGGAGATCTCAACGCGGGAGCTGAGGTCATCGCGGGAGGCGACATCATCGTTACCGGAACGCTCCGAGGTCTCGCGCATGCCGGGGCGTTTGGCGAGGAGAGCGCTTCAATCTGGGCTGGCCGCCTAGAGGCCAAACAGCTCCGCATCGCCTCGGCAGTTGCCCAAGCTCCCGCTGCTTCTGCCTCGCAAGGTCCCGAGCGGGCCCGCTTGGTGGAAGGTCAGATCGTGGTTGAACCCTGGACTAGTAAGCTCCCTGGACCACGTTGAGCAGAGGCTCCTGAGCGACAAAGCGGCGCAGCTGCTCGCGGACCAAAGCCCACGCGCGACGGATGAACTTAGGTCGGCTGATTCCCCCTCCGACATGAGGGGTCAGAAAGAGCCCCGGGGCCCGCCAGAGCGGATGCTCCTTAGGAAGCGGCTCGGGATCGACCACATCGAGGGCAGCCCGGATGTGCCCTGCTTCTAGAGCTTCCCTTAAGGCCTCGGTATCCACCAGCTTGCCCCGCCCGCCGTTGATGAATAAAGCACCCGGCTTCATGCGCTGAAAAAAGCTCCGGTCGGCAATCCCTTGAGTCTCGGGAGTCAAGGGGAGCAAGAGGATGACCACATCGGCCTGAGGCAACAAGCGCTCCAGGGCCTCGGGCCCGGCCACCCCAGGGCGCGGATGGCGGGCGACCCGCAAGATCTCCACGCCGAAGGGAAGAAGGCGCTGCTCGGTCGCCTCGGCAATCGAGCCATACCCGACGAGAAGGACCTTGGCGCCTTCGAGGTCGTCAAGGGGCAGAGGTTGCCAGCGCGCTTCCCGCTGGGCATCGCGAAACTCCGGAAACCGCTTCACCGAGGCGAGGATCAGCCCTACCATGTGCTCGGCCATCGGAATGTCGTGGACCCCCCGGGCATCGCAGAGCACCGCCCCTGGGGGGACCAGGTCGAGGATCCAGTCCACCCCTGCCGAGAGGGTCTGGATCACCTGAGGAGAGCGAAGCTGAGCGACGAGAGGCTCAAACGCTCTTCGACCGAAGGGAGCCACCACAAAAGGGGCCTCGCGAAAGGCTTCCGGGACCTCCCCTCCCCGGTAGATGTAGGCCTCGATCCCCGGCAGATCGATCTCGACGTCTTCGAGGAGCTCAGGAAGCAGTACCTTCATCCCATTCCTCCTTGGTGATCTCCATGAGCACATCCTCCCGAGGCACCCCGCTGGAGAGGCGCACTCCTGTGGCGGGAGCTACGCCCACCACCCGAAAGCCGGCCTTCTTGAAGGCTCGCTGGGCCCTCAGGTTGTGCTTGAAGGTCCGCAGCTTGACTTTCTCCAGGCCGACCCGATGGAAGGCGTAATCCAGCACCGCGCGAACCGCCTCCGTGCCGTAGCCCTTCCCCCAGCGATCCTTGGCCCCAATCAAAATGCCAAGCGTCGCCTCCTTGCCGGTCAGCTCATAGAGCTCGACGGTGCCCAACCACTCGCCCTCCTCGGAGAGGATCCCAAAGCCCAGACGATCCCCTCGGAAGACCTCGCTCATGACCACCCGCTTGAAGAGCCAAAGCGGCATGCGGAGAGGTCGGCTGCCGTTCCACTCGGCGATCTCGGGATCCCGGAAGCACTCGTAAAAGCGCCTCCACTCCTCCTCAGTGAGCCCCGCCGAGAAGGGTTTGAGGGTCACCCGGCCGAAGGTGGGCCAGTCTTGAACCATGCCCTTAGCTTAATCCCGAATTTAGGGATAAAGCCCTCGGAGGGCGCGGGCTTCCAGCACCCGGGTCGCCGCCACGATGTAGGCAGCCGTCCTGAGGCTCACCCGGCGCTCTTGATGGACCTGCCAGATGGCCTCAAAAGCTGAGCGCAGCACCCGTTCCAGCCGGGCGTTGATCTCCTCCTCGCTCCAGAAGAAGCTATTGAAGTCCTGAACCCACTCGAAGTAAGAGACCGTGACCCCCCCTGCATTGGCGAGGACATCGGGGACCACCAAGATCCCCCGCTCTTCGAGGATATCATCGGCCGCCGGGGTCGTAGGGCCGTTCGCCCCCTCCACGATGATCTTGCTCTCGACCCGCCAGGCGTTCGCCTCGGTGATCTGCCGCTCGAGCGCCGCTGGGATGAGGAACTCGCTGGGCACCTCGAAGAGGGCGCTAGGAGGGATGGGCTCGGCTTTGGGATAGCCCCGCACACCCCCATGCTGAGCCACGTGGGCGATGAGGTCGTATGGGTCGATCCCCCCATCGTTCCTGATCGCCCCGGTGACATCGCCGACCGCCACCAGGCGCACTCCGTGCTCGTGGAAGATCCGAGCCGCCGCATTGCCCACGTTGCCAAAACCCTGGATGACGACCCGGCTTCCCTCCAGGGGGAGACCGAGCTTCTGGGCAGCCGCGGCAGCGCAGACGAAGACTCCTCGCCCCGTAGCGTCCCGCCGCCCCAGCGAGCCGCCGATGGAGACCGGCTTGCCGGTCACCACCCCAGCCACCGTGCGCCCCACGTTCATCGAGTAGGTATCCATCATCCAGGCCATCTCCCGCTCACCAGAGCCCACATCAGGAGCTGGGATGTCCTTATCAGGGCCGATGATGAGCCCAATCTCCGAGGTATAGCGACGGGTGAGGCGTTCGAGCTCACCTGGAGAGAGCTGGTGGGGGTCCACCCGCACCCCTCCCTTCCCACCCCCGTAGGGAAGGCCGATGGCCGCATTTTTGATCGTCATCCAGCCAGCCAGAGCCATGACCTCCGAGAGGGTGACGTCTTGATGAAAGCGGACCCCTCCTTTGGCTGGACCCCGGGCGGTGTTGTGGTGAACGCGGTAGCCCTCGAAGTGAGCCACCGAACCATCGTCGAGATGGATCGGCACATCGACGATCAGGATTCGCTTGGGACGCTTGAGGTGATCGACGAGGACGGAGAGCTTACCGAGATAGGGAGTCACCCGGTCGATCTGGGTGAGAAAGATCTCCCAAGGACCGATGTTCTCTGCGGTGAGAAACGAAAGCGGTTGCGTCTTCATGCGCGCCTCGATCAAGGATAGACTCCTCTGAGCCGAGTCCCCTCATTGATCCGCTCGACAGCCAAAGCCCAGGTCGCGGTGCGGAGATCGCTTCCAAGCGCTTCGGCCTTGGCGATGACCGCTGCCACGGTCTGGACCACCGAGCTGCGAAGCTGTTCTTTCAGCTCAGGAGGTTCCCAAAAGAGCATGTTGAGGTCCTGCACCCATTCGAGGTAGCTCAGCACCAGGCCGCCACCGTTGGCCAAAAGATCGGGGATCACCTCAATTCCCCGAGAGCGGAGGATGCGCTCACCAAGCGGGGTCACGGGAGCATTGGCGCCCTCCACCACGACCCGGGCCTGTACCTCGGTGGCGTTGGCATCGATGATCCCCTCGATCGCTGCCGGGACGAGGTAATCGACCGGAAGCCTCAAGAGCTCCTCGTTGCTGATGACCTGCCCCTTGGGCTCATCGAGATCGAGCCCCTTCGGATCGTAGAGCCCCCCGCGGGAGGTCGACAGGGCGACCACCTTGAGCCCGCGGGCTTGAGCAGCCTGAGCAACTCCCCGGCCCACACGACCCCAGCCCTGTACCGCCAGGGTCGCTCCTTCCAGGGGCCATCCCCGCCGATGGGCAAACTCCTCGAGGACCAAAAGGAGCCCCTCACCGGCAGCCCCCGGCAGCTCGGCACCCCCTAAGGCCACCGGCTTATCGGTGACCACCCCAGGCACCGTCTCCCCCACGTTCATCGAATAGGTATCCATGAACCAGGCCATGACCTGATCGTCGGTTCCCACATCCGAGCTCAGGATGTCGAGATCAGGGCCCAAAAGGTTGGTGAGCTCTGAAACGTAGCGGCGGGAGAGGCGCTCGAGCTCGCGGCGGGAAAGGAGCTTGGGATCCACTGCGATGCCCCCGGCTGAGCCCGAATAAGGAAGGTTATGGACCGCTGCCTTGAGGGTCATCCAGGCTGCGAGGCCAGCCGTCTGTCCCAAAGTGACCTGAGGGTGGTAGCGCACTCCCCCCAGGCTAGGCCCCCGGGTGATGTTGTGGACGACCCGATAGCCAGTGAAAAAGCGGACCGAGCCGTCATCCATCTTCACCGGCAAGGAGACCGTCACGATCCGACGAGGATGGGTCAGATACTCAACCGTGGAAGGGTGGGCCTGGCAGGCGCGGAGGGTCTGCTCGAGATGAGCGAGAAATTGCCCCCATAGGCCAGCCTCCCCAGGGGGTCGATATGCATCGCGCAGCATGGAATCACCAGAGGGAGTATACACCCAAGGTGTATAGCCCGAAGGCCCCTTTCGCGCTATCCTAGATTCAGATGAACCTCGATGCTCCCCGTATCCTGGTCCTCAACTTTAGCTTTGAGGCCCTAGGGCTCGCGAGCGTGCGGCGGGCGGTGATGCTGGTCATGAACGGCAGCGCAGAGGTCCTTGAAGAGAGCGGGACCTATCTCAAGACCTCGAGCGAGCCCTTTCCTATACCCAGCGTGATCCGGCTTCGCAAACTGATTCGCCGCCCCCCAGGGCGGCTTTCCCTTAATCGGAGGAACGTCCTCCGTCGGGATGGATATACCTGTCAGTACTGCGGCCGCCACGGGGGGGAGCTCACCGTGGACCACGTGATCCCTCGCAGCCGGGGAGGAACGACCAGCTGGGAGAATTTGGTCACCGCTTGCCGAAGCTGCAACCTCAAGAAGCGCAACCGCACCCCAGAAGAAGCCGGGATGCGCCTTTTGCGCAAACCGAGCCCTCCCCACCACAGCCTGCTCCTCATCGCCGATCTCACCATTCCCGAGACCTGGAAAGCGTATCTTCCCTAGCATGCTCACTCCCATCGAGAAGATCCTCTTCGCCCTTCTGCTCCTCGTCTCGCTGGCAACGAGCGCCCAGGGATTCCTCCAGATCTACCGGGCCATCCGTCGCGGTCGACCTGAAGCTCGCGGCAGCCTGGCTGAACGCCTCGGCCAGGCCATCTGGTTGGTCATCACCCAGAGGACGGTCTTCCGCAAACGACCCTGGGTCTCGTTGCTCCACGCCTTCGTCTTCTACGGGTTCGTCTACTACCTGCTCGTCAACGTGGTCGACCTCCTCGAGGGCTACTTCCCCTTCGATCCGCGAGGAGGCCTCTGGAACGCCTTCAATCTCATCGCCGACCTCCTGAGCGGGCTCATCCTAGTCGGCATCGTGGGCCTCATGATCCGGCGCTACCTCTGGCCCCGCAACCTTGAGTGGCCCTCCCGGGTGACCCTCCACGAGAAGGCCCGGGCCGGCATCGCGCGGGATTCAGCCATCGTAGGAGCTTTCATCTTCGTCCACGTGGGGAGCCGGATCCTCTCGCAGGCCAGCCTCCTCGCCCTCAGCCAGCCGGATCCATTCCAGCCTCTAGCCAGCTTCCTGGCTCGCGGCTTTCAGGGCCTCTCCCCAAGCTCGTTAGAGATCGTCTATCACCTCTTCTGGTGGCTCGCCCTGGGGAGCATCCTCCTCTTTCTCCCTTACTTTCCCCGCTCCAAGCACATCCACCTCTTTCTGGCCCCTCTCAACCTCGCCTGGAAAAAAGAGCGCCCCGGGGCTTTGGAACCGCTCGACTTTGAACGGGCCGAGGAGGGGCTAGGTGCCGCTCGCCTGGAAGACTTTCCCTGGCCCCGGCTCCTGGATGCCTATAGCTGCATCATGTGCAACCGCTGCCAGGACGCTTGCCCCGCCTTTGCCACCGGCAAGGCCCTCTCCCCCGCCGCTTTGCTGATCAGCGAGCGCTACGAGCTCAACGCGATCCGCCCCCGCTTTGCCAAGGGCGAGGCCAGCCCCCGGCCGCTCATGGAGTTCGCCATCTCTCCCGAAGCCCTCTGGGCCTGCACGACCTGCAATGCCTGCGTGGAGGTCTGTCCGGTCGGGAATGAGCCCATGCTCCATATCGTGGACATCCGCCGGGAGCGGGTCATGATGCAGGGGGAGTTTCCTAGCCAGCTCAACTCTGCGTTCCGAGGGATGGAGCGCAACGGCAACCCCTGGGGGCTCAGCCCTGCCAAGCGCCTCGACTGGGCAGAAGGGCTCAATGTCCCCACGCTTGAGGAGCGGCCGGAAGCCGAAGTTCTCTACTGGGTCGGCTGCGCTCCGAGCTACGATCCCCGCGCCCAGCGGGTCGCCCGGGCACTGGTCGAGCTCCTGAACCGCTCTGGAGTCTCCTGGGCAGTGCTGGGCCAGAAGGAGCGCTGCACGGGGGATGCAGCCCGGCGGGCCGGCAACGAGTACCTCTTCGCCCAGCTGGCCGAGGAGAACGTCCAGAACCTCAACACCTGGGCGAGCGCCCATCCCGAAGGGCGTATCCTCACCACCTGCCCCCACTGCTATCACGTCTTGGCCAACGAGTATCCCGCTTTTGGCGGGCATTACCACGTCGAGCACCATAGCGAGTTCCTCGCCCGCCTGCTTCCCGAGCTCTCCATTCAGGGCCAAGAAGAGCTCACCTACCACGACCCCTGCTACCTGGGGCGCCACAACGGCATCTACGACGCGCCGCGAGAGGTCCTCCAGCAGCTCGGCACTCTCCGGGAAGCCCCCCGCCACCGGGAGAACAGCTTTTGCTGCGGCGCTGGAGGCGCTCAGTTCTGGAAGGAGGAGGAACCGGGCAACGAGCGCATCGCCAGCCAGCGGCTTCGCGAACTCAAGGCGACCGGAGCTCAGACCATCGCGGTCGCTTGTCCTTTCTGCCTCCAGATGCTGAGCCAGGAGGAAGGGCCTGAGATCCTCGATCTTGCCGAGCTCGTCGTCCGCAACCTCCCACCCGCGGCCGAGGCCTAAACCTAAGGGCTCAATCTGCTCAGCGCCTGCTGGGCAGGGAGGTAGTGGGGGTCAAGCTTGAGGGCCTCTTGGTACTGGGCTTTGGCTCCGGCGAGGTCGCCTAGGGCTTGGTCAGCTTGGCCGAGCCAGTAGCGGTAGTCGGGGTTGTGGGGGTCGAGGACGACCGCTTTGGTGAGGTCAAAGCGGGCTTTGTGGGGGTGGTGGAGGAGGAGCTCGATGCGGCCTAGGTGGTAGTAGGCATCGGGGTAGTCGAGAGGAGAGAGGGCGACGGTCTGGGCGTAGCAGAGGCCGGCTTGCTTCCAGTTCTTAAGGGCGTAGTAGGCATCGCCCAGGCGAGCCCAGGCCTCGGCGTCGCCGGGAGAGAGGACGATGGCTTGGTTGAGCTCGGCGATGGCCTGGTGGAGGTGGCCGCCCAAGAGGAGGAGGGTGCCCAGGCGAACTTGGAGATGGGGATCTTTGGGATCGAGCTGGGTGGCCTGGCGGTAGGCAGCGGTGGCCGCTTCGAGGTTGCCGAGGCGAAGCTCAACGTCGCCGATCGCGGAGGCAGCGGCGGCGGTGGGGGTGAGCTTGAGGGAGTGCTGGAGGACCTGGAGAGCTTGGTGGGGATGGTTCTGCAGGGAGAGGATCACCCCTTCCCAGAGGTAGAGGGGAGCGTAGTGGGGAGCGACCTGCTCGCCTTGGTGGAGGATGAGGAGGGCTTGGTCGAGCTCGCCCTTCAAGGGATCGCCGCCAGAGCGGTAGAGGGCTGCATCGACTTGGGCGAGGGCGACGTAGGTGGAGGGGAAGGTGGGGTTCAAGCGGAGAGCGACGGTGAAGGTGCTCTTGGCAGCGGTGAGGAGGCCTAAGGCAAGCTCATCTTGACCTAAGAGGTAGAAGGCCTCGTAGTTCTGGGGGTCCTCCTGGGTGGCTTTCTGGAAGAGGGGGAGGGCCTGGGCGTACTGGCCGAGCTGGTAGAGCTGGAGGCCCAGGCTGAGATCATGCTGGAGGGACTGGGCGAGGGAGAAGGAGAAGAAAAGCACAAGGAGCCAAACCTTACGCACCCCTGTAAAGTGGAGCCTAGCGAGATGAGGAGGATGGGAGTTCATCAAAGGATGAAGCGGGAAAGATCTCCGGCGGAAAAAACTCCCTCCAGGCGAGCTGCGACATACTCGGGGGTAATCGTCACCCGACCGAGCTGGGTCTGAAATGAGACCTCCTCGAGGACGCGCTCCAAGACGGTCGCTAGCCGGCGAGCTCCGATGTCCTCAAGCTCCTGATTGGCCTGATAGGCAAACTGCGCCAAGGCCCGCAACGCTTCGGGTGTGAACTCCAGATGAGTGCCATCGGCTTCCAAAAGGGCCGTATACTGGCGGATCAACGAGTTTTGCGGTTCTTTAAGGATCCGTTCAAGCTCATCAACTCCCAGCGGCGAGAGTTCGACGCGGATCGGAAAGCGCCCCTGGAGCTCGGGGATGAGGTCGCTGGGCCGAGCCACGTGAAAAGCTCCTGCCGCGATGAAGAGGACATGCTCGGTCGAGAGGGGTCCTAAGCGGGTGTTGACCACCGTACCCTCGACGAGAGGAAGGAGATCCCGCTGAACGCCCTGGCCCGAGACATCCGGACCTGGTCCTTGCTCTGAGCGGGCAATCTTGTCAATCTCGTCCAGGAAGACGATGCCATCTTCCTGAGCTCTCCTTAAGGCCTCCTGGCTCACCTCCTCTTTATCGACCATCCGCTCGGCTTCCTGGCTTACCAAAAGGGGTAGCGCTTCACGAACCGGAAGCCGCCGCCGAATTCGGCGGCTCGGTAGGATACCCTGGAGCATTTCCCCGAGATTATGAATCGATTCACCTAACGTACTCACCAAAGGGAGCTGTGGCTCCTCGTTAAGCTCAATCTCGACCAGAACATCTTGGTAGCGCCCCTCTCGAAGTTCGGCAGGAGAGATCTTCAGCTGGTGGGCGAGTTGCTCCTCAGCGAGCTGAGTGGCTCGAGCCTGCACCTTCTCTTTACGCTCTTGAAGGACGAGCTGGTAGGCGACTTCGGCCAGATCCCGGGCGATGGAATCGACGTCCCGCCCCACATAACCTACTTCGGTAAACTTAGTCGCCTCAACCTTAAGGAAAGGGGCGCCGGCGAGACGAGCTAAGCGGCGGGCGATCTCAGTCTTGCCCACTCCAGTAGGGCCCACCATGAGAATGTTCTTGGGCGTGACTTCTTGAGCAAGTTGGGGGGGCAAGCGGCGGCGGCGCATACGATTCCTCAAAGCCACCGCCACCGCTCGCTTGGCAGCTTGCTGCCCCACGATGTGGCGATCCAGCTCGCGGACGATCTCTTCTGGAGTTAGGTCCATGCTCAAGCTGCACGCTAGGCCCCAATCATGAGGACATCATGAATCAGCTCGTTCAAGATCCATCAGGACTATAATTCATCCGTGGAAGGCCTTCCTCCTCGCCTTCAGGCCGCCCTCGAAGAGCTTGCTCGGGCACCTAAGGCACTCAAAGCCGACTTACTCTTAGAGTACGCGCACAAGGTTCCCTCTGTCCCCCCAGGCAGCCAGCTCGAGCGGGTGGAAGAGTGCATGACCCCATTTGCCGTACGGGTTGAGCTCCGAGAGGGCAAGGTCCACCTGATCTTCTCGGTCGGCGAAGAGGCCCCGACCGTCAAAGCCTTTGCCGGCCTTCTCCTTGAAGGGCTGGAAGGAGCTTCACCTGAGGAGGTCTTGGCCGTCCCCGAGAGCTTCTACCTAGAAGGTCACCTGGAAGAACTCCTGAGCCCTTTGAGGCTTCGCGGGTTACAAGCTGCGCTGCTACGGATCAAACAGCAACTGCGCAAGCTTGTTCCCCCACCAGCGACATCGTAGGCTAGCTTAGGTGTTGCGCTGAAGGAGGTGAAGGGATGGGAGCCTGGACTCCCAAAACCCAACGAGCATGAAGATCAGTCAAGGTAAATACCGAGGGATCCAAGCCTGTGCGAACTCCAAGGGAGTGATCGCCGCTGCTGCCATGGACCAACGGGGCAGCCTGCGCAAGGCGCTCGCCCGCGCTCGCGGCGGCGAGGTCAGCGACCAGGAGCTGAGCGAGTTTAAAACTCTGGTGAGCCGAATCCTCTCCCCTCACGCCAGCGCGCTGCTCCTCGACGTCGAGTATGGGCAAAGCGCGCTCGAGG
>Ga0080003_1001408_pt1 | contig 12770 bp, 9 predicted proteins | sample JossMetagenome_FD_69206 | JGI IMG/M metagenome (GOLD analysis project Ga0080003, IMG submission 69206) | Hot spring microbial communities from Joseph's Coat, Yellowstone National Park, USA - JC2_E (SPADES assembly) (version 2) | ecosystem: Environmental > Aquatic > Thermal springs > Hot (42-90C)... | reverse complement strand
TGTTAGATAACTAACTACGATCATACCTTAAGAATATGCGGGGGATATAGATAACAACAAAAACTTTTGTGATTTTTTGATATAAATATAAAAAATAATGAATATTAGTCTTTATTGTTAAACATTGTCTGTTTATATAAGTCTAATAGTTTTCTAACAACCTTTTGCTTGATGTTTAAATTCTTTCCATTTTTTATCAAAGATTTTTGATAATACAAAGCTTGTTGTGATATTCCCTTATCCCTGACCTCTTTAGGTTTTATTGCTAAAATCCATTCAGTAAACTCATTACTTTTAACAATTTCATTATCTATTGTATATTCTAAATAATCAGGTTTTTCAATACCACTAAGGTTATCATCAAGATTATTTGATTCTTTACCAATGTACCTTATCCTGTCAACAATGATATGTTTCCTGTGTGCAAACCCTTCATTATCGTAATCGAATTTGTTATCGTTATGCTTTACATATTTCTTTAATACATTTTCAAGAGTATGCCAATATTCATATGAGGGTAAAGGTAAATTATCAGGTGTTGTGTCAGATTTATAATCAATGAATGGCTTATATTGAATTCCTCTTACATCTTTATCATAAGGTAAACATGGAATGACACCATTTTTCTCTGAACCTATCAGCATGAAATTGAATGGCTTGATCTGTTTCTCATATGGTTTGTTAGAATTCATTCTTTTGGATCTTTGAAGTATTGAAGATAAACAAATCTACGTTATGGTATCAACAGAAAAAGATTAAAGAAGGAAAGACTATAAAGATATAAAGAAAGATGGTTTGAGTAAATATGGAAAAGAATGAGAAATTGTTTTATGGTAAATTGGAAGATATATTCATAGGAGCAAAAATTGAGGGCAATTCGGGATTTGTAAATTTAATGAAGATAAAATCATCCTATTTCGATATAGTATTTTACGAATTAAAAAAGGAAATTGATGAGAAATTAAGGGAATTTCCTGATTTCAAGGAGGAGATGTACGATAAGCTCAATACATTCTTTTCTACCTATTTTTCTGAATCTGGTTCTATATATTTCACATATACACCTTTAAAAAGTAAAATCTATGACAAAATATACACCGATCAAGATGACGTTATCCTATTCTGGAAAACTAGGATGCTCTATTATGTTAAGACGGATAAAATATGGAATAATTTAACCACGGAATACGATAAAGAGGGTGTAAAATATAAAATATATTTTGATGTATCTAAATTAGAGCACAAATCTGCAAATGAAAAAAGAGAAGTAATATATCAATTGAATGATATAAGAAACAATGAAATTTCATTTTACGTTTTATATTCAGAAAGAGGAAGAAAAACCGATTTAGAAGAGATAAGAAAAGAATTGAATAAAAATAAGATTTATCTCAATGAGGAAGATATTGAAAAAATATTCAAAATTTTCGAGAAACAAAATGAAGTTGATTATTTTATTAATAAGAATGCTAAATCTTTCTTAAGAGAACAATTTGATCTTTGGCTAAAGAATTACATTTTTGATGATGAATCGGATTTTTCTGAGAAGAGGATAAAAGAATTGAAAACTCTAAAGGAAATTGCATATAAGATAATTGATTTTGTATCTCAATTTGAGGATGAATTGGTAAAAATATGGAATAAATCTAAATTTGTTTTGAATTCCAATTATGTCATAACTCTAGATAGGATTGCAAATAAAAATAATGGAATAGAAATCATAAAGAAGATATTAAATCATGAAAAAATAAATGAACAGATTAAAGAATGGCAGGAATTAGGAATTATTGATGATAATTTCAAGAAAGAGGAAATAATACAAAGAAATTTAACAGAAGACCTAAATCCAAAGTATAAGTTTCTGCCAATAGACACTAAATACTTTAAAGATTTAGAATTGGATATTCTTTCATTATTTGATAATTTAGATAAAGAATTGGATGGATGGCTAATCCATTCTGAGAATTATCAGGCTCTGAATACTATTTTGTCAAAATTTAAGGAAAAAGTACAAACAATATATATTGACCCGCCATTTAACAAAGAACAAGATGCAGATTATTTCTATTCAGTAAAATATAAGGATGCTACGTGGACTACAATGTTGGAAAATAGGATAAGATTAGGAAAAGAATTATTGAATGAAAGGGGAAGTATTTTTGTTAGGTGTGATTACAATGGAAACTGGATTGTTAGATGTGTAATGGATGAGATTTTTGGGAAGGATAATTTTAGGAATGAGATTGTAGTAAAGAGAGGAGCACCTAAAGCAGGCTTAATCTCACAATTTAAGGATTTTAGAGCAATGACTACCGCTTATGATAACTTATATTGGTATTCAAAAAACGAAAAAACAAGATTTTCTGGTTTTTACAAAGAAGCACCTGAAATAAAACAGGAATTTGGTTTCTGGGCTGATTTCCAAAAAGGAGATGCTTACGATAGACCAACAATGAGATATGAAATTTTAGGAATTAGTATAGATAAGGGACAATGGAAATGGAGCAAAGAAAGAGCATACAAAGCTGTAGAAAATTATCTTAAATATTTAGAGATAAGCAAAGAAACTGGTGAATCATTAGAAGAATATTGGGAAAGAACAGGAAGACAGTTTGAATTTATAAAAAGAGAAGGAAATAAGATTAAATATTGGGTTCATCCAAGAGAGGAATTACTAATAGATAACAACTGGTTAGATATTTCTGGATACTCTTCCACTTGGAGCTTTCAAACTGAAAACTCTGAAATCCTTCTTAAGCGTGTTATAGAATCAACATCCAACGAAGGCGATTTAGTAATGGACTTCTTTTCAGGTAGCGGAACTACTGCAGCCGTAGCACATAAACTAAAAAGAAAATGGATAGGAATTGAGATGGGAGATCATTTTTACACTGTCATATTGCCAAGAATGAAAAAAGTTTTAGCTTACGATAAATCAGGAATATCAAAAGAAAAGGATGTTAAAGAAAAATATAATGAAAAAAATGCTGGCGGATTTTTCAAATACTACGAGCTTGAACAATACGAAGAAACACTTGCCAACACTGTTTATGAAAATCATGATATATTTATCATCGGAGATAAAACTCCATATGAGCAGTATGTATTTATGAAAGATGAGAAAATGTTAAAAGTATTAGAGATAGATTATGAAAACAGAAAAGTAAAGGTAGATTTAAACAAACTCTATCCAAACGTAGATATTGCAGAAACATTATCAAACCTAATAGGAAAATGGATAAAGAAGATAGAAAAAGACCAAGTGGAGTTTGAGGACGGTAGCAAAGTAAGTATAAAAGACTTGGATTATAAACTTATAAAACCTTTAATTTGGTGGGAAACATTATGAATGCTAACGAAATTATTTTTTTTAAAGTTAATAACAAACGAAAGCTAAATGAAATTATTAAAAAATCTGCTGAATACGCTTTTTTATCGTTGCCGTTTACAATAGATAGAATGAATTATGGATTTGATAAGGATTCAATTTCGAAAAGGATAAACAATATATTTAAAGGAAAAATAGCAGAAGAACTTTTTTTTACATTTTGTAGTGAAAAAAAAATTCCTATTGATAATTCAAAATGTATTACTCCTTATTATATGACAGATAAAAGAGATTTTTTATATGATAACTATGAATTTGATATCAAGAATAATTTTTATTGGGATACGGGAAATTTCAAAGATTTTATTAAACTGCCTGCTTTAGTACCCCACAGACATTCAAAAGATCAATGGAGTAAAGGAAATAATAGTTTATTTGGTAGAAAACCGGCTTTTGTTTTTACGTTTATGAAACACGGTGAAGTAATAAATGAAAAACGATACAATAAATTTGTCGAAATAATTTTGGACGATAACGATTATAATTTACTACAAGAAAAAATAAAACAATACAAAGGTATTCCTTTAGAAAATGAGCCAATAGATATGAAAAATTTTTTAAATGATATTAATATCAAATTTAAACAAAATGAAATAGATTATATGGAACTGATAATTACAGCATATGCAACCGAAGAACATTTCCCAATATTTAAAGATGTTGCTGGAGGAACAAAATTTTTAAACGGTGTTATTTCTACTAAAATTTTTAATAGCACAGCACCCATTGAGCAATTGCCTTCGTTTCTCAGCTTAATTTCTACAAATGATAAAAATCTAGTTAAAACTCATAAAACCTTTAATTTGGCGGAGGAGTAAGCAATGGCAACAACAAAAACATCAAGAAAACAGACAATTAACGAAAACATAACAACACTATTTTTACAGAGAATAGTAAATGACTTTAATCTTACTGACAGTGAATATTATGCTATCGATATAGAACAGTTTTCATGGCAGAAAAAACTTTTTGACTATCAGCAAAAAGCAATAGAGAATGCTATTAAAGCATTGTATTTATTCTATGGACAAGACGAAGGAGATAAAGAAAAATTCTTTGAAAGATTTGTATACAATGGCTTAGATCGTGATGCTGCTGTAAAAATAACAATAACTAATGAAAATGCCATTAAACTTTTAAAAGAATTTGACTTTGAGATAGAAGATAATAAACTACCTTTAGACCAAATCATAAACAGAATGAGCTTTTGGATGGCAACAGGCTCAGGTAAAACTCTAATCATCGTTAAACTCATTGAACTTTTAGGCAAACTAATGAAAAATGGTTTAATACCAACAAAAGACATTATGTTTTTAACACACAGAGAAGATTTAATACAGCAGTTTAAACTACACGTAAAAGAGTTTAACCAATTTAAGGCTCTTAACGAAAGAATAAATCTCTATGACTTAAAAGATGATTATGAAAGAGCAAAAACAGGACTTTTTAGAAATCAAGGAATAAACGTTTACTATTACAGAAGTGACCTATTATCGGATGAAAGAAAAGAAAAAATATTAAACTTTAGAAGCTATGATAACAACGGAAATTGGTATTTAATCTTAGATGAAGCACACAAAGGAGATAGAGGAGATAGTAAAAGACAACATATCTACACAATACTAAGTAGAAATGGCTTTATGTTTAACTTTTCAGCTACATTCACAGATATAGTAGACTACATAACCTGTGTATATAACTTTAACCTTGCTCAGTTTATAAAAAATGAGTATGGAAAACATATTTTCGTATCAAAGCAAGATATATCAAATCTTGGTAAAAAAGATGCTTCCCTTGAATATGAAAAACAAAAAATACTTTTAAAAATCTTTGTTCTACTGTCAGCTATTAATAAGCACTATGAAAAAATAAGACAAGTAGACCAAAAGCTATATCACAAACCACTACTACTTACCTTAGTAAACTCTGTTTCAACAGAAGATTCAGACTTAGAATTATTCTTTAAAGAAATATCAAAGATATCCAATGGCAACCTTGACAAAAATCTTTTAGAAATTGCCAAAGATGAACTAATAAAGGAAATAAACGACGAAAACTCTAAATTAGAATTTGAAGATATTAACTTGCCTGATAGAAAAATACTTACAGAAAACATAAAACCAATCACAGAAAAAGATATTCTCTATCAAGTATTCAACGCAGAAAGCTTTGGAAAGATAGAAGTAATAAAAATACCATCCAACAATCAAGAGCTTGTTTTTAAGCTTACTACATCCGATAAACCATTTGCATTAATGAAAATAGGAGATATCTCTAAATGGATAAAAGAAAAATTAGACGGCTATGAAATAATAGAAAGATTTGACAATGAAAGTATTTTCAAAAACCTTAATGAAAATGAAGATATAAATATCCTGATGGGATCGAGAGCTTTCTATGAAGGATGGGACAGTAGCAGACCAAATATTATACTCTTTATCAACATTGGTACAGGAACAGATGCTAAGAAATTTGTATTACAATCAATTGGACGTGGTGTTAGAATACAGCCACTTCCAAACAAAAGAGGAAGATTAACAAAACTATACAATAGCGAAGAAATAGACAAAGAATTAATGGAGAAAATATACGAATATGTATCCCCACTTGAAACTCTATTTATATATGGAACAAAAGCAGATAACTTACAAGAAATAGTAAACACACTAAAGCAAGAGTCAGAAGATGAAGAAAACATTGGACATCTGTTTGAAATAAATCCAGAACTGTTAGATAAACTTTTACTTGTTCCTACATATAAAGACAGCAACCTTATACTGATTGAAAAAGAAGATAGGATATCTGAATACGTAATATCACAGCAAGACTACAAGATAATAGAAACATGCCTGCAAGAGTTAGACGATAAAATTTTAGTGTGGAAGTACGATACAGATCCGAAAGTATTAGAAAAGCTAAAGGAAGTATTGAAACAAAAGAAGGATAACGATTTGTTTCGTATAGATGATACTGCTAAAATAATAAAAAATCCTGATATATTACTACGAAACATATTTAGCTATTTCAGTGCTAAGCTTAAAGAGTTTGATAGTTTTAAAGAGTTAGATAAAGATAAAGATATTGTCCACTTTAAACAGATTACTATTACAAAGAGCAAGCTAAATTCCATAAAGGAAAAGATAGAAAATGTTAAAAAATCCAAAGACAAGGAAAAAGAAAAACAAATACTAATGGAAAAGCTTAAAAAAGGAGAAATAAGCCTAGAAGAATACACAGAAAGAATTGAGGCTTTAGCCAAAATCGAACCACAAGAAAAAGTAGATGATTTAATCATCAAAAATTTAGAAAAACACTACTATATACCTGTAATAATATCAGAGGAAAATAAAATAGACTACATAAAGCACATAATAAAAGTTCCAAGCGAACGTAAATTTTTGCAAGACTTAGAAGAAAATAGAAGCATCTTTGATGAATACGATTGGTGGTACTTTTCTAAATTAGATGAAACATTGGATAGAATATACATTCCATACTACGATAGCAATTCAAGAAAAATAAGAGAGTTCAAGCCTGACTTTATATTTTGGCTTAAAAAAGACAATAAATATATACTCTTGTTTATAGATCCTCACGGAAAAGAGCATATGGAAGCTTTGAGAAAGATAGACGGATATAGAGAAATCTTTGAAGATGAAAATGGAAATCCGAAAATATTTAATAAAGATGATGTAGAAATAAAGGTTGTATTTAGGTTTTACAATACAGATGGCAATGCACCTGAAAAGTATGAGAAGTATTTTATAGAGGCAGTAAAAGATTTAAAGAGTGTATTATAGGGAAGCTGAAAATATATTGTTATTTTGATAGCAAAGCTTTGTCGTTAAAGAGCTTGAATATATAAGAGAAAGACTAAATAGGTTGTGTGGGATAGGAAAAAAGTATTTGCAATCTTTGCTTGATTTTTTGAAAATTTATGTTATACTCGAGGACATTAAACTTTTTAAATTTATTAAAGGAGGTTTTATCATGGAAAGACCAGAATGTCCAGATGTTTATAAAAATAAATTTTTATCTTTATTGAGAGATAGTCTTATATTTCTTAAATATGGACAAATATGTAAATTATCCAACAAGGGAGAAAAATCTGTAGAGTTAGAGTTTATATATTTTTCTCCAAATACTGATATCTCCTATCCAAACCAAATAGGTTCTTTAGGCAGAATTTCTGCATATTTAGACAGACGTTATGTTAAGTACATCCTACTCGATAAATTATACGACATAAATAATGTAGATTCTTTCTCTTCTTTAATAGATAAATCTATCACTTATCTTGCTTTTTACGCTAAGCAAGAGATAGAACAAGAAATAATAAATACACTTCTCAAAAATTATTATCCTTATTCCTCCCAAAAGCAAAGTAATGATCTTTCAACAAAGAAATCACTAAGAGAGGAGATTATTTCAGGGATAGATGAATTAATAGAAAATAAAGTCCCCCCATTTCAAGATGGTTATTATGTTTGCTTTATTCATCCAAGAAAGCTTGAAGAATTAATTGCTTCTCAATATTCGCCTCTTTTACCAATAGAAGAAGAAGGAAAGAAATTTTATGTAGATTGCTTTGGAATAAAATATATTCCTACTCAAACATCGTTATTTATTAAGCATGTCGGCGATAAAGAAGTATACCAAACTATTATAGTTGGAGCAGACGCTTACGGAATCGTAGATTTAGATGAAAATAACGTAAACATTATTTGTAAAAATATTGACCAAAAAACCATTATTAAATATGAAATAAATTTTTCAGTCAAAATAGTAAACATTCAAGCTATAATAAAAATTGAAAGCAGTTAAAAATTTAAAATAAGTGTATAAAAACTAAAACTCATATATAGTTTAGCTTTAGATATTGCTTACAGTTTTAAAGAGTATCTAAGAATTAGAAAGGAGCAAATATTTAGAGAGATCGCTTGTGAAGACGTAGAGAGATGATAAATTGACATTCATTATTTTCAACAGGAATAAAGATTTATCTAAAGAATTTTAAATAAAATTCTTGTATAATCACACAACATCCCAACCAAAAGTAAATAATTTTATAAAACTTTACTAATTAATCCCCACCTTTATAAACTTTTTCCAATAACCTTTCCATCCACTACTTCTTGCTTCCCATATACTTCTGAGTAGGATGAAATACAATGTTTCTATTAATTAATTCTTTGCTTTTCCTAAACTCATCCAAACTTTTAAACTTTGATAACCTCTTTCTTATCCTTAAAATCTCCTCTATAATCCACTTAAAGCTGTTTTTAAAATTAAAACTACTTGATGAAAATACATAAGAACCTGAATTTTTAATGATAGGAAACATAGCTAAAACATGCTTGTTTTTATAAACAAAATAAACAACTCTGTACTCTCTCCAAGAACCCAAATCTACAAAATTTCTTATTCTCACTATGACAATGTGTTATAATTTTTTGTGGGACAAGTATACCACGGCTTATGTTCACGATGTAGCAAGCTGGCAAGAAAGGCAGTTTCCATTGTAGATTCTATAGTGTTTATAACAGAACAAACAAATCTTTTGGCTTTGAACGCTGCTATAGAAGCAGCCCGTGCCGGGGAAGCTGGAAGAGGATTTGCCGTTGTGGCAGATGAGGTAAAGAAACTGGCTGAAAAAGCCAGTGGTTTTGTAAAGAACGTATCAGATATTATATCAGATATAACAAAAGGTGTAAATTCAACTGTTAAGTCTATATTGATGGTAGATGATTATTATAAGGATATAGAAAATTATACATCTAACGTACAGGAAGCTTCTCAGTCCATGTCTTCTGCCATAGAAGAACAAAACGCTACTTTGAACATGCTAAACAACTACATGCTAGATGTGAGTACGTTTTCTGACAAATTGGCGGCAGCTATAGAAGAGCTTTCAGCTACAGCAAGATCTTTGGCTGATGTAGCTCAAGAGCTTAAAATAGAAGTTTCTAAGTTTAAGTTTTAGGATTTTGGTATGAAAAAGGTTATCTTTTCGATAGAAAACGCAAGGCTTTATTTTTCAGGGCAGATTAACCCAGTTGTGCAATTTGGTGCAAATGTTGATTTTTCTGATAACAACGTTTTGATACCAGATGGTTCTGCTCGCTCTCACGATAAAATGCAATTTAACGGATGTATTTGTAAATTATTACATAGACAACAAAAATGCAAACATGTCTTTTGGTGTTCAGTTTATAAATCCTGATGCAAATCTTATAAACGCAACTTCAAACGGCAAAGATACGATAAGGGCTTTTAACGATTGGACTTTGGCTTTTAGGACGGTGTTTTAACGTTACAATCTTTTTAAGTCTATTGTGGCACTTCTTGTGACTATTCTTATCAACTTCGGAAAATCGTTTTGATGCGTTGAGCTATCGTACCATATAATTACTTTTCTGACATTGTTGCTATTTTTTACGTTAAAAAAATATATTTCGTTTTGCACGTTTTCTTCTGGTATTATCAAGATATTACCAACTTTTATGGGATTTCCTAAATCATAATGGGAATTGGTAAGCATAGATACAAAAAGCGGTATCCAGGCTTTTTCTTTCATTATCTTTTCCTCGTTGTATATACGTTTTTTGCCGTTGGTTATTTCTTCTAAAAAATAGTTGTCTCCATTTTTTTTAAACTTAAACTCATAGCTGTAAAATATTGAAAAAAGTCCTTTTGTTTTACCTTCGCAGTCTATGTTTTGTGGGCTTTTAATATCAACTGTTACTACTCCTGCTGATAGTCCTACAAAGTTTGTCTCGTACTTTAGGATGGTATCTCCATATGAAAAGCTAAAAAACAAAAGTATAAAAATTAAAAATCTCATATTATAAATATAAAACTTTTGATATGTGTTATAATAAAATCATGAAAAAGATATGTAGAGTAGCATGGAGCATAACTCATCAAGAGTTTACGGTGACGGATTATTATTATTTTTCTATTATTGAGAAAAAGGCTCCTGAGTTTGGCCTTCAAATTGAAGAAGTGGACTCATGGGATAAGCTTTTTGAATACGATACGATAGTGTTTAACTATCCAGAGATTCCATTCACTGAAAAAGAAGTCCAAGATATCCTAAGGGCCGTGGAAGAGCTTGGCAAGAAGGTGATACTTTTAGGCTATTACAAAAACGAAGATCACATAGCAGATACATGCAATACGTTGGCTAGGGCCTTTGGTATGGAGCTAAATCCAGATGAAATAACAGATGAAGTATCAAATTACGACGGAGATAAGTATTTTGTTAAAAGCACAAAGGTAAGAAGATACAACAAAGGCTTAGACAACAAGGTAAATGTTAACGCTGTAGTGCTTCCTTGTACATGCTCTATAAAAACCATAATGCCAGATATAAAGATAGTGGTAGCTGGAGAAGAAACTGCAAAATCAAATATGGAAAACTACCCTCTTTTGATAGCAGATCATATTGCACCAGTAAGCGGTGGATATTTTACACTGGCTGGTACTTGCGTGTTTTGGGACAATTACGCTATAAGGCTTGAAGATAATCTAAACTTTGCCATGAACATGCTTTGGCATGAAACACCACCTCAAGATACCCCCACAGGTAAAGCTGTAAGATTTGGTCTTTGATATATTAAAAGGCGACGAGCGGATTTGAACCGCTGTAAAAGGGATTTGCAGTCCCGCGCCTCGCCTCTCGGCCACGTCGCCTAAATAAGCTAATCCTAAGTAGCTTAATATTATATCACATAAAACTTTTAAAGTGATATGGTTTTTATCAGATCATCTACACTTTTTACAGGGCTTAGACAAGTGTAATCTTTGCAAGCTATAAACGTTTCATCTCGGGATTCTTCATGGTATGGAACTATGTTTGGCAAGTAATGTTTGTAAAGTTCTAATACTCTTTCTTGGGCTTTTGATATGGGCATAGAAAACAAAATCTGATAACCTTTTTTATAAAGTAAAAAGCTTGTCATAAAGAAGCTACAAGCGGTAGGATTTCTAGAGAGCATATCATAGTATATAGAAGATAATATTTGATAGCGGTTTTCATATGTATCTTCTTTTGTTATAAAAAATAACTCCACAAGGTTTAAACCCATCACGGAGTTTCCAGATGGGATAGCCCCGTCGTAAAGGGTCTTTTGAGGTATCAGTACATCTTTCCCAACACTAAGATAAAACCCACCAGCGTTTTTGTCCCATAGTTTTTCTATCGTTTCTTCCGTCAGTGAAATAGCTTTTTCTAAAGCATCTTTTGAGAATGTAGCTTTATAAAGAGAAAGATAAGCTTTTATAAGATAAGCGTAGTCATCAAGCATAGGTCCTATAAGCTTGTTGTGGTTTAAAGCGTGCTGTAATGGATGTTTTGATATGTTGTTTAGGTTTTTGGTGGCCATATCAAGAAAATCTTTGTCATCAAAAACTAAGTAGGCTTCTATAAGAGCAAAGTCCATCATGGCGTTTTGATCAAGGAGTATTTTGTCATCTATAAGGGGCTTTTTTCTTTTTTCTCTAAAAGCTTTTAAAATCTTTAGCTCCTCTTCAAAGGCAAGGCTTGGCTCTTTTGCATATAATACATTTTTACCTGTATAAACTCTTTTTGCTTCGTCAAGAAAGTTACCTTCTTTTTTTATATTGAAAAATTCTATAAACTCATCAGCTTTTTCTTTTAGTATATCTTTTATCTCTTGGTAGGTCCAAAGGTAAAATCCACCTTCTTCTCCTTCTGTATCGGCATCCATTGATGTATAAAAAAACCCATCTTCGTATAGGTTTTCTTTTACAAAGTTTATTGTTTTATAAACTGTATCTTTGAAAATCTCATTTTTCGTAAGCCTGTAAGCTTCAGAGTAAGCCAATATGGCCATCGCCTGGTCGTATAACATTTTTTCAAAATGTGGTAAAAGCCAATACCTATCTGTGGAATACCTATGAAATCCTCCTCCTACATAATCCCATATACCGCCTCTTCTCATGTTTAAAAGTGTAGATAATGCCATCTCTTGAAAAGGTTGCTTTTGGCTTTTAAGAAGAAGCAAAACATTGTGAAGGCTTGGAAATTTTGGGGCTTCGGAAAACCCGCCAAACTCTTCATCGTAGCGATTTGCAAGACCAAAAAGTGCTTTGTCTATAAAACTTTCATTTAACTCTCTTTTTTCAAAAGAATTCATGAATTGCTTTAGCTGTTCTACCAATCTTTTTGATTTTTCTATTATGTTTTTGCTGTCTTTGTCCCATAGGTCTTTTATTTGTTGTAAAAGCTTTAAAAAAGAGGCTTTTGGAAAATATGTACCTGCAAAAAATGGTTCTTTGGTGGGGGTTAGAAATACTGAAAGTGGCCAACCGCCGGAGTTGTTTAAAAGTACGCAGTATTCCATGTAAAGGCTATCTA
>Ga0080003_1001407_pt1 | contig 12774 bp, 11 predicted proteins | sample JossMetagenome_FD_69206 | JGI IMG/M metagenome (GOLD analysis project Ga0080003, IMG submission 69206) | Hot spring microbial communities from Joseph's Coat, Yellowstone National Park, USA - JC2_E (SPADES assembly) (version 2) | ecosystem: Environmental > Aquatic > Thermal springs > Hot (42-90C)... | reverse complement strand
GTTTAGAAGGATTATCTGGTCCTTGTAGTATATGGGCCAATCCATGGGGTTTTTCCGCCCGGTGATTTAGGCATAGCGAACTCTGACCTCCTCTCCGCCACGAAGGGCGATGGTTCCCGTAGTCTTTCCTTTCCTTTCCTTTCCTTCCCCTTCTAAAAACCGTTGGGCAACAGGCGTATGACGATGCCCTCCTATCCGCGTGCACGACTTCGTCAATGCCTTCTTCAGCAGTTTCAAAATAGGTAGGTTTGTATATAATTTTGGATATGAACGATTTGTGTGTACATGGGCAGTAGGGTGGTTGCAAAGACCCAAGATATCCTTTAGAAAGAGAGGGAGGGGTACGTGCACACGCAGAGGAGGAACGAGACTGAAGATGGAGGGCGCTTCCCAGCGCGATTGGTGGGACCGCGCGGTCCTACCTTCACTCCTGGGTGGGTGCGTCCTGAAGGGGGCGGAGCGGAAGACTCCCGATGAACTCGCGAGGGAGTTGAGTGAAGCCGTGAAGCCCAAGCTCTACGCGTACGATAGGTATGCTTACGCGCGCCTACGTAGAGCGAAACCCCGTTTCTAGAATTCATCTCCTTCTCCGTTGCCGTTGCCGTTATCGCCCTCTTCGGGCGCACCCCCACCTCCTCTGTACTTGAGCTGTTCCTCTCCATACAACTTTTTAGATATCAGCTTGAACGCCATATCCCTTTCCGCCACGCTGATCTTCGCCACGTCCGTGAAGTTATCACCCTCCCTCACGGTGAGCGTGGCGGTGTAAACGTGGCTACCTCCCCTGCCATCCCAAACCGCGAACTTGAGGTAATAAGTCTCGCCCGACGACCCCTCGAAGGGGAGATTCGCCGAGAACCTAGGTCTCCTCCTAGTGCCCTCATCTTCGGACAAAATTATCAGTCTAGTGCCTCCCCGACGGATTAAAGTTTTTTCGAAAAAGTAAACCGCCCCGCCCTAAAGGGCGCGGTTTCCCTCTTTCCTCATTCGCTGATCTCGCGGTATCCTTATCCGCCCAAGAGCCTCAAAGGGTATGAGGGTCGAGGAGAAGTACGGGCATCTTCTCAAGGAGGCGGGGAAAGCGGCCGAAAAGGCGTACGCCCCCTACTCCAAGTTCAGGGTCGGCGCCGCGCTGTTGACCAAAGAGGGAAAGGTGTTCACCGGTTGTAACGTGGAGAACGCCTCGTACGGTCTATCGATGTGCGCAGAAAGGGTGGCAGTATTTAAGGCCGTGTCCGAGGGCTACAGGGAATTCGAGGCCATAGCGGTGGTCTCGGATCCGCCCGGGGCCAGCCCCTGTGGGGCTTGCAGGCAGGTACTGCACGAGTTCTCCCCGAACGTAAAGGTGATTTTTAACGGTGAACAGTTTTCTCTAACCGAGTTACTCCCCAAGCCCTTCGGGGGAGGTGAGCGGCTTGCGCGAATCCGAAGAACCCCGGGTGGGGGGGAAAGAGTACCACATAGCCTGCGCGCCGGGTGACGTAGCACCTTACGTGCTGCTACCGGGAGATCCAGACAGGACCGCGAGGATCTCATCCACGTGGGACGAGGTGCGGTTCCGGGCATCGCACAGGGAATACGTAACTCACACGGGCAGGTATAAAGGCGTTGAACTATCTTGCACATCCACGGGCATAGGGGGGCCAAGCATATCCATAGCTCTGGAAGAGCTGTTCAGGGTAGGAGCGCACACCTTCATAAGGGTGGGCACTACCGGCGCCATCCAGCCGGATATCGAGGTAGGTGACCTGATAATCAGCTCGGGCGCGGTGAGGCTCGACGGGGCCAGCAAGACCTACGTAGACGAGAGTTATCCCGCGTTCGCGGACCTAGAGGTTACAACTGCGCTCATCGAAGCAGCTGAAGCCCTGGGCGTAAAATATCACGTAGGCGTCACGGCCAGCGCCGACTCCTTCTACACGGGGCAAGGTAGACCGGGTTACAACGGTTACCAACCAAGCCGGTCCGCGGAATCGCTCGTCGACCTCAAAAGGGCGGGGATCCTAAACTTCGAAATGGAGGCGGCCACGCTTTTCGTGGTGGCCAGGCTCTACGGCGGAAGGGCGGGCGCAATAACCGCCGTGATAGCCCAAAGGGAAACCGGGGAGTTCAAGCCGGATGCCGGGGTCGACGACGAAATACGCGTGGCTGATGAGGCGATCAAGATATTGCACGAGTGGGACACCCTGAAGTCGAAAAGGGGTAAAACCCACTTCTTCCCCTCCCTCCTCACCTCCTCCCCGCCCCGAGGGAATCTCACACCTCTCATCCTTTTTCCCACCGATCTCCGCGTCCCTCACGGCAAGGCCTAGGCGATAACCAGTTATCTGTACAACGGCATCACCAAACGGCCAACGGTTTCGGCGTGAATACCACCCTTTCAGTCCCTTTCACCCGCGGGCCACCAACTTCTCATCTCCAGTTCCTACCAACGGGTTGCTCCCCTCCTCCCCGCCCCCCTCTCGCGTCCGCCCTTCCCTCCCGGGACAGCTGCTCCTGCCCCGGGAAACCCCAAAAACGCTCGGCGCCACCCTACGCGATGGGCTTTGCAAGCCCTGCGCCCGGCTTCGAAGCCGATGCCGGATTTCACCGGCCTCGAAAACGCGCCCTATTTTTCTTTAGTCAGGTTTAAAAACGCCTCCCTGAAATTACCGATATTGAGGGCTTGTCCCGTCTGCGGAAAAGACATGAACGGTGAGGAGGGCTACTCGAGGGTGAGTGCCCACCACTTGGGCAGTGGGACCCTTTGTTCGGATTGCGCCATAAGCCAGATCGAGGAACTTCCCCCTACCATAAAGGTCAGAGTGCCCAAGTGCAGGGTTTGCGGGTCCATAAGGTGGAAAGGCCAGTGGATACCCGCGCCCAGCGGGGAGGACTGGAAAGAGCTGGTCAACTCGGCGCTTTACCCCTACCTCAAGGACTCCGATGGATACGACGCGGAAATCAGGTCGGTTAACGAACATCCAAGCGGCGCCAAGGTGACCTTTGAAGCCCGCGTTTACGTGGGCTTTGGTCTGTCGAAAAAGGAGGGAGGGCAATTGGAGTTTGAATACGAACGCACCATATGCCCCTCTTGCGCCATGGCCTCCGAAAAGAACTATCCTTACCTAATTCAGATAAGGGGTGAGGGACGCAAGCTGGAACAAGACGAACTGAAACGGCTTGAGCACATGGTCGAAAGCATGGCGGAAAAGCGCACGAATTCCCCGCTGAAAGTAGATGAAAAGGAGGGAGGGCTTGACGTACAGGCCTATTCTCCCGATTTCTCGCTCATGCTAAGGCGCGAACTGGAAAGGAAGTTCATGGTGCAGATGACGTTCAGCCAAAGGTTGCTAAAAAAAGAAAGGGATGGAAGGTTGGTTTACCAGAAGATTTCTCTGGTGAGGCTTTTCAAGCTCAGGCTGGGGAGCTCCGTCGTGCTCGAGGGATCTGTGGCCAGCGTGGAGGGGGCGGACGGTTACGACCTGGTCATGAAGAAAAAAGACGGCGACGAGTACCGCATGAGCCTATCGGAGGCCTTCAACCTCTACAAGTCAAGGCAACTGGAGCTGATAAAGTACTAGAAACGGCGCGAGCGCAAGCGCATGACCTCCTCCCCGCCCTGAAGGGCGAAGTTTTACCCCCATTTGAACCCGCTCATTTATAAGGCCCGGCCCCATATTTTATAGAAAAGCGTCATGAGTTGGAGGAGGGGATCGCAAGATAGGTTCTACGGGGCGGCCAAACGCAGGGGCTACAGGTCGAGGTCGGCCATGAAGCTTTTGGAGATCGCCAAATACGGTAAGCCGAAGCCCGGTGACGCGGTACTCGACCTGGGATGTTCTCCCGGGGGTTGGTCCCAAATCCTTTCCGAGGCCGTGGGCCCGAAGGGCAAAGTGGTCGGGATAGATACCGTAGACCCCCACCTCTCGTTGCCAAACTTCACCTTCGTGCAGGCTGACATGAGGCAACTGGTGCCCGGATTGGGCCCCTTCGCCTCCATCTACTGCGACGCATCGCCCAAGTTCATCGGGGTCAGGGACGTCGACATGGCCAGGGCCCAAGAGCTCTGGTTGGCATGCGTTAACTGGTGCGATGAAACCCTCGAGGACGGAGGTACCCTGGTTATGAAGGCCTTCCAATCCAGGGAACTCGAGGAGGTAAGGCCGCAACTGGAAAAGCGCTTTGACCAAATCAAGTTCTTCAGGCCCACCTCGTCCAGGAAGGGTAGCTCCGAGGTCTACCTGCTCTGCTACGGTTTCAAGAGGCCGGAGAGGAAACGAGAGGGATCCTCAGCGCCCGGGTCGAACCTTATCCCCTGCCCATCGAAGTGGGTCGGGCTGCACCGAACCCCCCTTTCTCTCAGCTTGGAAAGCACCGCGTCCATGGGCGGGTTTCCACCCCTGACCAGCGTGGGGACGAGGTAATAAAAGGGTGGATAACCGAATTCATCCATCAGCGCCTTGAGCAGCTTCTCAACCCTTTGTGGCCTCTCCAGCTGCCCCTTCAAGCCCTCTAGCTTCGAGAGGAGCCCCTGGACGAAGGGGGGCGTGCTCAGCTCGCCCAGCCAGACCGGCCCTCCCAACTCGGCCCCCGCGGGCGCCCTTTGGATCAAGTCCCTTGGATCGTTTCCCCAAAGCCTGCGCTTGTCCGCCCAACTGTAGACCACGAAGCCGTTTGCCAGTTCGGGGCCCACCGGCCCCTTCACGGTAACCCTGAGGAAAACCCTGACGTAGTGGTCAGCGTAAAACGACAAAAGGGGACAAACGGACAAACCCTGAAGCCTCGCCCGGCGGTAAGCGTAGCTGATGAGGATCCTCACCGCCACCTCGTGGCAGAACTCCGACCTGAAGGTGAACGCCCCGTACTTCTCCATCGAAGCCCTCGGGTACCTGCCGCAGAGCGTCGCCAAATCGGTGGCCGTAAACGCGAGTATTCCCCCAGACTTCACCGCCGCAAGAGCGCTGTCCAAGTAAGGCGCCGGCGAACCGAAGGGGTCTACGTCGACCAGGTCGAACCTCCTATTGGGGGCGCTCTCAGCCGAAAGGAACACCCTAGCGTCGGTGGACTGGACGCCTATTGAATCTGAAACGCCGTTGGCCCGCGCAGAGCGCAAAAGCAAAGAAAGGGAGGAGGGGGAAAGGTCGTTGGCCTCCACGTAGGCCCCCAACAGGGCGTACCTGACGCTCCTGCTCCCCACCCCCGCCATGGCGTCGGCCACGCGCGGCCTCTCCACCCCCAGCGACGCCACGACCAAAAGAGAGACGTCCCTGTTGAACGCGGCAACGGGGTTGTAAAAAGGGATAGAGCCCTTGCGGGGAGCGGGGGAGTCCGGGACTAGCAGGCTCGCCCCACCCTCGGTGACCCACTTGACGGGGAACTCGTAGCCCTCCAACTCCGTCACCGCCCCAGCTCTTTCTCACGAAATTGGGGGCCTTTCCCACCGACGCGAGAAAGGCGCGGGTCTTAGGGTCGGAGGGATATCCCGAGCCCGCCCCGATCACGCAACCCACGAGCCTATCCCTCACCACCTTGGCCAATATCGAGGCGGCGGCGGCAAAGGCGCAAGTGGAATCCGCGTCGTGCCTCGCCTCGACCTTCAAGCCCGTCAGCGAGGAAAGCCTATCGGCGAACTTCCTCTCGGATCCCAGGGCGTCTACTACGGCAAGGTCGGGCTTCAGGCAAGATATGGCCTCCGCCATCAAAACCACCTCCAGCTCGTTCAGGTTCCCCTTACTTTTTTTGACGTTGCGGTCTATCACTTCCGGCGGGACGACGAACAGGACCGATTTGGTCATCGAGGTCACCCTCGGGGCCAACGCCTCCCTTTTGCGGGGGGTCAGGGCTTTGGAGTCCTTTACCCCCATGGAAAGTAACTTTCCCTTTATGCCCTCGTCGCCGGCCACCGCGGCGATGACCATGGGACCGACCACCGGCCCCCTACCCGCTTCGTCAACGCCGGCCAGCATCAACCCTTCCACTCACCGTATATCATCATGTGGTCTTTTTCGAAGGGCTCGAGCTGGGATTCCATGGTTATTTGGAAACCGCCCTCCTTGAGCGCGGACCTCTCCCTCGCGAACACCCTCCTGGGATCCGCCACCACGTCGATGCTCCTCGCCTTGATGGCTATCATCCCCTTCCCCCCGCCCTTCAAGTAATACCTGGCGTTCTGTATGAACAATTCGGACTGGTTCGGCTGCGCGACGTCGCAGTAAAGGTAATCCACCTGGGATACCTGCGACATGTAACTCTCGGGGCGGCGGGCATCCGCCAATATCGGTATTATGTTCTTCCTCCTCGCCGTCAAGGCCAAGAGGTCAGTCATAGCCCTGGGGGAGATCTCGATGGCGTATATCAGGCCCCTTTCTCCGACGAGGTCCGAGACGTGGCTGACGGTAGTCCCCTGGGCCGCCCCCAAGTAGAGGACCTTCGAACCCGGCTTGGCGAAATCCCCCCTGAAGCCCTTGATTATGAACGCGGCGAACTTGCTCCTGTACGGTATCCACACGCGGTACTCCACGCCGTCGACGGTGACCAGGGGTTCTCCGTAAACGCTGTAGCCCTTGACCATGTTTTTCGTCGCTAGCTCCTTGCGCCTCCTACCCCCCTCGTCAACCGTCACGAAAAAGGCGCCAGGCACGCCATCGATCTCCGAGGCCGAAACCCCCTTTATGTCCGTTTTAGGTCACCCCGCACCCCTCGTCATCGCGCTCGCCGATAAAGAAAGGTCGGTCGACCAAAGCCTTTTTCGGCCGGAGAAGACGGGAATGGGGAATGAGGCGCGCCATCAGCTCTTCCACCCCCTGCCCCCCATCCGCTTCCTCTTTTCGCCGCGGTCGCTCCTCTTTTTCCCCTCGCGCGGTCTCGGGGGAGAAGACAGTATTTTGTTTATTTTTGCCTCCAGGTCCGCCTTGATGGAGGGCTCGACCCTTCCCCCTCCGAAGGCATCAACCCTCGCCGCTATGGAGATCTTGCTTGCGACCGCCCTCGCTATCCTTCCCCTTAGCCACCTGGGCGCCGAGTGCACCGCGGGGTACTGGAATATCACCCCGTGCTTCGGGGGCCTCGCCCCCGTTTTCATGGCCCTGAACAGGGCCTTTTCGGCGCCGAGGACCTGGACGGTACTCGAGGGCATCTCGGCCAGCCTGTTGAGGCCTCCGGCCAAGGAAATCAACCTGGCGCCCAGCGCGGCGCCGACTAGCTCGGTGAGGTTCGGCGCCGCCTCCTTCATAGCCCTCTCCACGTAACCGTCCAGTTTTTCCCTGACCTCATAAAGCTGCAAGAGGCCTTGGGACAACTCGCGAAGGGGTTCCCAAGCCGCCTCGTCCCACTGCGCGCCCATCGAAGAGGAGGCCGCCTTAACTATGGACTTCGCCGCCTTGATCCCCGATAACGTATCCTCGTCCAAATACGGCCTTATACCCGTGGAAACCACCTTCAAGTACGTCCTCGGGTCCTGGACAACGCCCTCCAGCTCCGGGAAGTGAACGCCGTACCACTCCTTGGCGCGGGTGGATAACAGGTTGAGAGTTTCGTCTAAGTCGTCGATGGCCCTGATGCCCTCGGCGGCCAAAAGGTCCTTCCTAGAGGCCTCCGCGAACACCCTGGCCCTGCTCTGCTGAGCTGAGAACTCCGCCAGCGCGCCCCTGTACTCTTCGATGGTCATGCCCAGACCCGTGGCCACCCTGTCTTCGCTCATGACGTCTCTGAACTCCTGAGGGCCCGCCATGCGGGGCTTAAGGGATTGGCCCAGCGCCTTCATCACGTCTTCCGAAAAGACCACCACCTCGTCGGCCCCGCTGAGCTGGGAAACCGCGTCTAGGATTTGTTGAGGGGCCTTGCCCTCGGCAAGCGCGGAAAAGACCTGAGAGGCTTCTCCTTGGGCGAACCTCTTGGAGTAAACCCTAGAAAGGTCATTGTCGAAGACAAGGATGCCGGCGGGGCTCAGAACTAAGTAATAAAGCATAATGTTTAAGCCCCCCTTCTTAAAAGCCTCTCTAGCCTGAAAACCCGAGCCCAAAGAGAAGATAGCGTTCAGGACGCGATCTGGCCCGATCTACTCTTTCGCGCAGGTTCAGCACACCAATTTGGCCCAGGGTTTAACCCCGTGAGCTAAAAACAACAACGAAAAACGACGCACAACGCACGACTTACAGCGCATTGCATGAGAAACGGAATAAAAGAATCAAAAACCAGTAGGAACAAAAGGAAAAACGTACTTCTCGCTTTCGAGACCTCCTTTCGCTCGCACTAACTAGGCCTAGTGAAGTCGGCCACCTATGACGCCTCTCCTCCCCCGCTTTGGACCTCACCTTCAGCTTGCGATATCGATTTCCTTTGGAATACGTAAACGCTGCCGATCAGCAAAAGGGCCACTCCGGCCTCGATCAACACCGATACCGAAAAAGTCAAAAGGAAAGCGAAAGTGAGCGCGAACATGATCAGCTCGAAGATCGGGTAAAGCGGGGCCCTGAACCTTCCCCTGTAGCCCTTACTCCTGAGCCCGATCAGCGAGGGGCCAACGAAGAGGTAAGAATAAACGAAGCCGAACGTGGCCAAGTCCGCCAAGTATATGAAGCTGGGCGTTATGAACGCTATGGCGATCAGAAAAGCGGCCATCAGCGTCGACAGCCAGGGGACGTGATGGCTGTTCAACGAAGACAGCTTCGCGGGCAAATACCCGTCCTTGCCCATTTGGTAGATGGTCCTGGATGATGACGCCACCCAAAGGAGCGTCACCCCGGCGGACGCAAGTATGGCGGCAGGGATAACCAGGAACTTTATTCTGACCTCCTCCCCGCCCTAAAGGGCGAGGGTTCCCCGAGGTCTCGAGGGTTACACCCCTTTTACGGGTGCTACTAGGTTGTGGTCTACGATGAAGGAAAGGGGCTTCTTTACGGTTGAAACCGTTACGTTCACTGCCTTCTTGAGGATGTTCAACGCGCCGTTTAAGTCGCTGTGCAGTTTATGTCCTTTAGGGCAACTTATGACTCCTCTTGGACCTCTCCTGACCTCCACGTCGTGATAAGCGCAGTACTTCGAGGTGTTGTACTCGACGACCTCAAAGGCCTTCATACCGTACTCCTGGGCCTTCAACTCTATGACGTCCATCAGTTTGCGGTAAGACCACACGTTTACCGTGAACTTGTTGCCCTTGTCCTGTGCAATGTTGAAGGGGTAGCCCAAGTAGATCGTTGAAACACCGAGATCGTGAAGTTGTTTTAATAAGTGAGAGGCAAAATTTCTGTAGAGGTGAAGGAGCCTCCTGGTCAATTTCTTAAAAAGTCTCCTCTTCTCTCTGTTAAGTTCCTCATACGCTTCATATTCCCCAACGTTTTTCGTCTTATCCGCCAGGGACTGTACTCCTGCTATCTTCTTCTCGAAGTAGAAGTAGTCCTCCTTAGTCCTGAGGCCTTTGTAGAGCAACCAGGTGCCGTCGTTAATAACGACGCTTGCCAGGACGTTTATTCCCAGGTCAATTGATGCGACTTTGTTTCTCTTCGGTGATTCGATTTGTATACTCTTCCTCTCTCCTCTCATTACATGCTTGCTCTTCTTTCCAGTCTTCGTTTCCTCAACACCTACCTCCACTGGTATGAAAGCGTGCCAAGCGTTCCTCGTCTCGTCGTAGTGCACCTCGAGCCTCCCCTGTTTTCCGTACCACTTCAGTCTGCCAACAAAATCGATCTCAAGATTGAAGTCCTTGAAGATTAACTTGTGGTTTTGCTCGTCCACAACGTATCTGTCCTGCCTGACGACTAGAAGGAGTTTCCTTTTCTTTGTCTCTCTGTCCTTCCAGTAACGCGGTGGGCTAACGTGGTTCATGAAGGGTGGCAATTTTCCTTCTTTCTTCAGCTTGAGGAGGGAGAAGAAGGACTTCCAGGCTTCGTTGTTCTTCTGCATGACCGCTTGGGCGTTAGCGCCGAGCACACCCTTGTACTTCTCGTAGCATTTGTCCCACGTTTCCTCGAAGTCCACTTTCTTCCCATGAAAGAACTGTTGTCTCCTCTCGTAGTTGATCTCGTTGAACAACCCCGCAGAGGCGTTCGCTAGCCTTCTCAGTTTCCTTTCCTGGAAACCGTTTGGAAGAAGACGGACTACACTTGCCCTCCTGTTCTTGAATTCGACTTCGTGGATGCCCCCTCCGGTATCGCGGGAGAAATCGGCTCCCGCTCCTCATCTTCAGAGAGTTGACCAGAAAAGAGCATCTTAAAGGGAAGTAGTTTTCCTGGTCTTAAGCCTTTACCCCGCCCCTAGAGGGGGAGGTTTGTCGTTCGTCTTATCACGGGGGCATTGACGGCCGTCAAGGCTGCCAGGAAAGCCGTGGTAGTTTTACCGTAGTCATACCATCCCCTAGCCATGAGAAGAACCACGAGCACGCCCACGTAGATGACCGTGGCGGTTATCTGAGAGCCGTATATGCCCCGCGGGACATCCTTCTCGGGTTTCTTCGCTTCAGCCGTGAATACGGCAACCGTGTTGAACCCTGTGTAGGCGAAAAACGCTATGGTGGCGGCCCTAACGACGCCGGAAAAACCGTTGGGCGCCAACGGCACGAAGTGGGATAAAAGCGATGGAGGAGGCCTGAAGAAAATTATGGCCGTCACGGCCGCAGCAAAGAGTAATATGACCGATACCTTGAAGGCGACGAAGATCATCTCTGTGGTGGCCGTGGGGCTAACCCCGAAGAGGTTAAGCACAACCCAGGCGCCCAGCACCGCGGCTGCAAGCGCCGGCACGAAGATAGCCGGCGGCGACTCGTGCAAAAGCCCTACAACTATGGCCTGCTTGACGAAAGTAGCCATCGCTATGGCCACTGCTGCGCCGCCAATCGTATAGCCCATCACCCTCATCAAGCCAACCGACAACGCCCAAAAGCCGCCCAAACCCTCCTTGGTAAAGGAGTAAATCGCGCCGCTGGTCTTCCTCAGCTCTGGCATGGACGCGATCTCGGCTGAAACCAGCGCTATGCCAAGGCCGAAGAGGCCGACCAAAAGGTAAGCCAATATGGCCGCGGGCCCGGCGATGTTTAGGACGTAACCGCTGTAGAAAAATATCGATGACCCAACTATGTCGCCTACGCCCGCCGCCAGCAAAGCCCAAAACGAAAGTTTTCTGGATAACTCGATGTCCTCCACTTCTTGCATGTATTCACCTCGTTTTTCTTACCGCCTTTCCGGTTTTATATGTTTCGATTTGGGGCACCCGAAGAGGCGCTGGCGCGAAACCAAAGCCTCGCTTCTCAGATGAATTGTTTAGCGCTTTGATCTTAACTGGGTTGAAACGCGGGACTCTCAGGCGTTGATCAGGAGAAGGCTAGGCGAAAGTCATCGGGCACGTGAAGTATGGCGCTGGACTATAGCTTACTGGACCCGCGCATAGGAGAGCCTCGAGCGGGCTTCGAACCCGCGACCCCCTGCTTACGAGGCAGGTGCTCTGACCGGGCTGAGCTATCGAGGCATATGCATTATAAGGGTCGGCTTAAAGATTTACGACTTGAAGATAAGCGAGGTAGGGGAGAGAAAGCTGGTCGACGATTTTCTCTCAACTCTTGAACTGCCCGACGGGGTTTTCCCACTCTTCGACGACACTCAGGCTTTCAGGGTGGGTGATCAACTCCTCTCCTTCAAAGTGGACACGTTCGTGTTCAGCACTGACCGCCCGAAGGCCCTTTCGCCCTACGACTGCGGTTGGAAGGCCGTCACCGCCGTCGCGTCCGACATGGCGGCCAAGGGCGCGTCTCCGTACCTTTTCGCGTGCTCCCTCTCGCTGCCGGGAGATACGGAGGAGAGAGATGCCAAAGAAATCGAGGCCGGTATGAGAGATGCCTCAAAGAAGTACGGGGGTTATCTGATAGGGGGAGATACCGGCGAAGCCAACGACGGGGTGATCGCCGTCGCAGGCGTGGGCTTTCACGCGAACGGCTCGTACACGCCGAGAAAGGCCAGGAGACCGATAAACGACGGCGACCTATTGGCGGTGACGGGCGACTTCGGCTACGCCCCACTGGGCCTTTCGTACGCGATGGGTGAACTCGACCTCCCAGAGCCCATAAAGTCCAAGGCCCTATCCGCCTTCGCGCGCCCAAACGCCAGGCTGAGGAGCGGGCTAGCCCTCTCAGCGCTGGGCGCGAAGGCCTCCATGGACAGCAGCGACGGGCTCGCGCTCACCGTTCACGAGCTGCTCGCGCTCAACGGTCTCAGGGCCGAGGTGGAAAAGCTGCCCACGGACGAAGACCTCTTGAACTTCTTCGAGAGAAAGGGATTGGACCCCTTGAAGTACGTCTTTCACGGCGGCGAGGAGTACGAGCTCGTGGCGATCTTTCCCCCTGAGTCCGAGACGGCCATGAAGCCCTTCGGCTTCACGCCAATAGGCGTTGTGTACAAGGATGAAAACGCCGGGCGGATCGATTACAGGGGTTCGCCGATCCCACCGGTCGGTTACGAACACTTCAGAAAGCGATAACCTAAGAAAAGCTTAACCGTTAAGACAAGGATTTGTAGGAAAATGTTTTATGAACCGACGTTCGACCTAGAAGCAACGATGCGGAAAATCATAAGGGCGATTGAGAGTTCGCGCCGGTTCGACCCTGAAGCGCTCGGCGAGGCGACTGGACTTGGCCAGGAGGCCGTCCTGGCCTACAGGAACTACGTGGCCGGAAAGGGGTTGGTGACCAAGGCCTCGGTGAACTGGTACAGGTTTGGCCTTAACGACGTCATGCTGATCGCGAGCATACCCGCGATTATGCTGAAAAAAGTGGTCCTAGCCCTCACCTCCCTTGCAAGCAGCGCC
>Ga0080003_1001406_pt1 | contig 12780 bp, 11 predicted proteins | sample JossMetagenome_FD_69206 | JGI IMG/M metagenome (GOLD analysis project Ga0080003, IMG submission 69206) | Hot spring microbial communities from Joseph's Coat, Yellowstone National Park, USA - JC2_E (SPADES assembly) (version 2) | ecosystem: Environmental > Aquatic > Thermal springs > Hot (42-90C)... | reverse complement strand
TCCTTCAATTTTTACCTCCCAATTATTTGGAGGTATTTTACACTCTAGGGTGGGGAATTTAAATGCCCCTTACCTGAGGAATTTATTGTAGCTTTAACATTTAACCTTTTGCCATCAACAATAAAGCATTTTCCGTTGTTTGTTACACAAGCAGCAAGATTGTTTACACCTAAATCAACAGTAAGTACATGGTTTTTGTTTAATTCTTTTTGGTCTCCAAAAACCTCATAGGTATACTGAATCTCAAAAAACCTTGCTTTGTGTTTAGGAACAATTCGAATTTCTTTTATTTTCTTGCCACGGAGATTTTTAGGCACTTTGATAGTTACTTTCCCGTATTCTTTTTTAAAAGACGGAGACATTGGAATATCTAGAGTTATATCTGGTTTAATTCTGATTTGTGCAATAATCAAAGTAAAGTAGCCGTCTCTTTCAAGATAGTTTGGGAGCTTAATGTTTTGAAAGCTGTAGTTGCCTTCTTTTGCTTTTTTGATTAAAGCAAAGAATGAACTAAATACAGTATCAACTTCTTTAAGAATTTGCTGAGCCATGTTGCTGTTAAGAAGTTTATAGTTCTCATTGTTTTTAGACAATTGATAGTTTGATTCACATGTTATATATTTATTTTCTCGGAAATAATACTGCCTGAAGTTATATAACCCTACATTGTATAGGTTTTTAGCAAGCCTAGATATTTCTCTTAAGGCAACATATTCTTTTTTGGTAAGCTTGTTTAACTGCTGTTTTTAACAGCCGTAAATGACATTTTTAGTTTTGCCTTTTGGCATTTCCACATCTCCTAAACAATCATGAGATACATAATAGCACATTTTTAATAAATATCAAGTTTTTCGGTAAAATAATTTTAAATCTTGCCATGTATCCAACTACTAAAATATGGTGGAATTTTTTTAATAGGTAAAAGTCTTTAAAAGAATTTAGGCAATATATATATATTATCTTTGGTAATTTTTAACTAGAGAAATATATATTTGAGATTATTTCAGATCTAGCTTAAGAGGTTGACTTTTTAAGATTAATATGATAGCATAAGAAGGTGGGCATAGGAGGTTTATTTTATCCAAAAGGAAGATGTTTGTCATTAGAAAAGGAGGAGGGGCAAAAAAAATAGTGTTTCGTGCAAATAGAAGAAGTGTTTTTTGGGGTATTTTATTAAACTTAAATTTTGTGTTATCTGGGAGGTTGAAGTATGGATGTGGTTTTAGCTTCATCTAAAAAAGGGTATTACTTTTGGTTGGGGTTAGGTGTTATCCTTCTTGGCTTAGGCTTAGCAGCAGGTTTAGATGCGATGCGAATTGGTTATGCAAATGCCTATGGAATTACTAGACATATTCCATGGGGACTTCTGATTTCGGGTTATATTTTTTTTGTTGTTACATCCACTGGACTTTGTATAGTTTCGTCAATTGGAGATGTATTTGGGTTTAAAAACTTTATACCTATAGCGAAACGGGCTGTTTTTTTATCGATAGTTAGCATTTTATCTGGTTTTATGGTTATTTTCTTCGAATTAGATCATCCTTTTAGGATGCTTATTTATAATATTATAACACCTAATTTAGAGTCAAATATATGGTGGATGGGGACCCTTTATGGAATTTATTTGATATTCATGGTAATAGAGTTTATATTTCTATCTATAGGAAAGCCACGTATGGCAGCATTAGCTGGTCTAGCAGGATTAATAGTGGGTATTTCAGCACATAGTAATCTGGGCGCTGTTTTTGGAACGCTATCTTCTAGGCCATTTTGGTACGGGCCATATATTCCAATTTACTTTATTGCTTCTGCCCTTATGTCTGGTTGTGCTGCTATAATTTTTTTTACTTGGTTTGCTTTAAAAATTAGAAATGAGAGTGTAGATGAAGAAATGAAACAGTCAATTGAGTCTGTATCAAAATTGAGCGTTCTTGCTATATCGATTATGTTGTTTTTTTATTCATGGGAAATAATAACTGGAATAACAGGTGGTGAAAGTCATAAGGTTGCAGTTCTTTCTATGCTAAGTGGGCCATATGCTTTTCAATTTTGGTTTTTTATAGTGCTTACTGGAATGGTACTGCCTCTAATACTTTTTATATATACTAAAGGAAAAAACATCAATATTTCTTTTTTGGCATCAACGATGATGTTAATTGGAATTTTTTTTATGAGATACGATCTTGTTTTAATAGGACAGATAGTCCCTTTGTATCACGATTTAGGTGTAATGGGACTACATAAGTATCAGCCATCAATTTTTGAAATTGCTATTTTTATTGGTGGATTAGGCCTATTGCTTGTAGGATTTGTTTTGGGAGAAATCATATTTAAAGGGCACAGATCAGAAGTTCATTAGCGAACTAAATAAAAACCTCTTACTCGTTCTTCTTCTAAAAAGAACCATTAAAACGAACTTGAATTTCTTTTTAATGGTTCTTTTTCAATTTATAAAATGGGTTTTTTGTCGTTTACGGAAAAAAGCAAAACTTGTCTTATTTTTTCTTTAACTTTCTTATAAATTGCATTATTAGAATAATAATTTGGTTTTTAATAGTTTTTTATAGTTGTGATTAATATAGATTTGTACTTTTTTTAATCAATGACTAGTAAAAAAAACGTGAAAAATGTTTAATTAAATTGGATTGACATGAATAAAAAACATTTGAAGAGAAAAATACTTAATTGGCATAAACTTTGTTAATCAAATTGGGAAAAACTATTAGCCTATTTTGAATTCTCTTAAGCCAATTAGTTGGAATAATATATATCACTAATACTACAAGGAGGGTTTTAATACATAAATAACAAAATTTAATGGAGGTTACAAATGATGATACATTATATAAGCTTTTATTTTTAGTTTACAAAGATATTGCTAAAAACTGCAAAAAAATTCCAAATTAGGTAAAAAATAATTTCGCAGTTGCCTATTTTATTTCAAGAAAGAATAAGTGTACACTTGACCTAAAATTGAGTGTAATAATTACGGCTCATCTTACACAAAATATATATCCTAATTTGATCTAAAAGATATATCTGAATTAGTGTAGTACTTATAAGCGTTAAAGTTGGGAAAAACTATATAAATAGTTAAAAAAATCTTACAAACAAGATTTTAGTGGATTTTTTTTATTTTTTGACTAAAATGACATATGAATGGTATAGATGGGGCGAGATTGAAAAAGGAGGTTGTATGCAAATTAAAAGAAGAACCTTTCTAAAGGGTGCTTTAGCTGGTTCGGCATTGTTGTCCTTGCCTTTAATTTTTGATTCAAAAGCTGACGCAAGGGAAGAACTGAAGCCTTACAAGCCTGACAAAGTAACCTTTAACTTTTGTGAAATGTGCTTTTGGAATTGCACAGAGAAAGCTTTTGTAAACGATGGTAAGGTTAGAAAACTTGAAGGTAATGATAAAAGCCCTCTAAATTTTGGTAAATTATGCGCAAAAGGTCAAGCGGGTATTAAAACTCTATACGATGATAATAGACTAAAAACCCCATTGATCAGAGTTGGTGAAAGGGGCGAAGGCAAATGGAAAAAAGTTTCATGGGAAGAGGCATTTGAGTTTGCTGCAAAAAAATTCAAAGAAGTAATAGATAAATACGGTCCAGAAACAATTGGGCTTGAAATGCATGGCACAGGTGAGCCTGCTATCCACAGATTATTTGAAGCTTTAGGTGGCACAACAAACTTTTCTATACCTGCCTACTCTCAGTGCACAGGTTCACGAGATGTAGGATTTTACTACACATTTGGTGCAGCTCTTGGTGGACATGAACCGTATGATTTATCAAACAGCAGATACATCATATTGCTTGGTAGAAACGAGACAGAGTCACTTCATGTGAGTGAGCTTTATCACTTTGCAAAAGCCATTGGAAATAAGGCAAAAATAGTCTATGTTGATCCAAGGTATACCCATACTGCAGCAAAAGCTGACAGGTATTTACAGATTAAATCAGGCACAGATACTGCTTTTGTTTTAGCTCTTATAAATGTTATGGTAACAGAAGATCTAATTAACCACGATTTTGTAGATAAATATACAACGGGCTATGATAAACTAAAGACACACATAGTAAAATACACACCACAGTGGGCTCAAGAGCAAACTGGCATCAAAGCAGAAGAAATTATCCAGATTGCAAGAGAGATTTCTTCTTTTGCACCAAACTGTATTATAGTTCCACCTAGAAGGTCGACGAGATATGGTTATGATACGCAATTTGCAAGAGCTATTGCCATAGCAAACGCACTGCTTGGTAACTGGTTTCAACCAGGTGGTTTTTTTAAGCCAAATAGAATTAAAGTTCCAGAAGCTGATATGCCAGATGTAGAAGAATCAAAATATGCCCAGCTAGCCCAGCAAAGAAATGCACCAAGTGCAGTTTTGTCACTTACAAATCTTCCTACTATTACGCAAGAAATAGTAGGTGTACTTGGGCTTGATAATGTCTTGTGGGAAGCAATTAGAACTCAAAAACCATACCCAATCAAAGCAATGATAAGCTACGCTACAAATCCATTATTCCACAATGGTGACTCTAACAAAATAAAAGAAGCGATTAGCAAGCTTGATTTCTATATGGTTGTAGATATTTTACCATGGGAACATACGCTTTATGCTGATATAGTGTTTCCAGAATCTACGTATCTTGAAATGTATGCTGCACTCAAATCTATAAGTTGGAAATATCCTTATGTTCATTTTAGAGAACCAGCTGTAGATCCAGTTTATGACACAAAAGATATTTGGGCAATAGTACACGGTATTGCAAAACATATGGGGCTTGGTGAGTTTTTCCCATTCAAAGATGCAAAAGGCGTATTGTTTAGTGCATTAAATCAAATGCCAAAAGATCAAAGAGATAAACTGTTAAAAGACGGTGTAATATCACTTGGACCTATACCAGAAGATGTTGATTTAAGTGGCAACATTGATCCAAAAGTAGCTTATCAAAAAATGCTCGATGCATACAAAAAAGCACTATTTAACCCATACCCAATTGCGTTAGGTGAAAATGTAAGCTTTAATACTGGCAGCGGGAAAATTGATATATACTGCGAATCTTTAAAAGAAGCTGGGTTTGACCCATTACCTACTTATACACCACCAAATAAACCAAAAAAACAAAATGAATTTAGGCTTGTTTTTGGTAGAGTTGCTGTACATACTCACGCAAGAACGCAAGATAACGAATGGCTACTTGAACATTATGATGACAACAATGTATGGATTAACCCCCAAGATGCAAAAGCAATAAATATAAAAGATGGTGATAGGGTAGTATTGGTTAAAGGTAACCTTAAATCACCCTACCCCGTTAAAGCCAAAGTTACAGATAAAATAATACAAGGCACTGTATTTGTAGCACACGGATGGGGGAGATTTTCCCCATATACAACAAGATGCTACAAAAAAGGTGTTTCAGATGCTGAATTTTGCTCAAACGATGCTGATCCTATGAGTGGTGCTGCAGCTTTTCTGAATTCATTTGTTAGCATTGAGAAGGTATAAATAGGAGGTTAAGATGGCTTTATTTGAAAGACCAAAAAAAGAAAAAAACTATGCAATGGTTATTGTTCAAGATAGATGCGTCGATTGCAAAGCTTGCGAAGTTGCATGCAAAGCAATGTGGGAAGTACCTGATGGAAAGCTGAACTATCGTACAAAAGTTTTGGATATTGATAAGGTAGAAAATGGTGAGCGCAAAATGGTATTTATCCCCATTTTGTGCAATCAGTGCGATAACCCACCATGCGTAAGAGTATGTCCAACTAGTGCAAGCTATAAGCGAAAAAGTGATGGCATAGTTTTAGTTACGCCTAATATGTGTATTGGATGCAAAACTTGTATGGAAGCATGTCCATATGATGCAAGATACTACAATGAAGAATTAGGCGCAGTAGATAAATGCACATTCTGCTTGCCAAGGCTTGAAAGCGGTCTTGAGCCTGCCTGCGTTCAAACATGTGTCGGAGGCTCGCGAAATTTTGGCGATTTAAATGATCCAAATTCCATAGTATCAAAACTATTAAAAGAAGCTACTAACTACTGGGTGTTGAAACCCGAAGATGGGACTTTCCCCAATGATTTCTACATTAGCAATTCTGCAAAAGTTGAATAAAAAGGGGCTTTTAGAGCCCCTTTTTACATTTCTTTTCCTAAAACTTGCGCTAATTTTTTAAGATCTTTCATTAAGTCTTCAAACTCAGGTATCGTTAGTTGCTGTGAAGCATCTGAAATTGCAATCTCTGGCTTATAATGTACTTCAATAATAAGGCCATCTGCGCCAGCTGCAATAGCCGCTTTTGATAATGCTGGAACGTAGTCTCTTTTACCTGCTGCATGCGATGGGTCAATAATAACAGGCAGATGAGTTAATTTTTTCAAAACCGGCACCGCAGATATATCAAGCGTATTTCGCGTAGCTGTTTCAAATGTTCTAATGCCCCTTTCGCACAGTATAACATTAGCATTACCTTCACTCATTACATACTCAGCACTCATCAATAGCTCTTCTATGGATGTTGACATACCCCTTTTCAACAAAACGGGCTTTGTTGTTTGTCCTACAAGTTTAAGTAGGGCAAAATTTTGTATGTTTCTTGCTCCAATTTGCAACACATCGGCATACTCTAATACTAAATCCAAATCTTTTGGGTTCATAACTTCCGTTACAATGGGTAAACCTGTCACTTCTTTAGATTCCTTTAAAAGCTTTAAACCTTCCTCTCCAAGACCCTGAAAAGTATAGGGGTTTGTTCGAGGCTTATATGCACCACCTCTTAATAATTTTGCACCCGCTGATTTTACACCTTTTGCTGTGGTTATCATTTGATGATGGTTTTCCACAGAACACGGGCCTGCAATAACGGTAAATTTCCCCTCGCCAATAGCTACACCATCTACATAAACTGTTGTTGGCTCGGGTCTGTTTTCTATGCTTGCTAATTTGTATGGCTTAGAGACTCTGTATACAGTCTCTACGCCCCTTTCCATAGATAATAGCGATAGAGGATCTATTTTGAGCTTATCTTTTGAAAATTCTCCAACAACGCCAATTACAGTACGTTCACTGCCTTTACTCACATGGCTTACAAAGCCTAATTCGCTAATCTTTTTAACAACACCCTCAATCTGCTCGTCTGTTGCAGATTTTTTCATTATTACTATCATAAAACCTCCTCATAAATTTTGCGCAAAAAAAAAGCCGGTTGGAGTAGTCCACCCCAACCGGCCAATTAAAGCCTAAAAAAAGGATAGACTACTCCCGCCAGCTATTAAAGTAATACCACCAATAAGACACATTTATAATTGGCAAAAGCGCAGTTAACTTTTCCATATTTCTCTTATATCACAAAATTTTTCGTATTTCAAGAAAAAAAATTCCAAAAAATATATAAGGCTAAGTTTTTTTTACAAATTTTTAACAAACTCTTGATATTAGAATAAATTTAGTTTATATTTAAAAATAAGGATGAATTTATGGAAATATCTGAGCTAACAACCTACATTCAAAAATATGGTTTACTCTTTGTATTTATTTTTACCTTTTTAGAAACAGTCGCATTTGCAAGCATAATAGTGCCAGGCGAAACCGCAGTTGTGATAGCAGGCATGATGGCTTCAAAAGGGTACATAAATATGGGATACCTTATTGTTGTTGTGATAATTTCAGCATTTTTAGGCTATTTAACAAGCTACCTTTTGGGAAGTTATTTTGGTGATATTATTATAAGAAAAAAACTGCTAAAAGATAAATACTATAAGCCAACACAATACTTTTTTGAAAAATATGGTGGTATATCTGTTTTATTCAGTAGATTTTTATCACTTTTGAGAAGCTTTACAGCGCTTGTTGCAGGTATGTCAAAAATGAATTTTATTTCATTTGTTATTTTCGATGCGATAGGTGCTGTCTTGTGGGGTATTTTTTATGTATACTTGGGTTACTTTTTAGGTTTACAGTTTCAAGAAGTTCAGAAATACTTTGGTATAATCGGCATAATTATGCTTATTGGTGGAATTTTGATTTTGTACATTTTTTATAAATACAAATCAAAAAGGAGGTAGTCATGGAAAAGCTTATCTTGAGCATCCCTTTCTTTGCTGCAAGCTCACACGACGAATTTGCAGCAAGGATTACCAAAGCAAATGGTTTCGAATATGGTCCCTACCCTGAAGGTTTTAATCTAGATGGAAAATTAGATTGTATTGTTGGTTTTAAAGAGTTTGAAAAATTACAAAGAGTATCTAAAAATGAACACAGTCCTATAATTATTCTATTTAGGGCAATTGTTAGCAATGAGCAAGTTAAGCACTTAATTATTGGTTTTTACGAAGCAGATACTTTAGATCTAAAAGAAATAGCCCCAGGCAAATACCAAATAACAGCACAAAAAGCGCATTTTGTGCCAATCAATGATGCCGTAGATGTATCAGATAAGATAATAGCATATAATTTGCAAAACAAGATTTTGCGTTCCAATAGTCAAAATCATCCAGAGTATGCTCAATGGTTAAAAGAATGGTTTGAAGCGATTTCTTCAAAAGAAAACAAATTTTCGCAATATAAAGAATACTGCTTGCAGTTAAGACAGAAATCACTTTCTTAAACTTAAAAAAAAAGGGGAGGCAGTTATGGCAGAAGCTGATAAAAAGGTCATTGTAATATGCGGAGCAGGAGGTTGCGGCAAAAGCACATTAATAGAAGATATATTATTTATAAATAAAAAAATTACAAGAAAAGGCTCAACAGAAAAAGGCAACCTTACTATGGATTTTGACAGCGAAGAAATTGAGCGCAAAGTTTCAATACAGCTCTCTATTGCAAACATATCGCAAAATAACTCAACAATCTATCTAATTGACACTCCTGGCTATCACAATTTTATAGGAGATGCTCTATGTGGTATCAGAGCTGCAGATAGTGCTATTTTAGTAATTGATATACAAGAAGGTGTTAAAGCGCAAACAGAGCGTTTTTATTATGAGCTTGAAAGAGAACATAAACCCTTTATTGTTTTTGTTAATGCAATAGATAAAGAAAATAGCAATTTCTCAAATGCTTTTAAGTCTATCAATGAATTATTTAAAGCTGTTGCCTTACAGATACCTATTAAAGAAAACGACAAAGTTATTGGTTATATCGATACATTAAATTTAAAAGCTTATGACTTCAACCAAAAAGAGATTAATTTGAAAGATGAACTCAAAGAAGAGGCTAATAATTACCATTCTCAAATCATAGAAGAAGTATCATCTCTAAATGATGAGTTGCTGGAGAATTATTTATCAGGTGAAGAGCTTAATAATGAACTTTTTAATGACACATTAAAAAATGCTATATCTTCACAAAAAATTATACCAGTACTTGTTGGCAGCGCACTAAATGGGTTTAATACGCAAAAATTAATAGAGTTTGCCAATACTTATTTGCCATCAGCAAAAAATGAAGGTAGCACTTCAAAAGCTCTTGTTTTTAAAACCTACAATGACCCTCAATCAGGCAAATTAAGCCTACTTAGAATATTTTGCGGCAAGTTCACACCTGATAGCATTTACTACAATATAAACAAAGAACAAGAAGAACGTATCGGTGCTCTTCAGACACTCATTGGCAAAAACACAGTTAATATGACATCCGCTGTTGCAGGTGATATTATTGCTGTGGCCAAGTTAAAATATACTCAAACAGGCGATACTTTATCAAATGACAAAAAAGATACACCTATTGAATTTGTAAAAATGCCACTGCCATTCATTTCATACGCAGTTTACGGCTCATCCAAAAATGATGATGAAAAAATCTCTACATACATGAGCAAAATCCTTGAATCAGACTTAACACTTTCGTTTAAAAAAAATACGGAAACAAATGAATTTATACTAACTGGTATGGGCACTAATCACTTAGAAGTTGTAGTTTCTCGTCTAAAAAAATTTGGTCTTGATATAAAACTAAAATTGCCAAAAGTAGCTTATAAAGAAACAATAAAAGACAAAACAACGCACAAAGCAAGGTTCAAAAAACAAACGGGTGGTCATGGACAATTTGGTGATGTTACTATTGAAATCGAGCCACTTCCACGAGGGGCTGGTTTTGAGTTTGTTGATATGATTGTAGGTGGCGCCATACCACGCCAATTTATACCATCTGTCGAAAAAGGCGTTAAGGCTGCTATGGAAAAAGGTCCTTTAGCAGGATACCCCATGACAGATATTAAAGTTAAACTCATCGATGGTATGTATCACCCTGTAGATTCAAGTGATTTTTCATTTCAAATGGCAGGTTCTATAGCTTTTAAAGAAGGCGTTTTAAAATGCAAGCCTACACTATTAGAACCCATTCTTGAAATGGAAGTTTTTGTACCAGAAGAAAATGTAGGTGATATTATAGGTGATATTAATGCAAGAAGAGGCAAAATGCTAAAAATGGAAACTTATGGTAAAAGGCATAACTTCAAGCAAGTAATAGTTTTAATACCAGAAGCTGAAATTTTAGAATATGCTCCTACGCTTCGTTCTCTAACGGCAGGAAGAGGTTTCTTTAGAACAAAATTTTTTGGGTACGAGGAAGTGCCAGCTCAAAAGGCTCAAAAAATTATAGAAAGCTCTAAAACACAAGAATAATATAAGGGGCTTTGGCGGTCCCTTATATTTGATTTTTTAAACCAAATGATTATAATTATTGCTTGTGAGTAAAAAAGAACTTATTGAATTTATAAATAGTGCTAAACAAGAAGAATTAGACTTCTTAAGCGAGTTAATAAAAAGCTTAGATGGCTCTAAAATGCGCTACTTTGATAAACTAATAGGTATAAGAAGAGAAAATAATATCACTCTAAAACCCGGAATTAACAATAAAAATATATATGGTGTGGTGCATGGTGGAGCCATTTGCAGTCTGATTGATATAGCTCTTGGCGCTGAAATCTTCAAAACCATTGGTGAAGATAAAAAAATTTACACACTTGAGTTAAATGTAAATTTTACAAAAGCAACAAACAGTAGTGAACTTCTTACTCAAACTAAAATACTTCACTTAGGATCTACAACTATTGTAGCCCAATGCTATGTAAAGGATGATCAAGACGATATTGTAGCAGTGGGAATTGGCACATTCTATATTGTTCAATGAATTTAGATATTTTTGACTACACTCTTCCAAAACAACTAATTGCCCAAAGTCCACATATACCACCAGATGAATGTAGACTATTTGTTTATAACAAAAAAACAAAAGAAATATCGCATAAAATTTTTAAAGATATAATAGACTACTTATCGCCAAACGATTTAATTGTTTTAAACAATACCAAAGTGATACCAGCAAAATTATCTGCAACTAAAGAAAGCGGTGGTTTGCTTCAAATACTGTTAATTGAACAAATCCAAAAGAATGTCTATTATTGTTTTGTTAAAGGTAAAATTAAACACGATACAATAATTACTTTACCAAAAAACCTAAAAGCTACAATTTTACAAACCAATGAGCAAAAAAAGATTATTAAATTTGAGACAGATAGCGATATTAAAGATTGCTTATATGATATTGGTTCAATGCCACTGCCGCCATACATCAAAAGAAAAGACAACCAACTTGACGCTCTTGATAAGCTGTACTACCAAACTGTTTTTGCTGAAGTTGAAGGCTCAATTGCTGCACCTACAGCAAGTTTACACTTCACAAACGATTTACTAGAAAAAATAAAGCAAAAAGGCATTAAAATAGCCTACATTACGCTCCATGTGGGTCTTGGTACATTTAAAAGCGTGGAAACACAAAATATTGAAGAACATAAAATGCACGAAGAATATTTTGAAATATCAGCTAAAACCGCGCAAATATACAATAAAGCCATACTAGAAAATCGCACCATACTACCTGTGGGCACTACTGTAGTAAGGGCACTTGAAAGTGCCTCAAACGCTCAAGGGTTTTTAAAGCCAAGTTCAACAAAAACAGATATATTTATCTATCCTGGTTATAATTTTAAAACTGTAAAAAATATTTTAACTAATTTTCATTTGCCAAAATCTACATTGATTATGCTTGTTGCTGGACTAATAGGTATAGAAAACACACAATTTTGCTACAAAAAAGCTATTGAAGAAAAATATAGATTTTTTAGTTATGGAGATGCTTTTTTAGTTATTTAGTATTTGCCTAATAGCTTCATACAAAATAATTGCAACTGAGTTAGAAAGGTTAAGTGATCTTACCGTAGATTTCATTGGAATGTTTATACATCTATCAAAATATCTATCAATATACTCAAGCGCAAAACCGCTAGTTTCTGAGCCAAAAATTAAATAATCATTTTGAGTGTATTTAACTTCATAATATGAGATTTTTGCTTTTGTTGTAGCTATGTAAAAATTAATACTGCGATTTTTTTCAAAAAAATCTTCTACTGAATCATAAATGATAAGATCTAGATTATCCCAATAATCAAGGCCTGCACGTTTTAGCTTTTTGTCTGTAAGTGTAAACCCAAAAGGCTTAATTAAGTGAAGTTTTACCCCAGCCCCTACACATAATCTAGCAATATTGCCTGTATTTTGAGGAATATCTGGGCAACACAATACTACATTTAAAGAAATATTTTTGAACTTATCTAAAATGAATGTTCTTTGCATAATTTATTACCCCCCTGGCAGTACCTACTCTTGCCTGGGCGCTCCCAGACTACCATCGGCGCATAGCGGCTTAACTGCCGAGTTCGGGATGGGATCGGGTGTTTCCCGCTATACTATCGCCACCAGGGGGA
>Ga0080003_1001403_pt1 | contig 12813 bp, 16 predicted proteins | sample JossMetagenome_FD_69206 | JGI IMG/M metagenome (GOLD analysis project Ga0080003, IMG submission 69206) | Hot spring microbial communities from Joseph's Coat, Yellowstone National Park, USA - JC2_E (SPADES assembly) (version 2) | ecosystem: Environmental > Aquatic > Thermal springs > Hot (42-90C)... | reverse complement strand
CTAATGACACCCCTATACTTACCGGGCTTCAGCGGCGGCGTATTAATCCTGAACTTACCCTCAGCAACCTTAAAGGAACCCTTACCCCAAGGCAACTCATACGTGAACTCCACCTCCTCACTTGATGGGTTAGCCACATCAACCTCGATGTAGGATTCAACATAGGGCTTAAGCAACGTGTTGAGGACATTAACAACTGGGCTCTTCGGAACCTCAACCTCACCCTCAACAGGGACCTCCCCACCTGAAAGTATAGCCATTAACCTTCTAAACTCCTTAAGCTCATCCTCGGAAAGTCCGTACAGCTTAGCAACATCCGAGTCAAGCTCATCCTCAACCCTCCTAAGCTCACCCTTAGCATTAACATTAGCGCAGTAACTAGGCTTACTACTGGCGTAAATGCATATAGCCAACTCATGAGCCCTCCTGGAAAGCTCAGCAATCCTCCTATGCAACTCATTGTTTGGATTAAACTTGGGTATCCTAATTACATCAACAATGTGCGTCTCCTGCCTTAACTCATACGTGTAGGACGCTATGACTGAACGGGCTATAACCGAATTAAAAACGCCGGCAATGTAATACGCCTCATCAGGCGTTTCAGCCTCCACCAATATAGTTCCATCATCAGGTATCACGGGCTTCCCATTAATGGGCTCAACAACGGCGCAGGCAAAGCTTACCGCCTTACCGGTAATAGCACCAGCAATCCTCTTCCACACAACTTTATAAGGTGCGAATGTGTATGCACCTATGTTATCAAGTATGTAGAAATTTTTATCAAGTTCTTCCTCAACTTCTTTCTTAATTCTCTCCTTATCGGCTTGGGATTTGGCCTTCTTAATCTTTTCTCTTAATGAGAGAAATGGCTTTATGGTTCTCTTTTTTAGCTCGTCTCTATATTCACTAAGATATTTAAAGGCATAGGGAAACCTTGTAATAATCTCATTTAATCTATATGGTTGACCAGTGCGTGGGTTATGCGGTACTATTACGTACCTATCCTTAAACTCCACGTACCATTTCTCTACATCCTCACCTCTAATCAATGGGTAAACAAGATCTGGTTCAACCTTAGTCTCGACTTGCTTGACCTTTTTCTTCTGCCCACTCTCGGGCGGGTTCGTTATGATTAACATGCCGTCAGGGGTCCTCTCAAGTACCTTGACGTAATAAACCTGATTAAGGCTTGTGTACACTCCTGCATGTGCCTCGTAATACTGGCTCCCACCTATTACTTTCCTAACTGCATTCACAATGTTGGGCGTAACCTGCATCCATGACGATGCCGGGTCATTGAGCATTAACGGTGTCATAATTATCTCGTAGTGCCTCATTGTCTTGAGGACATCCTCTAGCGGTGCATCTGGGTCTACTTGCTTGCCGACCCATACCACATGCTTAATGCCGCTCATGTTTGCCTTCTGTACCTCAGTAATTGCCTTGCACCCATCATTATTGTTGATCTTCTCTAGGTCGCATACCTTCTCAACAACGATGGCTCCCGTCCTGTTTATGGCGCCCTCAAACGGCATTAGGGTTACCAGGTCGTGAATGGCGTGGATTCTCATGCTTCTGGCTAGGAAGCTCCTGAAGCCCGCCCCGGCTTGGGTTTTGAATACCGTGAATGTTACTAGGAAGCCCAGTTTACCGCCTTCCCTTAGGTAGCGGTCAAAGCTTCTTACTAGGAATAGCATGGATAAGTCTCTTTTGAATCCGCCGGTGCTTATTGTCTTTGCTAATCCATACTTTATCCATAGATCCTTACTGGCCTCCCTATATTGTTCTGGTAAGTTCTCCCATCCTACCCATGGTGGGTTGCCGATCACGAAGTCGAATTTGCCCTTGAGTATTGGTGCGAAAGCGTTTTTGAGTATTGACACCCACACCTTATCCTTGCCCTGCCTCTCAAGGTCAAGCAACTTATTGTAGAGGTCAAGTAGTATGTCAACATCGGTGGAGTCCATGTTATATGGTTTAAGCCTTTGAGCGAAATCAGAGGGGTTGCACTTATTCTCTAGGCATATTCTCACCTCGTCCAATACCTTCCTTAGGAGGTCAGGTTTTTCGGCAACATCCTTAGGTATCTCGAATTCGCCGACTACAGTCCTTAACACGTACACGTATTTGCCGCCTTTAAGCTCGTACCTCCCCTCAATCATTATTGAGTCGGCTAGGTAGATTGGGATTTCGACGCTTCCCCTAACATACGCAAGTAGGTCGGCGATGGCTAGCAAGTAATTCGTCCTAGCGGTCAGCACGGCCAACGGGTTTAAGTCGTAGCCAACAAGGTTCTCAAGCACGTAATTCGGTAAGGCATCCACCAGGAAGTGCTCCTCAGCATACCTCCTGAGCCTACTAATGTAGAGGACTAGGAACGTGCCTGAGCCACAGGCTGGGTCTAGAACTTTAATCTTGAGGGGTTTTAGTGAATCCTCGCCCATCTTCATTAGATCCTCTAAGCTTAACCCAACCTCATTGAGCATTAACTCAGCAAGCCAGTCAGGCGTATAGTACTCGCCAAGGCTATGCCTAATATCCCTCGGCACAAGATTCTGATAAAGCCTCTTCAGCAGGTCCCTGGCGAACTCAGGCTCCAACTGCGGTGTGGCTACCTCATAATCCGAGAGCCCCCTCGCAATCTCAGCAATGGCATCGGCCAAGTCCCCATCAACCTCCTCCATGTACCAGGAGAAGTAGTCGCCCTCCAGGAAGTTCTCAATATTCAGTAGCCTCCTGAAGATACCGCCATCCTCCAGTTCCTTTAACACTGCCGTTAACCCCTGAACACCGTTCTTAGCGTAAGCATCGTCGAGTTCCGCAATGTATGACCTGTAGAACCTACCGCTGCCGTATAGGTAAGCCACCTCGGCCGCTATGAGTTTCATTATTAATGCGTAGTACGTGTGTATTGAGAATATGAGGGCGTTGTAGTTTACGTTAGACTCGCTTAAGCCATACTCCTTCACTAACTCCTTAAGCTCCTTAAGCTTACCTGGATCATAACCCGTGGCCTGCTTGAAGAGCCTCATCCAATCCTCAAAAAGTAGCCCAGTCCTCTTACCCCTACTGTTAAGCAATTTCGTGTAAAGCAGCTTAACGGCCCTCTTGGCTATTGGCGAACTGGGCCCGAAGTCGGTAACGATGTTATTTACGCTTAGGCTCTTCCTCCTAAGGCCCCTCAGGGCCTCAATAAGCTTTATAATTACCTCACGCCTAACCTCATAGGGCCCCCTAAGTACCCATGCATCGCTCCCCTTATCATACCTAACGAAGGCAATCCTATCGCTGATAATGATGCCCAAGTACCTATCCCACAATTCCTTACTGCTGGCCTCGCTCATAACGTATCCTATAACCTGCTCCTTAGCTCTCTGGATGTCGGAGTCCCCTGAGAGCTTGCCTGGCGCCTTATACTCAACTACAACATGATTGTACAGCGCATCAACCCTAGCACCTGAGATCAAGGTGTACTCGTATTTCCCCATCTGGGTTATGCCCAGCGGCTTCAGTATCCTCTCCTCAATGCAATTCGATACCCTGATCCTGACATCCTCCTCATTACGGGCTTGAATGACGGCGTTCCTGATACAGGTTAACACCTCATCAATATTCAATTGAATGCTAGCAGTCATAGCATCACGGTATAGAGCCCTCACCAGGGAATTTATAAGTTATCAAGAGGGGAAAGGCCCGCGGGACCACCCCGTGGTCAACGAGTTGAAGAAACCCTAGGCTTAACCTTGATGTAGAACTCGGGCTTGCCCCTACCCGCGGTGTTCCTGTAGTAGTTAAACTTGCCACCGCACTTATCGCACATATACATTGCCACCTCATAGAACCTGAACCTCCAAGTCTTAATTGGGGTTAAGCCCTCCGAGCCACAGTAGGGACACTTGGGCATTAGTAGGAATTGTTGCAGTTAATTTAGGTGTTTCGGTTACAATGGGCCTTACCTCCCCCTTAATCCCTTAGCGTCGATAACTCCCTTACCTCATCCCCATATTTTGCCAAGGCATCCCTAACCTCCTTAACACTCTCAGCAGTCCATATTCTAACCCTGTCCATTAACTCATGGAATGAACCCCTTAATTGGGGTTCAACAAGCCTACGAGCCTTATCCACATCCCCCTCTTCCGTGACCACTAGGTATAGTCCGTTGATGTTCCACCTATCCAATGCGTGCTTAAGCCTAGCCAAGGCCTCAACCAAATTACCCCTATGCTGAACCTCGAAGACCGCTGCCGGGTGCCTCCCACCCTTGAAATCCCTCTCACTGCTCCACCAGACAACATCAAACCTATAATCGCTCACATACTCAGCAACCACATGGTAACCAAGCAATTCACCAACCTCCTCCAACCAACCCTTAACACTCTCATGACTGAAGATCCGCCCACCCATGGATTGGAGCCTCGCCTTAATCAATTCGCACAGTCCACTCCCCACGGGTTTTCCGCTGAAGTTTGCACTGAACTTGTATAACACCTTCCCAAACCCAGAACGCCTACCAGCCTTCAGTAACCTGTTGCGGATATCCTCAAGTGGCAGTAGCCTGGTTAATTCGGTGTAAACCTCACTGTAACTCACCCTACCCTTAACCACAACCTTGACGTCAACGACCCATGGGTACTTAACCACACCCTCCCTAACCTCATCAGGCCAAGTTGGCTTACCCGACCCACGCCAACCACCAATCACCTCAAGTACGGCTGCGAAGGACTCACAAAGCTCGCTACAGCCCCTCTTAATGACGTAAACCAGTAAATGGTCACCAACATTAATCAACGCCCTAAGCCTCTCAGCCGATCTCCCAGGTAAACCGTAAATACCGTGATTAATGGTGTAGTTGAAATTCTCCTCATTCATCATGACTAACCAACAATTAGGCATTAGGACTAGCATAAACTCTAAGTAATTTAAATGTAACAGGCATTAGGACTAGCATAAACTCTAAGTAATTTAAATGTAACCACATATTAATCAAGATTAATTAGTTGAAGAAGATTTATTTAAATATGTAGAGACTATTATGTGGATCATGAGCGAGGCATTACAATTGCTTAGGTACATTGAGGAGCACCCTGAGATTGACGTGGTTGGTTACCTGCGTAAGATGTTGAAATGGATCTATGAGTGCCCCAAAAAGAACGCCGATAGTCCAGGCCTCTGTAACTATGGGTTTGAGTGGTCGGATGTCGGCGTGCCTGCCTGGTTGCTTAAACAGCTCGTTGAAATCGGCGTGTTACAGGTTACATTGCAGACAAATAAGCACACAATGTATAACTTCACTGTTGAGCCCAGTAAGCTCGAGGAATCCCTAAACATGTTCTCAGTCTCAAGCCCGGCTAAGGTTGAGTTGCCGTCTGACTTCATGAGCACCATTGAGGGTTACGATGATTTGAAAGCCGTGATTAAGAGGATCGTAGTTAATGAGGAGCCGATTCACGTATTGCTTGTCGGGCCTCCGAGCACGGCTAAGTCGCTGATGCTGATGGAGATTGAGAGATTGCCTGAATCCGTATTTATCACAATGGGCACCGCAACTAAGGCCGGCATCAGGGATGTTTTGCTGGCGAGGAGGCCTAGGTATTTGATTATTGATGAAATTGATAAGTTGAAGAGCCCGGATGACTTAAGCATACTGTTGACTCTGATGGAGAGCGGGCGCTTAGTCGTGTCAATACATAGGGTGAGCATTGATGTTCCAATGAAGGTTTGGGTATTTGCGGCCGCCAACCGCATCAATAAGCTGCCGCGTGAACTGATTGACAGGTTCTGGGTGTTTAACCTGAAGCCCTACGCTAGGGAGGAGTACTTGCAGGTGGTAACCAATGTTTTGGTTAAGCGTTACGGGAAGGATCCCGAGTTGGCTAAATACATTGCTGAGAGGGTTAGTGAGTATAGTTTAAGTCCTAGGGAGGCTATTAGGTATGCTAGACTGTGCAGCGATAAACGGTGTGTTGATGAGGTCTACGAGTCAGTGGCCAAGTACTTATTGAGGAATGCCTAAGGGATGCTACTTATGGCTCCTGTGCATTATCTGTGGCGGTATTGCCCTTGCGGTTACCGCATGCTTGTACACTGTGAAGGAGTCGTAGAGTAGCCCGAAGAGTGCGGGATCCTTGGGCTTCAGCACAGTATTTAAAGGCTCTTGAGGCTGGTAAGTCACGTACTTGAGGATGTAATCTTCCCCATCATCCTTAAGCTCGGCACTGAGGGACTGGCGAATGTATTGTACCTCAGTCTTAATCGCCTTCCCCTAAGCCCGCTAAGCCCCTTAACCCGAGCTCCTCAACGTCCTGCTCCGTGACAACCCACCTAGTGCCCATCGACCTAAGGCACCCCCAAGGTACCTGGCCATGAGGTCGATTAGAGCCTCCCTGAAGCCTGCGTCAGCCCTGGCACGGGCAATAACCCTAACAATATCATTCGCGGTGGCCGGCTCCAGTTCAGGAACCTGGCCAAGTAGCTTGGCCAACTCCTCAGCGGACAGGTACTTCAATGCATGGCAGAGTAGATCCTCGGCGACGCAGCGCTTACCTGACCCAATCATAATCATAAATTATTATATTATTTAGATTAACTGCAACACCCAAGTCCCTCGCCCTAACACCCCTCTTGCGGATGTTCCCGATGTTAATGAGCTCGCAGCCAACCATCTACAGCATACGCCACAGAGGAATAATACATGCCTTCCGTAACGGGAACAGCATTGAACCGCAACAAGGTAAAAGGGAATTGAGCGGGAAGAACGATTTCAAGGCTCATCCTCCTAGTAGCCGGGCCCGGATTCGAACCGGGGTCGAGGGTCCAGAGCCCACGTGAGTAGGCGTGTTTATAATCAAGGCGGTATGCATATAAACCCCAATCTGCTTAACCTAGTTGATCAGCATACTTGTTAAACGTGAATGGGGGTTAAAACCAGAAGACATCAATGCCAAATCATTTAAGGGACTTTTAAGGATTCGGAAATATGGAGTAACTGTAAACAAAACACCTAAATTATACCATGGTTAAGCAAAATTAATGGCAACATTTCATTTTCATAATATTTTTATTTAAGTGCATTCAATTTTATGAATCCTGAATCGGGATTTATCGTATCCATAAGCTTTATAAATGGTTTAGGCATAGTAGTATGTGGTTAGGGGTATACACTATGGAGTTACCTACCGTGAATGAACCACTTGATATAAAGAGCAGAATTAAGAGTGTTAGGCGGAGCATTTGTAGTGAGAATAATGATGCGGATTGTGATGGGGTTGCCGTGTGGAGTTTTAATGACCTGCCGAAGTATTTATGGACGGCGTGGTCTCAGGAGCTTAAGGAGCATGGTTACACATGGCAGAAATTCCTAAAGGTACTTAAGCTATCCACGGGTGACATAGTTCTCTGGGCTATAAAGGATTCCATTACTTGGAACTCCCTCATTGATAGAATTAAATACCTATTAGTAACATATAAAGGTGAGAAGTAATGGTTTCAATAAAGGCCGTGTTCGGTAGTTCGGAGAACATGGGTGAGTTGCGGGATGGCAGTATTGCCTTGGTTGTTACCTCACCGCCGTATTACAATGCGCCATTCGACTTCCCCAACCTCTTCAAGTCTTATGACGACTTCCTCAGTTTACTGAGGGGGATTGGTAAGGAGTTGTTGAGGGTTCTGCAGCCTGGTAGGATTGCCGTCTTCGTGACGCAGGACGTTAGGATTGACGGTAAGCTCTACCCAATCATTGCCGATTTGATTAATGTTATGGTTCACGAGGTTGGTTTTGAGTATCAGGAGAAGATAATTTGGCGTAAGCCCGAGGGGTACATAAGGATTAGCAGGAGGAGTGGTGTTGTGATCCAGCACCCATACCCAATGTATTATTACCCTGACAACATATATGAGGAGGTCGTCATCTTCAAGAAGCCTGGCGAGTTCGATAGGGCAAGTATCTCTGAGCAGGTTAGGGAGAGGAGCAGGATTGATGTGAATAGGTTCCAGGGCGAGAAGTGGTACTTATCGGTTTGGGATATAAAGAACGTGCTGCCACACGAGAAATGGAGCAAGTACACAGCTGCGTTTCCCGAGGAGCTTGCCGAGCGGTTAATTAGGCTATACAGTTACTGGGGGGAGACCGTGCTCGACCCATTCCTGGGCACTGGCACTACATGCTCAGTGGCGAGGAGGTTAGGCAGGAACTGCATTGGGTATGAGATAGACCTGGAGCTCAGGGAAGCAATAGAGGAGAGATTAGGCATGAGGGAGGGATCGATAACGAAGGCTTTGGGCATTAATGGGGACAATATAGAGATAATTATTAGGGATGATGCAAGAAGACTAAGAACAAAGCTTAGACGGGAGATAGAGAGGAAATTACGAACTAGGAATGGTACATAATACAACTCAATCACTCGGTAATTTATTCAAGTATTCCTTAGTGCTCTTCAATGCTGTGTAAAATCTGGGTAGATCGAGCACCAGGAATTGCTGATTAATTTTATGGTCGCAGTAAGTGAGTGAACCACGTGCTTTGCCCTGTATTTGTTGCTTAATTATTCCATTGATTGTCTTTAAGGGTCCCTCTGAGGACAACTTCACCATAATCTGTGGCCTCTTACCAACTATCTTCGCAACACCAACCTTTGCGTAGGCCTGTAAACTAGGGTCATACTTAAGTCTCAGTTTTAATCCCATAAGTATGACATCAATATTGGTACATAGTTTAAGTCTAGGATCCCAGCGACAATGTTCTTCAGCCTTAACATTCAGGTATCTCCATGCAAGATTAAAACATCCCAAACAAAAGCTAAAGTCCCTAACGGGTACCCTGCAGAAATAGGTCTCTTCTTTACCACCCTGTTGCTCCTCATGCTCAACTTTACACACTGTTCCATCCAGAGATTGTTTATCTAAGTACTTTTCAAGTAATCCGGCGATATCATCAATATATTCATGGTTTATGTAAATCATGGCCCAATTATTCCACTTCTCAGGGTTGATTCCTCTAATGGACGTTCTCTCAATATGATAACTCCTAACGTTGAGATCTAGTATTACAGCATTTACATTCCTCATAACCCCAATTCTGACAAAGACTTCATCTGGAGGTAAGTAATACGCTCTCCTATTCTTAACCTTATTTGCTTCCTGCCACCCGAAGCTTTTAGGATCTAGATTAAGCCATTCTGGTCGTATCAATCTCTCGATTGTTATAGCTTCCCTAGGCTTAACCCATCCCTGAAAATTAGCGTATATTATGGGTATAGGCATTTTAATCTTATCATCATGACTCTTAGGCACTTGGAACCCATGTTTAATAAGCTCCTCCTGCAGCTCCAAGGAAGCCGAAAAATATATCTGCAACGAATCCACAAGATATTCATTAATCCACTCAATGAAATTCTGGTTCAGCATCTCTCTTCAACTCGTTAACTGATACTTTAAATATTTAAATAATTATCCGTATAAAGTAAATATGACGCGCAAGAAAATTGAACGTCGACTTTCAAATGATGAAAGAAAAGAGTTACTTAAGGAGCTTGAGAAGATAGGCGTTGAGAACGTAAGAAAGGATCTTGAAAGCACACTTTTATGGGGGAGCCCAGATTTGCGTGATGAAATTAACAGGAATTACGTAAATTAATTAATGATAAGGAGTTTCTGATAAGGTATTTGCTTTTGGCTGCCGTGCTGGATCAGCAAGCTGAATCGGAAACCGCTAGAAAGACTGTTAGAAATTTATTTGAAAAATATGGATATGAATTCTTCATGAAACCTGAGAGTTATTTCAATAAGATTTATAAGTAATAGAGTTTGCATCGAGGATATTATGAAGGAGTATTAAAAATGTCCCAGAATCCATAAGCGCCTTCTTATACTTAACCCAAAGCCTACCCATGAAGCCGTAAATGGGCATGATGATTAGGATTGGATTCCTCCTAGCCCACTCAACCCAGTCATCAGGGGTTAGGATAATGGGAGCCCACTCGTCTGCAACAACCCTCCTCCTAACAGCCATCTCATCAGTGGCATTGAGGTTCAAGACTCGCCTAACATAGTCATTGAATGATACATGATACATTGGTCACAAGAACCCACCCCCTCCTAGCAGTGAACTGAGCCCCAATCCCCTGCCCATACTTAGAGGCATGAACGCCCGTCATCCCAATCCCAATAGTACCAGCAATAATGGGTGACAAAAGCTCAGTAATCCTCACCCCCTACTGTTCATCTATAATTAATGGTAGGTAGTTCTCATCAAGAAGGTTCCTAAGCTGGTTTGGTGTTGAAAAGTGGAATATTGTTAATACAATGTGGTACCGATTGTTAGCATTCTCACCAATGCTCAGGGGTACTCCCAAGAGTGGGCGGTTGATATAATTCATAACAGTAGTCTTACCAACACCACCACGCCCATAAACCCAGACCAGCTGGTCGATAAACGTCCATTATGGTAACGCACAAGGGGTGTTAGAACCTTCCCAACAGCTGTTAATATTAAAAAAGCCGCATGCCTGTCATTCGGCTCATCGAAGAATCCCCTAGCCCACTCAATCGCCCTTATCAATGGCTCTACACCATAATCCTCCTTGTCAACTAGGCCATAGGGGTCATGGAAGCCATCATCATAGATGCCTGGGTAGAGTGGGTAGTAGACCACTGGCAAGTACCTCTTATAATACTGTACCTTATTACTAACAATTGCATACTTCGGAAGCTGTCTAAGCTTATCAATGAGGCCATCGTAATCAGGGGCATTGGCTACAATAACATCATTCTCATCAAGGGCAATATACTGCCTATCACCAGACAATGAGTCAATGGCATAGGCTATCTTCGGCGGTAAAATATCAAGAACCACGAAGGACTCATGAACCTCCCCTTCATCATCCTCACGCTCTTTAACCTCACGTACCTCAACTGTGCCATCATTATTAGGAACAGAGCGTAGATATATATCACCCTTACCCCCTTCTCCCAAGTACATGTCAATATTAAACACTGGAATCCCACTCTTATTGGGCTTCCCACTTGGCTTCTCATTGGGTTTAGGCTCACCCATAGTTCACCACCCCTGTAAAGACACCATTAATCACTTGCAAAACCCCCAATGGATTCAGATAGACAAATACCAATCTGAACCCCACATTCTGAACACATTCTGAATTCCATTCAATCCCAGCCAACCCAACGTGCGCTCTGATGGTCTCAGAATGTGCAAAAGCACCCCAACCCCCTCTCCCGCGGTTACATTCTGAATTGTCTGAACCCATAAACCATTGGACTTGTGCAAAGCCATTAGGGTTAAGGTGTAGTTAAAAGTTTTAGTCCTGTCATTAACCATAATGTTTAAATAACCCTGCTGGCTAGCTCCCATGGGTAATCGCTCCCGTTCGACCCATCTCAAGGCGAGGACCCCAACCCCCACAACTTCTCACCCCTTGCTATCCACTGCAATCATCATTTTTCACTGACATTACTAAGATTGGTGTTTCGTTCATTTGTTGTCACCTCTTGCTTTGGCTGAAAGGCTACTAGCTCTACGATTATGTTTATCACTGCACCATTTTCATGCCAGTTTGCCCATATTTCATTCAGGCTCATTGGGAGTTGAATAACATACCTGCTCCCCATTTTGGTTAATCTCCTCCTTGTAATCGGGATCGTTTTCACTTGGGTGATGAACTGTCCCGACATACTGATCACTGGGTTGGCGGGGTGGGGATAAATTAGACGATCTGTATATGGGGCTGATGTGCTGGGGGTTTCATTCGCCATTCCGTGAATCTTCTATTTCACGGGAAGGTTTTTAAGCCCTGCTGTCACCCTATCAGTGTGCCTAACCTGATAGACCTAGTCGGCTGCGTTGCTCACAGTTACTTCAGGAGGAGTGGTAATGGCTAAGAAGTATGGTGCTTCGCGGTTTGAGTATGGATCTACTTTTACTCAACTAATGAAGTGCCTTAACACGAGGAGTGTTTCAACAGTGAAGAGGCTCGTTAATGAGGCTGTTGAGGCTGGGCTTGTTAAGTCTGTGGATGTTGGTGTCTTCGGAAAGAGGATAATATATCGGCCCACTTTACGTGGTGTTGTTCATATTGCAAATTCAAAGGTTTTTCTTCGGGTGCCTTGGCCTTGCAGCCTTGGTTGTTAGTGAGACTGTTAATCGGCTCGATGGTTCGTGTTCAGGCATTGACGATGATGCTGATGTTTGTGACTGCCTTAAGTTCAAGCTGCTTAAGCTTGTTGGTAGGGTCCTCAATGGTGATGATGTTGGTTTGAGGGAGGTAGATACTAGCATCACTGATGCAATCTACTATTTCTTATTTAGTAGGCTTAGGGGGATGCTGGTTACGAGGTACGCACTATCACTCATTGGTGATGCTGGTGAACCTGTCAGGGAATCTGTTAGTGACTACATTAGCTGGGTTAGTGGAGACCGCCGCCGCAGGCTCAATGAATTGCATAACTGGCTTGATTAGCATGAGTGATATGCATGGTTGCTCATGTTGGTATGCATGGTGAGTGGGGATTGAATGTGAGGAATGATGCCCAGCATGGTTTTCTGGTAGCCGGGCCCGGATTCGAACCGGGGTCGATGGGTCCAGAGCCCACCATCCTTGACCACTAGACGACCCGGCTTCAAGATTGCTTGATTAATTCCCTATTTTTAAGTGCTTCGCTATGGTATTACCTCGGTCGAGTCCAGCACCGGATCATACTTGAGCGACTCCTTAGCTACCACTCCATCCCTAATCAATTGCTCCACTGCAGGCACTATGCTTAGTATTGATTTAATGGTTTCCTTGGTGATTGCATCAA
>Ga0080003_1001400_pt1 | contig 12828 bp, 8 predicted proteins | sample JossMetagenome_FD_69206 | JGI IMG/M metagenome (GOLD analysis project Ga0080003, IMG submission 69206) | Hot spring microbial communities from Joseph's Coat, Yellowstone National Park, USA - JC2_E (SPADES assembly) (version 2) | ecosystem: Environmental > Aquatic > Thermal springs > Hot (42-90C)... | reverse complement strand
CACATCCTCGGCGATCAGACCGTACTGTTTCTGTTTTTGTGGATCGTCTCGATAGTTGAAGGCGACCGGCTCTAAAGCGAGCAGCCGTTGGGTTAACTCTATTATATATTATATATTTTATATTTTTTGGGATCAAAAAGTTGAAAATCTATAAATTGATGAATATATTTATAAATATCAATATTCTATATTAGTCAGTTCGTAGAATGAATAGAATAATCAAGGATGAAAAAATTACATGATAAACTCACAAAACTTGAGTAGAACACTCGATTTAGTGAGTTTATCCAGTAATTATCGAAACTTGATGTACCAATTCATTAAGGAAAACTGACGTGTTAACGGCCATAAAACTACAAATAATAAAATGTAGATTACAATTGGACCGTTTACGCGTCAGTTTACTTTAATGAATAAATAAATTAAGTGTCAATTCATGAAATTGGGTGGAACACTTAATTTCATGAATTTATCCAATAATTATTAGTTCTTGATGTACCCGTTCATTTAAGTAATTCTGACACATTAATGGCCATATATGAAACATTTACTTTTTAACAATATATGTTGGGCCGTTAACTTGTCAGTTTGTCCAAATGAACTGGTATATCAAGGATTGTATATTACATGGCGAACTCATGAAACTAAGTGGAACACAATATCAAATGAGATTCTAAAGTAATTGATCGATCCTTGATATACATGTTCATTAGGGTTAACTGATATATTAACGGCCATATATGAGTCGTTCACATAAATTATTAAAAAGGTAACTTTTTATTTATACGACTATGTCTATTTTCTTATTTTTGGAATAATATTATTTATCATGTTTAATAATTTTTTATTTTCCTGTATTATCTGTTTATTCTCATGACTTAAACGATCAATTTCTAAAGTTAATTGTTCATTTTTTTGGTCCAATCGGCTAATTTCTCGGTTCAACCGGATAATTTCATTAAGTAATAATGTGTTCAACTATTTCAATAGTCTTTAGTTGTATTATCCGAAGGTCCAAAGGTATCATGACAGCCTTACTTCCAGAATATTTGGTAAGAACTTTTCCTCCAAAATATTGCTAATTTTTATTTTTCGGAGTCGGGGTGGTAAAGTTAGAACATGGTAATCTGCGTTTAATATTAATATTTCTATACTGGATGGAACGTTTATAGTTACAGGATTTAATCCAATGGGATATCTTTCATAGTGATACTGATTATTACCCAATCTAAGCATTTTTAATTTGGGTGGCAGTTGTAAATTATCCGGATTAGGATAGATGTTCATGATTTCCAAACGGGTTAATTGTGCCATTAGTAAAAATTTTTTGGCCGAACTTCCATAATATAATGAACTAATCTTGAGGTCCATTAAAGAATTAAGACTAACCAAAAGGGATATCCATTGGTGATGCCATCTCTCTACTTCTAAGTATCTTATTTTTAAGGGAACTTTTAATTTGAATATCCGATTAATAACTAATTTAGGATAATTGACAACGTGGCATAAATTATAATTGTAATTTATTATAATATGATCTAAATTTCGGGGAAAATAGATAGCTTTACATTTTTTAAGATCATAGATGATACTTGTAAAATTATAACGATAGGCCACACATTTAATCCGTGAGATCGGATAAATTTTAATTATACGTTTGGCAAAAGTATATTGGTCATAATAATATTTACAAGTTGTAACAAGCTAAACAAAATCTGCTTCGGACAAAAATAATGATAAATAACTCCAAAGATCATAGAATAAAAGGTCCATAAAAATTTATGAATAATGTTCATTATTAATAAATTTTCAATTTTAGTTCGACCAATACTACCATAAAATGCTGACTACACATTGGGCCGTTAATTTATCAGTCTATTGAAATGAATATAACAATCAAGAATAGTACATTACTTGGTGAACTCATAAAACTAAGTGGAACATATTATAAAATGAGTTTGTCTAGTAATTTATCGTTCCTTGATATAGCAATTCATTTCGGTAGACTGACACATTAACGGCTATATATTAATTGTTTACGATTATTCTACAAAAAATGGACTACACATTGGGCCGTTAACTTATCAGTTTATTGAAATGAATATAACAATCAAGAATGGTATATTACTTGGTGAACTCATAAAACTAAGTGGAACACATTATAAAATGAGTTTGTCTAGTAATTTATCGTTCCTTGATATAGCAATTCATTTCGGTAGACTGACACATTAACGGCCATAATATTAACAGTTTATATGAAAACGCAGAATAAGATGAACATGTTAGGTAATTTATCGTGTCTCAAACTGATTGGTAAATGGTTTAAGTATAAAATTATACTCAAACTATTTACTATTCAACTGTACAGATTTACTGATTAATGATTTCATAATCAATAAAAATTATACCTAATGTATCTTTGGGAATTTGTAATATATTGTTTAATTTTTTGAAGAGTCTCCGGATGGGAGAAACGGTATTCTATTTTCAGGATTGATATGGGTAGGTTCATTATCCGGAGTTTAGGACATTCATAAATATTTAAATAGGTTAGAGTATTAGGTAATATTAGTTTCGTTAGCCTAGAAGCATATGAAATAGATAGTTCCCTTAAACGACAAGGAACGTATAATTTTCTATTAGAAATGTTTATTAATTCCAACCGTGTTAGACTATTAAGTAGTCCGGAAACGAAGAATCCAGGAGTTTGCAGAACTTCATAAAGGAGTAGGCTCGTCAATCTGGTCATTCGGGTGAATGGTGATGTATCCGATAGATTGTCCAACCTGTATAGTTTGATGGATTCCATCTGTGTTCCTAATTTGTGGACGTCTAAATGTAGGCGAGTTGATACCAATTTTAACACATGTAAATGTGTTAGTTGGGGAATTAACTGGTCCTCTAATTTTTTTATAAATTGTCCGTCCAATGACATATTAACGCTAATACTATGCAAAATGGGTGTCCTGATCTTAAAATTTCGTGCGGTCAGATAATCGTCACCATCACTAAAAAGGTTTTTAACACTTAGTTTGGTAAGGTAGGGTGCATTGATTTTTATAATGGGATCATTAAAATTAATAATAAGTTTGAGTTTGCATAGGCTTTTTGAACGGATAAATATTTTTCTAAGACTTGAAATCTTAGAAAAAATTCTAAATTCTTCCAGAACAATAAGTTCTGGGATTTTCCGGATGATCTGGAGGAGTAATCCGTGGACCACTTCATTTTCGTTATATGCATCAAGATCATTTAACTTGAGGACCCTTAATCTTTTTAGATATGGACCATTTAGATTGCCCAAATCCGGAATCTTTTGCACGGATATTTCCAATGATGTTAACCGTTCTAATGAACTAAAAGTAATTTTGGAAAATTTGTTCAGTTCAAGATTTTCAAGCTGTGGGGGTAATGTAACGGAACATTGGGACGGCAAACCTCTAACGGAAAGACGCGTCAAAAGTTTCCAACCCGAAAAGTCAAGTTCCCTAATATTCCATATTTCATAAATCCTGAGACGTAGGTCTGCCAGATATGTTAAAGTATAGATCCAATGCTTATGCCAAACTTCTGTCTTTAAAGATTGCAATCTGGTAGAGCATAATATATGAGGACAACCGGTTTGGCAAATTATCCGTCGTGGATAGGATACAAGGGACATTTTGTTTTGTTCGATAATGGGTGGATACCAGAAGTCAATACGGTCCAAGTTCCATGGTAGATATTCGGGTCTAAATATTTTAAGATCATAGTATATTTGGGAAAAATCATAACAATGTACTATCTGGTGAATCTGTGATATGGGATAACGGGTTTTTATCCGTTTACATCGGGAATAGCGATAGTAATATGAACGACAGGTTGTAACCAGGTGCACAAAGTCTGCATCCGAAAGATGGACGGTTAGATGGTGCTTCCAAACATCCTCCGGTAGACGATCCATATGTAAGGGATTCACATTGTGAAATAAATTTGATGATTTCAACTTTAATTGGGATTAAACGATTAAACCAGACAATATTTTTAGGAGAATTTTGGACACGGTCATTAATCCTTTGTAGGATACCTTTAGAGGATCGATCCGGGAATATCTATATTTTGAAGTTAGAACATTTCTGGATTTCCATAATTGGTGATCATCAGTTCCGCCAAATTTGGGGTGTTGTTAATGGTCAAATATCTCAACTGTCCGGACAAATAGAGCCTCTCATTGGATATTTTGTCCAGTTCTAACCGGGTAAGGCGGGTAATCTCGAAATTTGATAGTAAGACTCTTCAAGCCTAAAAAAGTTGAGGTGCAAATCCCTGAGCCTGACGATATAGACAAAAGATAGTTCGGGTTTATAGATGAAAGCGAATATTTTGAGACTTTGCGTCTGACCGCCCAATTTCGGTGAAAAGAGTGTTCGGATGTCCAGTGTTGTTGCAGCATATGTATTCCGCAGTTTGTCCGTAGCCCTGGGATATGATTTCAGGGATACCCTGGCCGATGGTTTTGGGCAGCTTCCAAAGTTGGATCGTGTTCAAATTTTGTGGAAGATATTCGGGACGAAATATTTTAAGATCATAGATTACGTTCGAAAAATCATAGCGGTCCACAACACGGTATATTTGCGATACATTATAACATGTGCCCATGCGTTTGTACCCGGAGAATTCATTATAATAGGTGCGGCATGTAGTGACCAAGTGTACGAAATCTGCATCGGAAAAATAGGAGATTAGATGATTGTTCCAAATATCGCGTGGAAGTTGATGCATGGACAATCAATTAATTTCTATTAAATGATTGGCCAAAAACATGAAAAATTGAGTTTTTATGGCAATTAGTTCGATGTCAATAAATTAATATGATATTTTTGGGTGAATTTTGGATGTAATCATTAATTTTTTGTAGTGTACCTTCATGGGATTCTCGGAAATATATTTTAAGGATTGATCTGGGAATATTCATCTTCTGGAGTCTAGGACATCTATCAATGTTCAAATAGGTCAAATTTTCAGGCAATACTAATTTTGTCAGATGAGGAGCATTCCTAATAACCAAATGTCTTAGTTGTCCGGGCATGTGTAGTTTACGGTTAGCTATTTTGCATAGTTCTAACCGCGTGAGGCTTCGGGGTAATTCTGAAATTTGATAGTATTCTTTTTTGATGCACAGATATTCGAGGCGTAGGTCCCTGAGCCCGACGATATGGGCGAACGATGTTTCAGGTTTGTAATTAAGGCCGGAGAGCCTAACGTTTTGCATTTGTGTACCCAATTTCCGGACGTCAAAGGTTAGATTTTCACTTTCCAACTTTAATGTGTCCAAATGTACCAGTTTGGGTATTAATCGGTCCTCCAAATTTTGGACGAATTCCTTGTCCATATTTATACGGATGCTCAGACCGGACAAAAGAGGTGTTTCCAGCCTAAACTTGGACCATTTGATCATATTTTCTTCGGTAAATATATCTTTTAAACTCAACATTTTGAGCATTGGTGCTCTGATCCTGATGAGAACATCCTTTAGAACGCTTGTAATGCTTAGCTTACGCAATTTTTCCGAAGAAATAGTTATCTTTTTGGGTCCATAAACGCCCGAAAAAATTTTAAGCTCCTCCAACAAGGGAAAATCAGATATATTCTCTATGATTTGGTGGATCAATCGGTGGATTTTTTTTTCGTTGATATCAAGAAATCCGATATCTACTATTCTGAGAACTCTGAGTTGCGTTAGGCGAACGTTTAAAAATGGGACCGTTAATGATGTTACCGATCTGGGTAAGTTTTCTAATATAAGATTTTGACTAATCCGAGGATATTTTTCTAGTCTAAATTTTTCCAGTCGTGGAGGAAAGCTATCCAGGGCAACCTTTTTATAATCGCCGATCACAGAAAGTATGGACAAATGGGTTAAATATTTTAGGGAATTGAGATGATAGTTTAGATTTTTTTGTCCTTTATAAGAATCGACCAATTGTTTTAATTCTGAAGATAGATCAGATTTATCCAAGAATCCGTCCGATTTGATTTTTTTTAACCATCCTAATGGATCTATCAGATAGTCCAGAGGATATGCATAATAATTATCGATACATAAATCTGTCAGACGGGTTAGACCCGTTAATGTGCCCATCCATTCTTCAAACCAAAGATCCACCTGAAGGCTTTCCAGTTTTGGTGAAATTAATGTTCGGATGTCCAAATATTCTTTCCGTTCTATTTGGTCCGCATGTTTCTTTTTCATGAGATATGAGTCCAAAGATTTACAAATAATCATCCTAGGATATGATTTGAGGCATATTTGGTTCCCAATCTGGTCTCTTGCTTGGCCCCCAACCTGGTTTCTGATCTTGGGTAATCTCCAAAATTGGATGGTGTCCAAATTACGTGGTAGATATTCTGGATAAAAAATTTTAAGATCATATACTATCTCCGAGAAATCATAACGGTCTACAATATGATATATTTGTGAGACAGGATAGCGTGTACTAATACGTTTGCACCGTGAATATCTACGATAAAAGATGCGACACGTACAGACTAAATGCACAAATTCCGCATCAGAAAGATTAATGATTAGATGATTTTTCCAAATCTCGTATGGAAGTTTGTCCATAAACCAATAACAGTATTTTAACCGAATACATAGGAAATTCAATTTCACGATAATTCTAATTAGAAGAATCATGGATCAGCACAATATTTTTAGGGGAATTCTGAACATAATATTTAATCTGTTCTAGGATGCCTTTGCAGGAGTTTAAAAAAATTATCTTTAGGATTGATCTGGAAACGTTCATTTTTCGGAGGTTAGTACATGTATAAATTCCCAAATGTGTCAGACTATTGGGCAGCATCAGTTCTGTCAGATTGGGGGCATTGCTAATGTCTAAACGTTTCAGTTGTAAGTGCGCCCCAGAAAAATCTAGTTCTTTATTGGTTATACCGTTTAATTCTAATCGTGTGAGACTAGATGGTAGTTTCGAAATATGGTAATGTTCATCACCAATACATGAATATTTGAGGCGCAAATCCTTGAGCCTGGTCATCTTAATAAATGGCATGTTGGTCATTTGGGCAAATAACATGGGATTAAAACCATAGAGTTTGATGGCTTGCATTTGTGTGCCTAATTTTTGGACGTCCAATGTTAGATCATCGGACACTAATTTTAATGTATCTAAATTGGTTAATTTGGGTATAAGTTCATTTTCCAAATCTCGGAGTGCATTTTCCGCCAAATTCATTTGTATGTTTAAACTGGCCAAAAGGGGTGTTTCCAGTTTAAACTTAGGCCGGTTGGGTCTATCTTCTAGGGTTACATCGACCGCAATGGTTAGTCTCCTGAGCAGGGGTGCCTTGATTATGATCCAAGGATTCTTGAGGATGCATGTTATGCTCAATTTGCGCAATGTTTTTGAGGAAACAAATATCCTTTTAGGGGAATAAATGTCCGAAGTGATTTTGAACTCCTCCAAAAAGGGTAGTTCCGGAATCTTTTTGACGATCTGATGGATCGAATGATGGGTGGCCTTGACGTCCTCGAGACTTCCTGGGTCTGTTATATTTAGAACTTTGAGCTGTGTTAGATGGACGCCCAAAGTTGTATCCAAAGTTGTATCCAAAGTTGTATCCAAAGTTGGAACTGTTAGGAGTGTTAATGATGTTATGGACCGGGGTAAATTTTTTAGGATGATATTATGACTCTGGGGATATTTACCAAATCTAAATGATTTTAATTGTGGAGGAAAATTACTAATGGTAACATTTTTATGTTTTCCGATTAGAGTGAGTATGGACAGTCGGGTTAAATGTTTCAGGGAGCCAAAATAATAGTTTAAATCTTTTTGTCCTTGGGTGTCGGGAATGTTGGGGATATCGACGTAATATTTTTTTATGGATAAATCTGCCAGACGGGTCAGACACGTTAATGTGCCCATCCATTTTTCCGACCAAACGTCCACCTGGAGACTTTCCAACCTTGGTGAAATGAGCATCCTGATGTCCTGGCACGTTTGGATTACCATGGAGTCCATGGATTTATAGATAATCACCCTGGGATACGATTTAAGGGACATTTGGCCTGTTGTTTTGAACAACCCCCAAAATTGGATGACATCCAGATTACATGGTAGATATTCGGGATAAAAATTTTTAAGGTCATAGATTACCTCCGAAAAATCGTAATGGTCTACAATATGATATATTTGTGATACGGGATAACGGGTACGAATACGTTTACATTGGGAATATTCGTAATAAAAAGTACGACATGTGGTGATCAAATGTAGGAAATCTGCATCGGAAAGGTATATGGTCAGATGATTTTTCCAGATTTCGTGCGGAAGTTGGTGCATAGATCAATAGATCCATTTTTGGCCCATTTTTGGTCGAAAATATGAGAAATTCAATTTTAGTCTAAAATAGCCTAAATTTGAATTTTAACTAGTTCGGTTCAAGACTGACCAAACGCGTTAGGCGGGTCAATCCCCTCTGATAGTAGTCATAAATTTCTTTCGGAACGGCAAGCCTGGTAAGATGTATATGGTCCAGGTCAACATCATAGTATCGGTCCAGGGACAGGTCGGTCAACGATGAAGGGAATGTTGTATCAACATCCACATTCTTTAAATAAAGAGTTTTAAGCTGGGTTAGATCGTTGAACTTCTGTCGTCTTTTAAAAGAGCATAATTCTAGATGTAATGAACTAAGGCCCGTAGGTAGTTTAGAGGCGTTCGAGGATCTAATAATCGTCAGACCTTCGAGACTTGAAGGAAATTTATTGACCTGACATCTATCGATTCTAAGTTCTTTTAGCCGATAGAAATTTTTGAGGTCCATACGCATATAACTTAATGATCTGACCTCTAAATATTCCACGTTCAGGGTGTCCAAATTTAGATTATAGTTTTCTTCCATTTCAAGATTTTCTATTTTAAGGTGTAATAGTTGGGGTGCACTAATTTTGAGTTTACCTAAAGGGCATCCCAATGATAATTTTTTAAGCTGTCCAAAATAAAAATTTCCATTTAATCTTGCATATGTTTTAAAAGAAAGCATTTCAAGTTGGTCAAATCGTAGAGTTTTGAATATGATAGGTTCGGAGACTAGATGGAGTGATCTTAAATTTTTGTAATCATGGGATGGAAAATGGACTACCGGTCCTAATATTTTGAGCTTCTTAAGGGTTGTAATGGCGGTTTCAGGGATCCTGTCCGTAGTCAGACTTTCCAACCGTGAAAGTTTCTGCAAACTTTCCAATATATTTTGTGACCTACATATGTAGAGGGAGGTTAGACTTCCGGGTAGGTCCAGGGTATATGTTTCCAAACGTAAATGTTCCAATGAGGAGGGCAACCTAAAATTACCATGATCATTATGAAAGGACACCATTTTTCTAATACTCAAGGATTTTAGATGTCCAAAATTTAGGAAATAATTACCCGGAGGAACGACCATACGTAAAAAGTGGATGTCCAAATTTTCTAGACGTGTAAGGTCCGCGAATTGTTGTAGGTCTATTAGACTATCAAAAGCGCAGAACTTAAGCTTTAGAGTGGTTATATTGGGAAAAATTAGATGGAGCAGACTGTGAAAGACACGCTCCTCTGGCTCCTCTGGGATACTTTCACCATTATTAATGCATAATTTTTTAAGTGTTGTTAATATTATATTATTGTGTAGTAGGTCGGCTAAACCTAGAACGGTTGTAATTTCCAATTCTGTGAGCATCGGAGGTAGCCAGCCGATCATCCCGGTATAGCAGGGATGAAATTTTAGGGATAATAAATTTTTGGGCAAAAACTCTGGCCGAAAGACGGGGAGATCGTACCGGACACTTCGAAAATTAAAGTGATCCCGTACATGCAAAATTTGGGAGATCCGATAGCAATGATTATTTTTCTTCAGGAAATGCATCTCATGGAAAAAATGATTAACCATAATAAGGTTAAGGAAATCATGCCAGTCTAGATATTCGATAATTAACGTCCATATATCCAAATTTATTCGGTCCAAAGGACCAACTTCCGTTTGACAAATTTCCATATAATCCATTAGTGATAATGATAGGGAATCTGATAATATTATTTTAGAATATTTTTTATTAAAGGATGATTATTAACTTTATTTTTCATTTTTTAATTGATATATGTCATATCATTTCCAAAAGCTTTTAATGGGTCCTATTTTATTAATTAATTGGTATGATCATATCAACTAATTATGGTCGGTTAAAAATCCTTTTTTATCTTGTCTAATTTTGAAAAAATTATTCCCATCTTGTCCGATAGTTTCTCATTCTCTTGGGATAATCGTTGGTTTATCTGGACCAATTGTTCATTTTTGTAGTTCGTTTGGATAATCCTTTGGGCCATCTGTTCATTCCCCTGTTTCAGCCGGGCAATTTTCTGGGCCATCTGTTCGTTCTCCCGGCTTAACCGGATAACCTCTTTAAGGAGCAATGGCGTCAGGAGATGGTAGCGTACGGTAAACGGTTTGGGTTCATGATCGTCCGTATTTTCCTCGTCCTGCCTTAATCCTACTATCTCGGGCATTATCTTGAACACGTCCTCGGCGATCAGGCCGTACTGTTTCCGTTTTTGTGGATCGTCCCGGTAGTTGAAGGCGATCGGCTCCAATGCGAGCAGCCGCCGGGTTAGTTCCGTGTCGTCTAGGATGGGTTGGATGTTTTCCTTGAGCCGACGGCTGCTAGATTGTATGCCCAATTGGTTGTCACTGTTAATAACAACCTGAGAGCCAGTAACGCTGACCCCGGTAATATTATTAATATAACAGCCTGCTGAACCTGGTGAAAATGTAGAACTAAATGAACCAATAATAATAATCCCATCAACAGTAGTATTAGCTATATTATTCCCGATCAGAATAGTGTTCGAAACATCACTATTAGTATTCACATATATAATATTACCAATAGCTATATTATTGGATCCTTTCACAATATTAACAAGCGATTCGGTACCAATGACCACATTATTGTAGCCTGTAGTACATTTGTCAAGTGTACCTATTCCAATACCAATGTTATTTTCTCCGCTAGTGTTTGATCCCAATGTATTTACTTCGATAAGAGGATCGTAACCTCCGACGGCCACATTATTACTACCCGTAATATTACTCTGGAGCGTATTCATTCCAATGGCCACATTAGAATATCCGATAGTGTTGCCCCTCAGGGCATTGAAGCCGACCGCTGTATTGCCGGTAGCATTGAAGCCGACCACCGGACTACATTGTGTATTCGCTAGAGCATTATAGCCAACGGCCGTGTTACCGTTGGACTGATCATTTAAAAATGGATTATTTACATCATTAAATTGAGTATCATTAGCAAGAGCATTATAACCGATGGCCACCTCATTATTACCCAGATAATTTTGCAGTGCATTAAGACCAATGGCCACATTATTGGATCCTGTCACATTACTAGAAAGTGCATTCAGACCAATGGCCACGTTATTGGAGCCTGTAGTATTACTACCGAGCGTATCCCGACCAATGGCCACATTATCATTCCCGGTAGTATTCTGGCCTAATGGGAAAGGAGGACCCCCAATGGCCACATTACCGGATCCTGTAGTATTGGACAAGAGCGCCCCGGCTCCGACGGCCACATTAGAAAATCCAAGAGTGTTGGCCATCAGGGCCTTATAGCCGACCGCCGTATTGCCGGTAGCATCCTCCCCACTATTATCAGTTTCTGTATTCGCTAGGGCATTAAAGCCGACGGCTGTGTTACCGTTGGACTGGTCATTCACGAAGGGGTTACTACTATTAGTATTGACATTCATGTCACTAAAGAGGGCATTATAACCGACGGCCACCTCATTATTACCCAGATATAATCTCAGTGCATTAGGACCAATGGCCACATTATTTGATCCTGTCAAATTACTAGAAAGTGCAATGTTGCCAACGCATGTATTATTACTACCAGTAGTATTATTAAATAGTGCATTATATCCGACGGCTGTGTTATTATTACCACTTGTATTTTCTAATAGTGCAGCCATCCCTAAAGCTGTATTCTGACCGTCTATGGTATTATTGGTCAGAGCAAAAGCTCCGGCACCTGTATTGTTACTACCATTACTATTGATGAGTACATTGGTGCCGAATGCAGAATTATTATTTCCCGTCGTATTCTTCAAAGCACCTGAACCAAAACCTGTATTGTTCATTATATATAGTGATTAAAAAATTTATTATATCTAAAAATCCAATTAATAGGTTCAAAATCTATTAATTGGATTGAGTTAGATATTTCAACCTATTTTTTCAACTTCGAAAAAAATTTATTTTAGGATAACTTTAAGGAAAATATTGTCTATTTGCTAGACTATTATTAATTTAGATATTAATTCATTTTCCAAATCTCACATGGCAGAGCACAAATCAATAGGAAGTATAACCAATTAATTTATTTTAAGACTGACCAAACATGTTAATTGGGTTAATTGTATTTGATAATATTTGATAATTTTTTTCGGAACAATAAATCTAGTGTTGTTACCAATGCTATTAAAATAGAGAGTATTGTTGCCGGTGCACGTATTATTACTACCAGTAGTATTATTAGATAGTGCATAACTTCCGATGGCCGTGTTATTAGAGCCACACGTGTTTTTGAATAGTGTGGCCGTCCCTAAGGCTGTATTCTGATCACCTGTGGTATTATTGGCCAGCGCAAAAACCCTGGCACTTGTATTGTAATTCACATTACTATTGACAAGTACATTGGTGCTGAACGCAGGGTGCTGAACGCAGGGTGCTGAACGCAGGGTGCTGAACGCAGGGTGCTGAACGCAGGGTGCTGAA
>Ga0080003_1001399_pt1 | contig 12829 bp, 10 predicted proteins | sample JossMetagenome_FD_69206 | JGI IMG/M metagenome (GOLD analysis project Ga0080003, IMG submission 69206) | Hot spring microbial communities from Joseph's Coat, Yellowstone National Park, USA - JC2_E (SPADES assembly) (version 2) | ecosystem: Environmental > Aquatic > Thermal springs > Hot (42-90C)... | reverse complement strand
AAAGAATAAAGACAGAATCGCTCTATTAGTTTGCACAGGCAATAGGCACAGTTGTAATTGTAATCATAATAATGGTGATACTGAACTTATACGGCACAACACTATCGTTAACTTCTGTCCTCTCACCTAATACTGTTAACAGTATGTGCACCAACCTCTCTAACGACCAACTTGCCTTTATCAATACAAATTCAATGGCATTTAACTCTGGGCCTTCTCCAACTGCTGCGATATGCGCAGATATTATAGCTCCGCTTGCGGCAGGCGCAGCTTCGGACACAACAGCTTCTGGCTCTACAACAAGTAGTCTTACCACCTCTATAGATTATGGACTTGCAGCAACTTATGTAATATTCGCCAACCTAACTAGCCAATCAACAAGCAACTATAATGCTTTTTATATATTCAGCGATGTTATAGGCTTCTTAAGCAAATTTACCTCAGTTAACGCAATAGCAACACCTGCGTTTGACATATCTTTCTATTATACGCCTCTGGCTGGCTACTCTTTCCTTAACACTATGCTTCTAGCATTAGGAATTGTAAGCGCACTGTCATTTTATGCTTATATGATACAAATGCTTGCAATACTCCTAATCCTGTTTATATGGCCCTATCTGCTTGCAGCAGGAATAATACTCAGAGCATCAACGTTTACAAGGAGGCTAGGCGGCCTCATTATAGGCCTAACGCTTTCATTCCTCATAATAATGCCATTGATAATTTTGTTTGAATATGCTTCGCTTAGCTCGCCACAAAATGCATATCCTATAGGTACAAATACAATACCTTATTTGCCTATTTATGAACAAGGTCCAGCAGGCAATGTAATGGTATATGGGGCATCCTCTGGTTTTGTTAGCGCTAAGGTTTATACACAACAAGGAGGAACTACTACTACGCTTCCAGCAACATGTGCCAATGGTTATATATATGAAAGTTTTTGCGGCGATCCAAACAGCGTAGGAGCGCAGCCTATTTGTGCAGCAAGTGTAAATCCGCTACAACTATGCCAAAATGGTTATATACTTGCAAACACGCTACCGCAGAATCCTTGCTCGCCAGGGCAATATGTATATGAAAGTGTGTGTGGAGACCCTAATACAACCGAGCGGCAGACAGGACTCATAAAAGCGCCAGCATGCTTCACTAACCCTTCGAATGAACCGCTATGTAGTGAAACAGCTGAGCCACATACAAGCATTGCGCCGTTTATGCTCCCAAATGCTACAAAAATGCTTGAATATTACTCCTGCTGGCCTATTGGAGGCAATATTTGGGCTTATGAATTAATAGGCGCATTACCGTATCTAATACCTTTCTACGGCCTTGCATTAGGCGTATTTAGTGCATTTGGATTTTCAGTTGGCGGACTCGTGTCACAGATTCCTACAATACTTTTGGCACAGGGCTGCACACCTCAAAATGCAATAAATGCTGGCTTAACCCTTACGAATATATATGGTATAACTGCCATAACTGCATTTATACTGCCTTTGTTAAATATACTTATAATATATAGTGGGGCTATGGGAATTTCGAAACTCATGGGAGGCGACACAGATGTGCTCGGCCTGAGCAAGTTGATATAGTAAACTACTCCACCCTTATGGATGGAGCTTTCATCGAGATGAACAACATGGAACACCGTTCCACAAAATCTGGGCATCTGTCATTTGACAGAAGTCGGTTTACGCCAACTTCGCTATTGGAAATCTGGCTTCGAGAGAAGACGCTCCAACAGCGATTGTGCATGACCAGGCACATTTCAGGATTTTACGTTTGCCGAACAACAACATCTCACAGCCATCTTCGATCAAGAGATTTCATCTATCCACGTTTTCGCATGGAGTCTCCTTGCGAGGTAATTAGATGAATAATAAAAAAATTAAGATAAGACTGGCGCTTACATTAATGCTACTTATGATTAGCTTGGCTCTTGGAAACGCCAGAGCACAAACACTATGCCAGTACCTGTTTCCCAAAAAGGGAACACTTGAAATAAGTTCAGCACCCACAATCCTCGAAATTGCTCTACTTGTGGTTTTAAGCGTTCTTTCACTTCTTGGAATCCTATACGCAATAGGATATTCTTTCAATATATCAAAGTTAAAGGAATTTGTGAAGAAAGAATATATAGAAAGCATATTTAACATAATTTTGATTGTGTTAGTTTTTGGTGGGCTGTCTTTTGCAGACGGCTCAGTCGCATTTATAGCTAATTTAGCAAACAGCGCAATAAGCACCACAACTGCTTCTACAACCCAGATAAGCAGCGCATACGACTTATTTAACAATCTATGCAACGCATATATGACAAACGGCATAGTCAATGGCCTTCTAGGAATTTTCTACCTGCTCCCCACTAATATATTAGTGTCAACAGAACAAACTCTAGTAATAAATTTGTATGAGGCTATGGATAAGGCGTTGTGGCCTACTCATCAGTTCTTTGGCCTAAGCATAAAACCGCTTGCTGGAGTATACCCTTATGTACAGATAATACAAAGCGAATTTACGATAGTTTCGGGCGTCGTGTTTGTTTATATAGGAATTGCATTCTTCCTCGCAATAATTTACAGCCTGTTCCCAATTTTATTCTTTTTAGGCATATTGCTTAGGTCTTTCCCGTGGTCAAGGGCGGCAGGTGGTGCCTTGTTGTCTCTATTTATTTCATTTTATATTATATTCCCAGGCCTTCTCTTCCCCTTTGCAAACTCTCCAATGCCTATTAACATGCCTAGTAATAACCAGATTTTAAATGACCTAACAGCTATAGGCTCAGCTATATTGACTCCATTTGCTCTAAATATATACGATGAAATATATAATTTTGCCGACTTCTTTGCATATGCACTACTACAGCTTATAGGCCTTATTGTATCGTTACTTGTGTCGTTTGACCTTCTCGAAGGCCTTGCAGACCTGCTAGGTGCTCCTTCGCTCACAAGCCAAAAATTATTACAAAAGGTGATATGAAATGCTGAACTTTATGTTTCAAGCCGCTGGCTCCCAATTGATTACTTTAACTAATGCTTGGTTCCCTGTTGCAGTGATTGCTGCTCTTGCAGTAATAGGGATACTTGCAATAATATATGCTATAAGCCCGCTCGTAGGTAGGACAGATTTAAGGTCATGGGCGAAAATAAAGGTATATGATGTCCTGTTTTCGATAGTCCTTATCTTGATATTTTTTGCAATAACCGAATTCATCTTTAGCATAGATTATTCAAGTGCACTTGGAGAAAACCTTGTCCCTTCAGCATGTAGTAGCATAACAGCCGAATCATCTGGAACTGTGCCTGACTTGTACTTGCTAGCTATGTGCGACCTAAAGACATTCAACGGCTATGTGAATCTAGCAGGATACATAGGTTTTGTAGGAGGCTTCATTATGGGCACATTCCCAAGCATTAATTTTGAAGAAAATTCAGATCCGGTCTCGTACGGATTTACAGTACAAATGATAATACTTGGCAGTGGCGCTTATTTTAACTACATAACTTTTCTTTACATCTTCTATATACTCAGCCGAGTTCTTCTTCTTTTAGTTGGTGCTTCAATGCTTCTTTTTTCAGTCTTTATGTCAATAGGGCTTATAGCGAGAGTGTTTCCAATAACAAGGACATTTGGCGGAGCGATGATCGCGTTTGGAATAGGCCTTGGCATTCTTTTGCCGCTCCTGGTCGCAATAAACTACGGGTTTATCAACGTGGCAATGCCGAATATATCGCTGGCTAACGAAATTTCAATAATAGTTAAGTCAATAACCAAGGCCTTTGCTTTATTACTTAGCGGAGCTAGTCTAACATCAATTGTAATCGATCTGCTTGCTCCACTTTTGAATTTAATTTATTTCATAGGCTATGTGTTCGCAGGCGTTTTATTGCTTCCAATATTTACTTTAGTAATAGTTGATGTATTTATACGTGATTTTTCACAGGCAGTAGGCGAGAGAATGGATTTCTTAAGCATACTTACCAATTTAATATAGCCTAGGCGATTGTGTGAAAACTTTTAATGTTTTTATCTTGCTTGCCTTGCTTTCAGGAATAGTATATGCTAGACCTATTCCAATATCAAAAATATTGCTTCAAACAGGCGGAGGGGCTACTTCTTCAGCTCCAACGCTACAGGAATGCATGCAAAATGGCATAGTAAGCACGCTTGCACCATGGTATTGTAGTCAAATAAATGAGGCTGCTGCTGAGATATGGTATGAATGGGAGCCAATTGCGGCTGTTGCTGCGTTTGCTGCCCTTATGCTTGCTATAATCATTTTCGTCATAGGTGCGGCAATAAAAAATGAAAAGATAAGAAATTTTGGCTTAGGAGAGATATACGAAGCCATTGCCACAATAATCATAGTTGTATTTTTTCTATATCTTTCTGCAACAATGTTTGGCATACTACCTTCAATAACCACAGGCAACATAGACCCGTATAGCACTGCCCTTACATACATAAGCCATGAAATAGGACAGACAATGTATTTAGAAAAGGTAATGTTTAACAGCTATCTTGTCGATTCCTATTATGCAAGCATAAAGTTAATGGTAAATATAGGTGACTGGTCTTTGCCTCCTGTCACAGAAGTGTTGTCACGGACAATAAACTTGCTGTTTTTACTACCAATAAACGCAATTTCTTCGATGATATTGGAAGGTCTGTTGCTGTTGTATGTGGAGTTTTATGCCATTCTGTTTTTCATGTATGCAAGCATACCTGTTTTTCTAATACCTGGAATAATACTCAGGGCGTTGTTTCCAACAAGAAGTGTAGGGGGCATGATGATCGCAATAGCAATAGGGTTCTATTTCATAATGCCTACTTTGTTCTCGGTAGCATTCTACTTTACAAGCACAAGCGCTATGTCAACGCTTTATACCGAAGCGGAGACAATTGCGCAGTACAGCCAAGGAACAGGCGTTGAGACCAATGCAGCGAGCCCGGCAAGCCCGCTTGTACTTGCCATAAAGGGCATACAGCAAGGCATGGGGCCTTTCTGGCTCAGCCTTCTCTTTTATCCAGCATTAATAATAGCAATAACCTACGAGAGCATTACCATAATCGCAGAGTTCATAGGCGGCTTTGCAAAAACAACAGCGAAGCTAAGATTCGTATAAGCAAAAGCAAGGTAAGAAAATGCATGAAAACATATTAAACAAGCTTAAGAAAAGCAGCATTTCTGCAACGGACATAGCCAGCCAGTTTTGGTGTGAAAAGCAGATGGAGCTTAACTACCTATATGGTAAGCGCGTCACTTTACAAATGGAGAGAGGCAAGAAGATACATGAAGACCTTCAGGCAGAAGTCTACGTGCCTCTTGCAGTAGAACCGGTAACTTATGCCGATATGCTCTATAAGACAGCCTATGAAAATTATATGGCACTTAAGACACTTTCTGAAAAAGGAGTATGCAGAGAAGTACACATCTATGGCTCGTTGAATGGCTACAAAATAGTAGGACAGGTTGATGAGCTTAGAAAGGAAGGGGATAAGGTAAAAATTGTCGAATTGAAAACAATAAATGAAAGCAATGGATCAAAATTAGATGCAGCAAAAACAAAGCCTCACATAGTGCAGATAATGCTGTACAAAAAGCTTATAGATGATATTAGACAAAGAAAATACGAGCTAAGCAATTTTGCAAACTCTTACGGCATACGCAGGCTTAACCTTTCCGAGCCTTTTGAACGAGGGCTTAGAGCACTAGGAATAAAAGAAGAATTAATCAATATAGAAAAGATGTTCGAGCTTATGTTCAATGCATTTTATTCTATGCCTGAGACCAGCGATAAACTCGAAATATATTATATAGATAGGTTTAGCGGCAGGCAGGTAAGCAGCATTATAATTAATTATAATGAGGAAGCAATAAACAAAGACCTAGCATTTGCACTTAAGTACTGGAAGGGCGAGCGTGAGGCACTGCCTGTGCCAAGCTCTGAAACATGGAAGTGCAACCTTTGCAGGTTTTATGGAAAGGAATGCAAGGTTTGGTGGAAAGGGTGAAAACATGGCAAAGGAATTTAGCAAGGAGACGCTAAGACAGGAATTTGCTAAAGAGCCTGAAAAGTACTACAAGGTAGAGCTGTTTGATAAGCAAGGCTTTGTAAGGAAGAAATGCAAGATATGCGGAAGGTATTTTTGGACTGCTGATGCTGACAGAGATGTTTGCGGAGATTCAGCGCACACTCCATATAGCTTTTTCAAGGATAAGCCGCAGGAAATTTCATATGTTGACTTTTGGAAAAGGTTCTCCGATTTTTTTGAAAAGAATGGTCATACAATAGTAAAAAGGTACCCAGTAGTTAGCAGATGGCGTCAGGACCTTTACTTTACCATAGCAGGCATTCAAGACTTTCAAAGGATAGAAAACGGCCTAATGAACTTTGAATACCCTGCAAATCCATTGCTTGTGCCACAAATGTGCCTTAGGTTCAACGACATAGAAAATGTAGGTATAACTGGTAGACATTTCACCTCTTTTATGATGGCAAACCAGACTGCATTTAACTGGCCGCAAGAGGGCTATTGGAAAGACCGCACAATAGAGCTGAATTTTGATTTCCTTACCAAGGTGCTTGGAATAAGAAAAGAAGATATTATATACCACGAAGATGTGTGGGCTATGCCCGATTTCTCTGAATTTGGGCCTTCCCTTGAAAGCTTTTCAAAGGGGCTTGAAATTGTAAACAATGTATTCACAGAATTTGGGCTTGTCGATGGCCAGATGAAAAGCCTAAAAAACAAAGTAGTCGATGTCGGCTGGGGCTTTGAAAGGGCGCTGTGGTTTTATACCGGCTACGACAATGCATATGAAGCTACATTCAGAAGGGCAATAAAGGAGATAAGCAAAGAAAGCAATTTTGAAATTGACACAGAACTGTATAAAAAGTTTGCTTCCTACGCAGGCGCTCTTGATGTAACAGAAATAAGCAACATTAAAGACAAAATAAACACAATACTAAGCAAAACAGGCATAAGCATAAGCGACTACGAAACGCAAATAAAAAAGGCCCAGGCTATTTATGCTACAATAGACCACGTAAGAACTCTTCTCTTTGCAATAACTGATGGTGCATTGCCTTCTAACATAGGCGGTGGCTATAACCTGCGTGTAATACTGCGCAGGGCTCTTGACTTTGAAAAGATATACGGCATAAGGCCTGGCCTTAAAGAAATAGCAGAGCTGGTTGCAGAAGACTTAAAGGGGATCTACCCTGAACTAAAAGACAGCATAGACACATTTGAAAAAGTAGTTAAAATAGAAGAAGAAAGATACAGAAGGACGAATGAAAATGCGAAAAAGATAATAGAGACGTTAATTGCAAAGAAGAACAAAATTGAAAGAAATGAACTAAAAACACTGTATGAAAGCAACGGCATAACACCCGATATGATAGTAGCTGTTGCACAGGATAAAAATGTAAGCGTTGAACTGCCAGACAATCCGTATTTGAACATAGTCACAAGCGATGTGGTTAAAAAGGAGAGAGAAAAAGGCATACAAATAAATACTTCAAACTTGCCCGAAACTATTCCTTTGTATTATGACTTTGCAACTAATGCAAGAGCAAAAATACTTTATAGCGAAGGTAAATATGTTGTACTTGACAAAACTCCGTTTTATCCGGAGGGAGGCGGCCAGGCGGCGGATACAGGTACAATAAACGGCTTTGCAGTAGAAGATGTGCAGAAAGTCGGCAAAGTAATAGTGCATATACTGAAAGAGCCACATAAGTTTGAAGAGGGAAGCTTCGTAGAAGCACAAGTAGATGTAAAAAGAAGGCAGAGGCTGATAGCACACCATACTGCTACACATCTTATAAGCGCAGCTGCAAGGCTTGTCCTTGGCAAGCACGCATGGCAAGAAGGTGCAAAGAAGGAGCCTGAAAAGGCACACATAGACATAGCCCACTACGACAAATTAAGCGAAGAAGAAGTTGAAAAAATAGAAAACCAGGTAAATGATTGGATTTTAAACGGCATAAAGGTTAAGGCTCAGGTAATGAAAAGGAGCGAGGCAGAAGGCAGATTCGGCTTTGCCATTTACCAAGGCCATGGTGTACCGGCAAGCGAAATGAGGATAATAACAATAACCGACCTAGACAACAACCTGATAGACGCTGAGGCGTGCGGAGGCTTGCACGCAGTAGGGAAAGAGCAGATGCTTGGAATTGTTAAAATAATAAATACCTACAGAATACACGACGGGGTAGACAGAATAGAATTTGTTGCAGGTCCGGCAGCACTCGATAGGTTTAGAGAAGAGCACAGAGAATTGCAACGCATAGCTACTGCACTTAATGCTGAAATTCCAAATGCAGAATCAAGGCTTAACGAGCTTAAAAAAGCAAAGGAAGCAGCAGAAAAGCTGCTGAAAACTAACAACGAAGCTATGGCGCAGTTGCTTGCCGAGAGCTACAAAGGCAAGGACGAGATAGATGAAACAATAGATGCGTCAAAAGATTTTCTTGTAAGCATGGCAAATAGAATTGTTTTAAGCAATAAAAAGGCAGTAGTTATACTAAAAAACAAAAAAGGAGAGGTTATTTGCATTGCAGGGCCAGAATCTGGCAAAAAGGCAATAGAAGTGCTTAAAGAAAAGGTAAAGCGTTTTAAGGGTGGCGGTGGAGATAGATTTGCAGAAGGCATTCTAGTATAAGCAATAAAAAGGGAAGAAGGCTATAAAGAAAATAGGCAAAATTTGCATTAGGCAATAGAGGAGGCATTTTATGGACTTTTACTCACTTGTTTATTCGATTGTCGTATACCCTATTCTGTTTATACTGCCTGCGTATGTCGCGAATGGAAGCCCGGTAATATTTCACGGCAAAAAGCCACTGGATTTCAATAAGACACTAAACGGCAAGAGAATATTTGGAGACAACAAGACGATAAAGGGGCTTGTATTTGGCATTTTAAGCGGAATAATAATAGGCGCGGTTGAGTCCCTGTTTATAAGCTACATGCTTGTTATAAGCATAGCGCTTGCAATAGGCACGCATTGCGGAGATCTAACTGGCAGCTTCATAAAAAGAAGGCTCGACATTAAACCTGGAAGCTCCGCGCCGTTAATGGACCAGTACTTGTTCCTTGTTTTTGCACTTGCGTTTGCCGCTCCTTTTGGTCATTTCCCAAGCCTCTACGGTCTTTTGTTTATTGTAATACTTACCGGCATACTGCACCTAGCAACAAACAAAATGGCGTATATGCTAAAACTTAAAAAAGTGCCGTGGTAAATAACAAACCACAAGCGGCAAGCAAGCAATTCAAAGCTAGAACATGAATTGGTCGAAATTTTCAGCGCTCACGAGCTTGACATAGCCATAATCTATTGAAAGCTTTAATATTTCTGCTTCTTTTGTGCACGCACGATAAAGCTTATTTTCAAACTCTGCCTTGCTATCATCGTCAATGAAAAGTATAAAGGTCTTTGTGTTTGCGTCAACTTCGAACCTTCTCATTTTGCCGCCAGCGTAGATTATTACCTTCGCTTGCCTGCCTGCCTTTGTAACTATTGTATCTACATCAGGCTCCATATTCAGCTCGGTAAAGAGTATAGCGTGTGAAACACAGTAATCTCTTAGCATTCTGAAGATTGTAAGGTATTCTATGTTTTGTTTTGAAAGGTTCACCCACGATACTGGGGCATAATAGCCGTGGCTACTTACCACATCGCCGCTGTTAATGAGCTGGCTAAGAATCTGTTGGGCATTTTGAGAGGTTATAGAAACCGGCATGTTATTGTATCTTATGTATTGGCTTACGCCGTTTTTTATCTCGCTTATTGTCAAAGGCATATAGCTCCAATGGTAATAGTAGTTTACCCTTTCAAAAATGTTCATTATGTCACTGGCTTTGACCTTTACTACATCTTTCTTTTCTGAAGGGAACGATGGTACGTCTATATAGTATTCGTCTCTGTTAGGCGGCTTTAAAATAAGGTTGAGCATAACCACAGCAATAACAACAATGCCGAACTCGATGTAAAATGTAGGCAAATGCAAAACTTCCTTGGAATAGGTAGTAGAATAAGAAATTGTTTCACCAAACATATTAAACTTAAACACCTGCTTGCCATAGCTTATAATTGTACCACGGGGCAATGCATAAATAAGCGTTCCGTTTATTATAGAACCGCTTATGTTGTAAACTCCATTAAGAGTTGCAGTGAAGCTTGCATTACTTACTGGCATGCCGTCGCTACTTATTTTAAATACAAATGTATTGTTTTTGAAATCGAGAACAACAGGAGTTATGACAACCTGTGCTAATGAAAAAATAGCTGTAGAGTAGTTTCCATTAGTCGCGTTTCTTAATACGGCAATGTATGTTCCGCTTGGCATTTTAAAAGAGATATATTTAACTAAAGCGACTCTTCCAGGTGGAAACTGACCTAGAAATGGAATAGAGCTGACATAAGTCAGGTTTGAATTGTAGAGGTCTATGTGTAGCATTATTGGAGATGAAGAATTAAGGCTTACATATACCGGAACGCTCTGCGCTTCTGCCGCAACAGAAGGCAAGCCTATTGTGCCATTGCTTATAAATTTTTGTCTAAAGGCGGCGACACGGTAGACTGTGGCAGTTGCATTTGACGCTGCAAGCCTTACAACAGAATATGAATTATTTAGGGCGCTTTTGCTACTTATGGGCACGGCAGTGCTGTTAGTAAAAACGCCTGCTGTGCTACTGCCTATTGTTACATTCTCGTAGCCATAAGCCAGCATATTTATCCAGAATGCACTGCTGATTGCAGATACCATAGACGCTGCAAAACTGCTTGCATTACGCCATGCAGAAGTTGAATAGTTTGAAAAGGCAATCATTGTGCCGTTTGCAGAATTAACATAAGTTATGCCCTTGTACAAATAGCCTCTAGAAAAAAAGAAAGAAGGCTTGTTGAAAATCTTAGAGGTTAAGGCTGCCTTAAGATCAGAGGCATTAGCCTGCGCTATAGGTGCAGTAACTAGAGCATATGCTGCAAGCTTATCAGCAAGGCTTGGCGAAACTTGAAAAGTTTGAAAGATGACCCCGTTTCCGCCCAGGGACCTGTTAAAGGCTTGGCCTACATATATAACAATGTCTCCTCTGTCTAGCAGCATGAATATGCTTTGAGAATAGTTCTCTAGCATAGGAAAAGGAATAAGCCCAGAAGGCACAATAACTATAGAGCCGTTTCTTATCTGCGATAGGTTTTGCATGCTAATCATGCTTATGCTACTAGAATTAAAGATAAGCCCATAATCGGCTAAGTACGAGCTTAAGTTTTGGAAAACAGATTGCTCACTAAAGCAGCGATAACAATAGTTGCTAACATTCACTAAATAAACTTGCCTTATAGGATTGCTCGCATATGTTGCGATTGAAATGTTTGCACTTATGGCATTGGCAACAATATAGTTTATCAGCGCATACGTGGCAATCGATTGTGCGTTATCATAAGTAAAGTAATTGTGGCTTATCAGGTTGATGTGCGAATAAATAGGGCCTACGGCATGAGGAGCCACAACAGACAATTTTGCAAGAGCCGCCCTGGACATTATTGCCAGCAGCAAAACTAGTACAATAACAAATACAGTAATTACAACGGCAACTGCTGCCCATTTTATAGCGCGCATTTTTACCACATTATGCAGACTGCTTCTTCTTGCTTACTAGCTTATTCACAAGCGAAGCGAAAGCTTTGAAAAGTGCGTTTTCACTCTTACCTATTTGCTTAACAATCCGGTAAACCTTAATATACCTGTATTTTTGGTTTATTGTTACACTATACACTGCCACTACACCACCTTTTAGCCTTTCAATTCAAGGTACCCAAGGCTTACCATTTTGTCCAGTATCTGCTCAACTCTAGGCTCTGGTATCTTGTATGTCTTTGCAAATTCGCCTATATCAATTGTGCTGTCATGCACTTCAAGCCAGTCCTCCACCATTGCCATAAGAGCTTCATCAGAATAGGTCTGAAGCTCCTCAAGCTGTGCCTTTAGCTGCTTGTTTTCCTCGCTAAGCTGCGAAGCCTGAAGAGACAAGTTTCTGTTCGATGCACTCAGTTCGTTTAAAAGCTTTCTAAGCTCCGAATACTCCAGAAGCAGGGCGTCGTACTTGTTAAACAAGGCACTGTAGCTTTCGCTTATTCCGCTTAGAAGGTCTGTTATGGCAGAGTCCATATACTGAAAGAATTTTTGCTCATCGATTTTGAAATCCGGGCTTAGCAACGCCAACACACTGGCAAGGTTTTTTAGTACAGTTACTCGTCTAAGCCTCTCGCTTGTATTTGGTATTATTGAATATGTAAGCACAAGGCCGTCTTGCTTTATCTTTATAATGTAAAATAGAAAAGGTTGCTTCTTGACATTCCTGCTTTCAACATGTATTACATTGACTTCGTTGTCTCCCTTTGTTACTTCGTAGAAAGGCACTTGTGAAAGCTTTGCAGCTATAGAGTCGAAAGTACCAGTAAGTGAGCCTGCAAAAGATACTTCCTCTACCTTAGGTGCGACTTCTTCTTCAGCCACCGTATCGCCACTAGGCATGCTGCGACGTGCATGCCTACATGCTTTATATTTGATGTATATACTTATATTATTTGCTTACTTGGCTTTTTCAACTTTGATTTTAAGCTTGGGCACATAGCTGAGGAAGGAAAGAAGGTAAAGGAAAATAATAAGCAGTATGCCGACTCCTAATGCAAAGAGCTTGGCAGATGAGACAAGCACAGTAAATATCAAAAACAAAAAGCCAAGAACAAGATAAGTCTTAACCCTAGACTCGTATTTCTTCCTCGCATCCCTATACTTCGCGTAGCAATCCTTACATA
>Ga0080003_1001398_pt1 | contig 12836 bp, 14 predicted proteins | sample JossMetagenome_FD_69206 | JGI IMG/M metagenome (GOLD analysis project Ga0080003, IMG submission 69206) | Hot spring microbial communities from Joseph's Coat, Yellowstone National Park, USA - JC2_E (SPADES assembly) (version 2) | ecosystem: Environmental > Aquatic > Thermal springs > Hot (42-90C)... | reverse complement strand
TACGTTGTTGCTGACGTTAGGAAGCATTCAATGGAGGAAATATGGGAGAGGTACAAGAATGGATGGAGACACCCAAAGGTAAAAGAATGGGTAGAAGAAGTATCAAAAAACCCAGAAAAACTATCCTTAGCACATAATTTCATAGACTTACCTGACTAATTAACAATATTTAACATTAGATAAGCGGATATTATTATGAACATTTTTAAATATATCCATCTGTTCATATTTCATATGAAAAGACGAGATTTTATTATTGCCATAACCACGTTAGCCTTAGCATCTATTGCAGGTGGGGTTATATATTTTGATAATGAAGGCAACAAGTACAGTGGAGAGGTTAAAATAATCGACTCTATGGGAAGGACTGTATACGTTCCTAAAGAAATCAATAAAGTAGTAGCATTAGGACCAGGTACGTTAGGGATGGTAATTTATGCAGGAGGATTAGATAAAATTTCTGGAATAGAACAAATAGAGCTTAGGAACATGTGGGGACAAGATTGCTGGTTAGCATACCATGATAAGTTTAAAGGATTACCTATAGTAGGACAAGGAGGACCAAACGCAACTCCTGATCCTTCTGCAATACTGACAGCTAAACCACAAGTGATAATAGAAGATCAACTTTATGCCCAAGTTATGGATCCTAATCAACTACAAGAAGAAACAAAAATTCCAGTTATAGTCGTATACACTTTTTCTCCTAAACGTATTGGAGAACTTGGCCCTAACACGTTTAAATCTTCAATGTCATTGCTCGGAGAATTACTAGGAACAACAGATAGGACGAACGAATTGAACGAATACGTTAATAGCTTAGTGAATGACCTTAATAGTAGAACAAGTAATATTTCCTATAGGCCTTCGGTCTATGTAGGAGGATTGCCTTATAAAACTGGATCCGAAGGATTCCTAGGCACTGACGTCGATTTTGAAGTACTAAACTTAATTAATACGAAGAGCGTAGTCGATAACTTAGGATACTCTCCAGGCTTTTATAATATAGATTTTAGTTACTTATTACAAACACAACCTGAATTTGTATTTATAGACGAAGGAAATCTTGAGACAGTCATTTCAGAATTTTCTCAAAATAAACAACAGTTTTGCTCGTTAAATGCTTTTAAAAACGGGAACGTATATGGGCTTTTACCGTATAGATGGTACCAGGTTAATGTAACTAACCAATTCCTATCCGCATATTACATTGGCAAAATTTTGTACCCAGATAATTTCACCGATGTAGATATTTTTTCATTAGCTAATGAAATTTATACAAAGTTCCTAGGAATTAACATTTACTCTGATTATTTAAAATATGCTCCTGGTTATGTTAATATTTCAGGAGATTTCCAATGTTAAAAACTGAAATTATATTAAAACATAGAAAGAAGTTAATTTTTGTTCTAGTTTTCTTGCTTATTATCACATTTTTTGCTTACCTTAATTTAGGTTATTATCCTACAACACTTTCTGAAGTATCAGACTACTTAACTAACAAGATCCCATATGGTAGCCCTTTATCTGCTGTTCTAAGTTTAAGGCTCAGAAGATCACTTGTAGCAATATTTGCTGGTGCGCTCATGGGAGTTGGAGGAGCAGTATTACAAGGGACAATGAGAAATCCTTTAGCATCACCGTTTACTTTAGGTATACCTCAAGCTTCTGCATTAGGTGTTGCGTTAGTACTTATAATTTCATCCAATCTCTCTTTCTTCTTATTGCAATCCCCATTTATCTTGCCTTTATTTGCGTTTTTAATGGCATTGCTTCAAGTTTTCTTTATAATATTACTATCTAGAGCTCTTGGAATGTCTTCTGGAGCATTAATATTATCTGCCATAGCTTTGAGCTTTGTTTATCAAGCTATCCTATCTCTGAGTGAGTATTTATTCCTTAACGATCTACAAGTAGATATAATTGTTTTCTGGACTTTCGGAGATCTTAGTAGGGCAGGATGGCAACAAGCTTATATAATAGGCATTTCGGCACTAATCCTATTACCTTTATTCTATTATTTTTCAATAGATCTAGATCTTATCATTTTAGGCGACGAGATAGCTGAATCCTCTGGGTTAGACGCCAAGAAATTCAGGCTAATTAGCACTTTGCTGGTTGCGTTAGCAGAGGCAGTGCCAACGTCTTTCATAGGCGTAATACCATTTCTAGGATTAGTGGCTCCGCATTTAGGAAGATTAATAGTAGGTGGAAGTCATAAATATCTGATACCTACATCCGCTCTAGTTGGTTCGGAATTGCTCCTCGTAGCAGATTTGCTAGGAAGGATTATAATAATGCCAATTACCATACCTGTTGGTATAATTTTATCATTCATTGGAACACCTATTCTTATAATCTTAGCGGTAGTGAGGATGGGTGGTAACGCTAAAAGTCTCTAACGTTAGCTTAAGTTACTCGAGTGTAAAAGTTCTCAACGATATAACTTTTTCTCTTGAAGAGAACTCTGTAGTATCTTTATTAGGTCCTAACGGGTCCGGGAAAACTACACTGCTAAAGACTATTGATGGGCTCTTAAGACCTAATAACGGGTCTGTATATGTCAATTGTAAGTTAGTACATAAGCTTAGTAGAAAAGATGTTGCGAAGGTCTTGGGTTATGTGCCACAAAAGTTGGAAGTTTCAGAACTTACAGCGTTTGAGTTTGTGCTTACTGCTAGAAGGCCTTATGTGGATTTTGATTATTCTAAAGAGGATAAGAGAATTGCTCTCGATGCATTAAAAGAGGTTGGGATGTTACAATTTAAGGACAGATTACTGACCGAGCTTAGCGGGGGACAGTTGCAAAAAATATACATTGCGAGAGCTTTAGCTTCTGGGGCAAATGTTCTTCTTTTCGATGAACCTACCTCAAATTTAGATCCAAAGGCTTCATCTGAAGTAATGAGATTATTAAAGAGAATAAGTCTGCTCTCAAATAAAACAATTATTATTTCTATACATGATCTAACTTTGGCTTATAGATACTCTGATATTTCAATTTTTCTTAAGGATGGAAAAATTGTAGCGATAGGCAAGACGGACGAAGTGTTCAATACGGATATAATAAAACTTGTATACGAAATAGACGCAGAAGTAGATAAAAATAAGAAAATAGTTATCTTCTACTATTAATGTTCTAGAACTGTTGTCTTTTAATTTTATATTTATATAGAATCCCAGATATAATCCAAGTAATGGCAAAAGTTCCTATTATATAATATCCTATGGTTTCCCAATATACGTTATTTAAGGCAATAATTTGGTTCCAAAAGAATCCGCTGAAGCCGAATTCACAAGCTATCAATCCCAGCAGTTCTATAGTGCCTATACCATAAGCTATGATTATAGAAATTAAGGTCATGGTTAAGTTATACCATATCTTTCCTAACGCGTTCCTAAATGCCCAACCGTAGGCCATCCTCATGAATATCCCATCCGCTGTATCTACTAGTGTCATACCAAGCGTGAACAATATTGGCAAAACCAAAATAGTAGTTAGCGGTATGCTGGCAAAAGCTCCTGCCAAGGTAGCGGAAATCGCCAAGATAGCGACCTCGGTAGCAGTATCGAAGCCTAAGCCAAATAGAAACCCTATTATGTACATTTGCCACTGTTTAGTGACTATTTTAAAAAGTTTGCCAAAAAATCTGTTCATAAAGCCTCTCTTTAATAATATCTCATTAAGCTTCTGATCGTCAATTATTCTTTCCTTTTTTACAGTCTTATATATATTATAAAGTTCTAATACAACTAATAAATTCAAGAATCCTATTATATAGAGAAAACCTCCACTTATCAACGTACCGATTATGCTGCCTATATTTTCTATATTACTCAAATTGCTTACCACATATCTTGTGGCAACCATTAGCATAACACTTAAAAGGATTACGACTGTCGAGTGCCCAAGAGAGAAGAAAGTACCTATGAAAAATGGATTTTTACCTTCTTGCAATAGCTTTCTAGTAGTATTATCTATTGCCGCAAGATGGTCTGCATCTACGGCATGTCTTAGCCCAAATGTGTAGGCCAAAACTCCTAACGTTATAAACGTACCTACAATTTCTCCGTTGTCAGTTTGTACTTTTATGCTCGTCTTAGGTAAGTTAAATAGAAAATAAAATAAATAAACTGAAAGAGCTATATTTATTATATAGAATAAAGCTATGAAGAACAGATTTTTATTACCTATAGATTTTAAAATGTTATTATTGCTTTTCATACCCTCCACCTTACTGATTCATACCAACGTAAATTTTTAAGCATTTCTAATAAGGAAACGCAATGCCAATACGTTAAATATTGTTAAATTTAACGTAATTTTACAGGGATATTAGAGCTAAGAGAAAAGAAAATAATTTAGATAAAAATTAACGTTAAGACTTCGAATGAAAGAAAATAAATGGAAGAAGATAATTGAGGCTTACGACATAATAGCCCCGGTATATGAGAGAGGAAATAAATTCGTTACATTGGGTAACATAGAAAAGTGGAGAAAAGTCACGATAAAAATGCTACTACAAGATTGTAAGGATACGTATAAGGTTCTAGATGCAGGATCCGGACCAGGTAACATGACTAAAACGTTATTAAAATATAAGAATGCAAAAGTAGTGCTTCTAGATCAATCAGAAATTATGATAAAAGAGGCTAAATTACCAGTAGATAAAGTAATAGGAACATTTGAATATATGCCTTTTAGGGATAACTCTTTTGATGCAGTAATAATGGGTTTTTCCTTTCATGCGTCTACAAATATGAGAATGACCGTAGAGGAATTGAAAAGAATTTCAAGGTGCGTCGGGATAGTAAGTATAGGTAAGCCTAAGAATATTATTAAAAGGAGTTTATTATACATTTATATGAAGTATTTTGTTCCATTTTTATCATTCTTATCTACAGGAGCTAAATATTATAAAGGGTATTCTAGAATATTAGATATATATACGATTGTACCGAATAATAATGATGTAGAAAAAATTATATCAAGTGAATTCAAAGTAACGAGATTTAAGGAGGTAGGATTAGGCTCTGTGTATATCATCATTGGTACTAAGTAGATTTAACTAGAACTTTTAAGGTATTTCCCAGGGCATCTAAGTTACCTTCTTTTTCAACTAGATCACCATTTGAGAAATGAAACCTTACGATCCCATTACCGTTCTCTATTATTACCACAACGTCCTTATCTATACTATCTATAAGAGCTTGGTCTAAGATTTTATCCAATTCAGATTTTTGGATTTCTTTCTTTAATACAGTTTTCATTTCATAAATTTTTAATCCTTTAATAGATACGTTATTAAATACTTTCTCATTATGATCCTTCTCTTTATTGTAACATTTATTGTCTTCACAGTACTTTTTTATATCCGCATGTAAATTAATAGCAATAGTTTTATACGCCTCCTCCATTTCCTTTTTAGAAGTGCCTTCTAATGGGCCATCATAAATGAATTCGATCCTAACCTTAGTCATGTTTCCCGATGGTAAAACATAAGTCTTTAAAGCCATTTTAAATTTTGGCCAACCTAATGAGGTTATTATGAACTCACTCTCATTATTACTTATCACTCTAGTTAGCTTAGATTTTACAGTTTTAAACCAATGAAGGTAAAGTATCCACTCATCTGGTCCTATTTTTTCCATCTTTTTTGCAGGTTTAAAATACTTAACCCAGTTTTCAGGATTGCTTAAATATTCCATTAGCACACTTGGGCTCTCGCTGTATTCGAATTCGTAGCTTACATCTATCATTATAGATCACTATATAATAAATATATATCCTTTTCTATTTAAACTTTTTAATATCTATGATTCTTAGTTTAATATTGGACAATATTATTTTTTTGCGAATTCTAATCTCATTAGTCCAATATTGATGCTATGAGATTTCCATTTTTAGAGCAAATATAAAATAAGGTTTAATTAATTAAGTAATCTTATCGTAAGGAATATATAATCTTAGATACAATCTAATATTGTATGAAGAAGTTAGACTGTAGAATAGACGATTGCAGGAATATCTCAAATTTAATCTTCACTTACGCTAAGGAACTAAATTTAGGAGAGAAATTGATTATAGATATCCCTAAAGAATACCTAGATACTATCTTAAATGTCTGTGAAGCTATGGGCTTAAAGCCGTTATCCGTAAGATTATGTAAAGATTACTGCTCAATACTAGTTGTGAAGGAATCCTCATTAGATACGAAATATTGCATGGAGTATCTGGGGTCATAAAAGACTCCTCTGGTATAGCCCAATTTTAATAATTGTACCGCTTCTTCCTTGTTGTTAATTATTGCAGTACTGCCTAAATAATGTATTTTTACGCCCTTAATAAACATCGGATGAATTTGAGCCGAAGGACCTATTATCATATTCAATTTAGAATTCCTTGCATATTCAAGAATTTCGTCTATACTTTCATTTATTATAGCTGCTCCGCTCATTATAACAGCATCAATTTGAGGAAGAATTCTTTTTTCTAGAGACTCAGACAGAACATTTCCGCATAGTTTCTTATCAAACGTGTAAACTACAAAGTACTTCTTTAACTCTCTTACTACGGGAGGCATATTTCCTATTATTGCTACCTTGCTAGCACTTATATCGTATAATTTCCTAATAATCCATTCAGTAGTATTATTTACTTGTTGAAAACGCAAAAGTTTTTGACTTAAAGAATTTATAGTTGCCAAAGCAAGTGATCTCTCTATCCAACTCTCAGACGTCAGTAGTTCAATTTCTTCTTGAATAGAAGGATAGAACTTCGGATTATTTCTTCTTTCAGCGATATCCGAAATTTCAAAAGAAGGCGTTATATTAAGCCCTATATATTTCTCTCCGTTCTCGTCTTCTGTAACTACTATAGTATAAAAATATCCTACCACTGCATCTACTATTTTTAGTGCTAACTCATTCTTTTGTAAGTATTCAATTACATTCCTTTTTATTATGTCGAGTATCACTTTAATAACCTCTCCTTAAGTCTTGATAAGGATTGTAATACTTTGGGCTTGAGCGCAACAACGTTAGCAAAAACTAACGTATATGTGTGCTCAAAATAAATGTGAAATAGTAACGCTCCAGTAAAATATAGTCCTGGAGGTCCTGCTGGGCCCATTAACTGTGCCAACGAATTTAGCTTAGGAAGTGAAAAAGCTAACATTAGTATTAACAAAAATATCATAATATAAACTATGTTTTTGTTTATTTTATTATAATAAAAAACAATTAGTGGAATTAAAATCGCGAACGAAACAGAAGAGATGACTCCGCTTAATTCACCAGCGAAATTTCTTGGAGCAAAGAATATTTCTACTGTGCTGATCATATATATGACAAAAAGGATTATTGCACCTCTAATTATCTTACCGTATTTCTCTTTAGTAAATAAAGCATACAATTTATCGGGTGTCAAAGCACTTGTTAATGCAATTGTACCACCTAAAAATAAACCTCCTGGACCTGCAAATCTAACAAACAAAGGAGCAGGAAAGGGAACCAGAAAAGTATGAATAAAACTGTATATTGTTATTAAACCTATTGCTCCATTAAATACCCTAAACAAGTATTTATAGTCCATGAGAAATATTTCTAATTATATATATTTAAAAGTACCGTCTTAGCAGTACCGAGATTCTTAGAATAAATTTCAACTTAATATGAATTTCTCCACTTCTTTCGCAGTATTCTTAGGATCTTCTGCCGGAACGTAATGCCCAACGCCCTTAAATTCAAGGCTTTTACACTTATTTATATATTTGCAAGTATCTTCAATCATCTTTTTTGAAACCAAAGGATCGTACTCACCTCTTATAATTAACATGTTTATTTCTCTTTCCAGTTTTTTAGTGTAATCAAAATTATTCCAGGCATAAAGATCCCACCTTAGCATCTCAAGACTATTTGTGCTCCTAATCCATGTTAGTTCTTCAACAAGCTTTCTATCAACATTAGGTCCTGCAAAACGCATTATCCTTTGAGGATCAGAATTACTCGCGTTTTCTATATCCTTTTCTGTAAAAGTACTACGTGTATTGATAGAACTGCTGATCATTATTATGTTTTCAGCATTTCCTCTCATTCCGACATCTAATGCTATATCTCCTCCCAATGACGTACCTAGCACGGAAAATTTAGTTAATCCAAGGTTTTTTATAAATTGAATTATGTAATCACCATAAAATTCCACTTTCGCACTTCCTTTTCCACTTAATTGAATCGGATCTACATCTGATTTCCCATGACCAGGTAAATCGACTATTATAGTAGTTATATCTCTTGTTATAAAATTCAATAATTTATGGTAAAATCTACCATCAAAGCCAGAAGGATGAATCATAACTAACGGCTTTCCATTACCAATCTTTTCATAATATATTTTTATGCCTTTCACTTCTGCGTATTTGCCTATTAATTCTTCTAGCATAGAATTAATGATAAGAACATAAATTTATGCTTTACACCGCTAGAATTATATATTACCGGATATATTTCTATATATGGACCTTAGGCCAATAGGAGTAGTTATAGGTCCGTCAGAAGATGAAGTTAATAAGAACATGTGGAAAGGTGGAGTAAAAGGAATAATAAAGGTTTATGAAGAATTTAAAGAAGGCCTATTAGGTATAGAAAATTTCTCTCATATAATAGTAGTATCTTGGCTTCATAAAATTACCGAAGATCAAAGGAAAATCCTCATTGTAAAACCTCTAAGAATGACGGATCTAGGTTTTAAGTTAAGTGAGCTACCTACTTTAGGGGTGTTTGCTTTACATTCCCCAGTAAGGCCAAATCCTATAGGAATTACAATTGTTAAATTAATAAAGAGACAAGACAATCTGCTCTTCGTTGAAGGGTTAGATTTATACGACGGCACTCCGATATTAGATCTTAAAGGCTATTATCCATATCTGCCTAAGGACGTAAGAGTTCCAGAGTGGAGCAAGAGGTTACCCAGCGAAGTTTAAACCTTTATAAACTCATGCATGCTTTCACTGATTATTCATAACTAGATTAGCTGTTAGAGAAATGTTTAATTGAATTATATTTTACATAGCTCAATTTATTGTTTTAACATTTTCAGATATATTAGTCCACTTATCGCTCCTGACTCCTCCCCGCCAGCGAGGGTTCCCTCCTCATCGTCCCCACCATCGATTCGGCATTCGGAATAAAGCCCTCAAGGAGGATCGTCGCATAGCTCTAGTCCCTTTAAGATGTTGCTGGTTGCTCCTTCACAGTAGAGCTGGGAGGAACGTCATCAAGAGAAATTAGAAAAAGAAGTCAGTGGCATTCTATACATTAGTTCAAGCCATATTGACAACAACAGTAAAGCCAACACCACTTCAGCTCCAGATAGAGAATTAGATAACATTACTTTTCAGCTTTATTTTAAGCTAGATAATCTCATTATCTTTGAGTTCTCTTTTTAGGTCTGTAACTTCATCTACTCCAAACATGCTTGGTATAACTCCCCAAAAGAATTGCGGATATCAAGAAAAGAAATCTAAAACTCTGAGAGAAAGACAGATCATAATTAGCCACATATATTAAAAAAGAAAATATTACCTTTTACCACCAACCATGGTGTCCGTGGTGGTGATGCCCATAAAATGGTCCGTAGCCTCCATAGTACGGAAAGCTTTTACCAAGATCAGTAAGCTCTGCATACTCTTCTCCATCCTTTTCAAACCTTCTGACTAATCCTGCTAGCATTAATTGGCTTAATACGAAGTCGAAAGCGCTACCATATAACGGAACCGAGCTCCTTAGCTGAGATATCTTTACTGGGCCATTCTTTAGGGCTTCAAGCACTTGGTATCCTCCGAATCTCATTAATCCGCCAAACATTTTTTCACCGATATCTAATTCGATATCGAAATTAATAAATCTTTCTATATACAATAACCTTTTCATTATTCGATTTGTGAGGACTTTATGCACATTTCCGGTAAATTATTCTTATCTTTAATCTAATTTTCGATATAAACATTTCTAAAAATAAAATGTTATATTAACAGTTTGTTTAGGCTTATGTTTATATATATCTTTAACAGTGTTAAAGGTATGGAAAGTAAAAATCTCGTGATGGATGAATATAACATAAAGCTAAACTACGAGAGAGATAGGCTCTACGGATTATCAAAGGATTCTATTATTGAACTTTCTAAACTAAAAAAAGAACCAGAATGGATGCTAAAGCTTAGGTTAAAATATTTTGAAAAAGCTTTATCATTTCCTAAGCCAAACTGGCTCCCCGTGGATCTTGACTTGTCAAATTATAATATCTATACTAAACCTAAAATTAAGGCCAGTAATTACGAGGAATTACCTCAATCTCTCAAAGAGTACTACGATAAACTTGGAATTCCAGAATCTGAAAGGAAATTCCTTGCTGGAGCAGTATCTATCTTAGACTCTGAGGCAATATATTCTAAATCACAGGAAATTCTGGAGAAAAAAGGAATAATAATGATGCCAATAGAGGAAGCAATTAAGAAATATGATATATTAAAGGACTACTTTATGAATGTCTTGGACTCGCAATATCAAATTGCGGCTTTACACGCTGCTACATGGAGTGGTGGAGTATTTGTTTACGTTCCCAAGGGGGTTCACTTGGAAATACCAATAGAAGGAATATTCGTAATTGGTAGCGAAAACACTATTCAAGCTGAGCACACTATTATAATAGCTGATGAAGGATCTTCTGTAACATACGTGGAAGGGTGTTTTGCACCTAGGTTATCTACGTTCTCGATTCATAATGGTGGAGTCGAAGTCTACGTTAAGGATAATGCGAAAGTAAAGTATATCACAATTCAAAATTGGAGCAGTAAGATAATTAATATTAGTAATAAAAGAGGAATAACATATAAAAATGCAAATCTTCATTGGATAGAAGGATCTTTAGGCGGGTATCATAGTTTTAGCTATCCTTCAACAATATTAGAAGGAGAAAATTCATCATCAACAAGTATGTTACTCACTTTAGCCGGAGAGGAAGGAGAATGGAAGGAAGGCGGTTCTAAAATGATTCATAGAGCATCCAATACTAAGAGTAAAATTATCAGCAAAAGCGTAAGCTTTAATGGTGGAAACGCCAGCTATAGGGGATTGGTTAAAATTGAGAAAGGAGCTAAAAATTCAAAGGCATATGTTAAATGCGATTCTCTAGTGTTAGATGAGAAAAGCAGGGCTTATACGTTCCCACATAATCAAGTCTTCGAGGATACTGCCGAGGTAGCTCATGAGGCATATACAGCAAAGATGAGTATAGATCAACTATTCTATTTAGAGAATAGAGGATTTGAGGAAAAGGAAGCGTTATCAATGTTGGTGATGGGCTTCATGGATGATATAATAAGGGAATTTCCATTCCAATACGCTACAATGCTTAATAATTTAATGAGACTTGAATTAGATAAGATCGGGGCATTAGCGTGAAGTGAGTGTTAAATGGAAACAAATGATTTTTTACTTAATAAACAGTATTAATATATGTGGATTGTTTAAAAAGAAAACTTCGTTGTTAAGACGAGAAAACTTTTTATTCAATAATCTTTATATTTTATTATGCCCCCGTAGGTCAGCATGGTAGACCACCGGCCCGCAAAGCCGGAAGTCGCAGGTTTAAGTCCTGCCGGGGGCTTTAATACCTTGATCTCCTATTAAATTGTCCCTTTATATAAATCTCTCTTATGAAATAAGGCATTATTGAGAGAATAAAATACTTCAACGTAGACTTATTAAGCTTCAAATCGCATTTAATTTTCCTTCTAGAGAATATTTTATAAAGTAAGAAGTACGTTATTATATCCTCATCTACAATATCATTGTTCCCAAGCATTTCCTTAATAACGTAAGAATCTTCAAGAGCCTTGATAAAAAGGTTAGAAAGCGACTTTTTATATTCATTAACTCCTTGAGTACTTCCAGAGCTCGTTTGGAAATTATGTATCCTATAATAAGTTAATCGCTCTGGATCAAGAAGTATTTTCCCTTCCATCTTCAATGAAGAATAAAAAAGGAAAGAATCTATAATCGCTTTAATCCTTCTAAGGTATTTAACATTCTCATTTATGACCTCTTTACTTACACATATTGAACTTGAGTTAAAGTTTGCATTAAGCCTCTTTAGATATTTAATGTTTGCAGTATAAGTGTGCTCTAAGATAATAGGGTAGCTCAGCGTAGACAAGCTGGCGTATGGAGGAACTTTTAAGTAATCTTCTTTTACTCTTATTTCATGACCCTTATCATCTATTGTAGTAAAATTATTATGATAATATATTGTTCCCTTAAAAAATCTAAATAATGAATTAACTCTTTCTAACTTATCTACTCTAAACATATCATCATCGTCCAAGAAGCAGATTATATACCCTTCACTCTCGGAAAATCCCTTATATATCTTTTCGCCTAGATATTCGTTATTATCGTAAATAATTTTAATTGTATTACTTAATCCAGGTATATTTAGATTGGTTACTATAATTATCTCATAATCCTTAAGAGTTTGACTTAGTACTGAATTTATAGCATATTTTACATATCTATCTCTATTATAAGCCGTTATAATGATCGAGAATAATTTTGTCATACTCAATAATCCTTGCTTTTAACATATTTAAACCTATAAATAGATAGTCTTATATACTTTACTGACTAGTCAGTTAATACGTGAAAACAAAATGCAAGGTACAAAGCATGAAATTCCAGATTGGGCATTTGAATTTCATGGGCATAGATGTCCTGCAATGCCATTAGGTTATTTAGCAGGCAAATATGCTCTGAAACTACTAGGAATAGAAAAGGAAAAA
>Ga0080003_1001397_pt1 | contig 12838 bp, 12 predicted proteins | sample JossMetagenome_FD_69206 | JGI IMG/M metagenome (GOLD analysis project Ga0080003, IMG submission 69206) | Hot spring microbial communities from Joseph's Coat, Yellowstone National Park, USA - JC2_E (SPADES assembly) (version 2) | ecosystem: Environmental > Aquatic > Thermal springs > Hot (42-90C)... | reverse complement strand
TGCCTTTATCCACAGCACCTGGGGCGGGCTGTGGAGGCATTCCAAACCGGTCATGGACCGGTTTTGTCGTGGGAGTATCCTGCATGCCTTCTCCGAAGGACTTATTCGCAGACTTTCCACGAGGGATTATGGCATTACTGTGCATATATGCTTTTCACAATTCATCTCCTCCCTGAAGGTCGGAGTTTTACCGCTTCCCCCAGACCCCTAACACCCTATAAATTCGACATAGAATTATTACCTATTGATCGAAGAAGGGGTGTATGCAGCAAACTATTTGCGAACGGCGGCCGTCGAGCGATATTCCTGGGGGATGTACAACGCGGCATCAATTGCGAAAATCTTTTAATATGGCATTTCCCGCCGGCGCCATATGTCGGCGCAGGAATCCGAGGACGTAGTTTACGAGTGCGTGAGATGCGGTGCAAGGGTGACGAAGAGGGAGCTGGACAGTTATCTGAGCGTCAAGTGCATATGCGGCTACAGGGTATTCAGGAAGGTCAGGCCGGAGGTCGTCAAGCAGATTCCCGCTGTCTGAACGATGGATTTCACCCTACGTAGGCGCGCAGATATGCATCGACATATCCACCGTATGGGTAGTGGAGCCGGGGCCTCATCCCATCATATCGTACAGACCCCTCGCGGGGGAGGGGACGTCGGCCGAGATTGTTTCGTCTATTGCCTAATATTACTACGGCATTCTAAATACATATAACCACGTGGCGGTGCCGTTGTGTGGGTTGAAGACTAACAGGCCTGTCTACATACTGGGCTACGGCGCGTATATCCCCATCAGGCGCATACCTACGTCAGAGATAGCCAGGGTGTGGACCGGCGACGAGGGTGGACCGAACAAGGAGAAGGCGGTCGCGTACGAGGATGAGGACGCGGCCACGATGGCCATAGAGTCCTCCAGGAGGGCCATGCGCATGGCCGGGATCGACAGCGTGGGCGCGATATTCGTGGGCACCGAGTCGAAGCCGTACGCCGTGAAGCCGACGAGCACGATAGTCGCGGAGGCGCTGGGACAGAAATACACGCTGGCAGCTGATCTGGAGTTCGCGTGCAAGGCCGCGACCGAGGGCCTGCACATAGTGGAGGGGCTTGTGGGATCCGGCATGATAGATTCCGGGCTCGCCGTGGCGTCCGACACCGCACAGGGCAGGCCGGGCGACGAGCTCGAATATACGGCGGCCAGCGGGAGCGTCGCGTACGTGCTGGGGCACGGCACGGCGGATCCGATAGCCGAGATCGAATACGGCGTGTCTTACGTCACGGATACGCCGGACTTCTGGCGCCGCCAGGGTGAACCGTACCCGCGCCACCTCGGCAGGTTCACCGGCGAGCCGGCGTACTTTCACCACATAAAATCATCCGTGTCGAGGCTCATGGAGGATACCGGGTATCACCCCCGGGACTTCGCATACGCTATCTTCCATCAGCCGAATCCGCGCTTCCCGGTAACCGCGGGGCTCCAGCTCGGGTTCAAGATGGAGCAGCTGGAGCCGGGCCTCCTGAACGATAAGATAGGCAATACGTACTCGGCGAGCGCGCTCATGGGGCTCGCCGCAACGTTCGACGTATCAAGGCCCGGCGACAGGATACTGCTGGCGAGCTTCGGCAGCGGTGCTGGAAGCGACGCGTTCGTCATAAACGTGCTGGACGGCATGCTAAAGAGGAGGGATGGCGCGCACGTGACGGTGAGGAGCATGGTCGAGAGGGGGATCGAGATAGATTACGCGTCGTACGCCAGGTACAGGGGGAAGGTCAGACAATGAGCGGCGCGTACGTCAGGTCCCTGAGGATGCTGCCGGTGGGGGATCACTGGGATATGTCCCTGCTGGACCTCTCGGCCGACGCGGTCATGGGGGCCATGGATGAGGCCGGATGGCCCGAGGTGGACCTGCTGATAGTGTCCAACATGGCCGCGGAGAGGTTGCTCTCACAGGGGCAGCTGGGGGCCCTGGCCGCCGAGAGGGCGGGACTCAGGGGCATAAGGGCGCTCAGGATCGAGGCCGGACACGCGTCGGGCGGCGTGGCCGTCGCGACGGCGTACAGGATGCTTAGGAGCGGCGCATTCGACCGCATACTGGTGCTGGGGGTCGAGAAGGTGAGGGATTCCATGTCGGAGGACGCCCTCGAGGCCATGTCCATGTCGGAGGACGCCGAGTACGTCCTCATGACCGGGGCCAACATGTACACGCTGGGCGCCCTCCTGACGAAGCTTTACATGGAGAGGTACGGCTCATCGTACGAGGATCTCCTGCAGTTCCCCGTCATAGCGCATGAGAACGGCGCCAAGGCGCAGCACGCGCAGTTCAGGAGGCCCGTGACGATCCGGCACATAATGGAGTCCCCAATCGTTTCGGACCCCGTGAGGCTCATGGACTCGCCGCCGATGGGGGACGGCGCCGCGGCGCTGCTCCTGACGACGGATCCATCGGGTGCCGACGCGGAGATAGCGTTCTCGGACTACGCGACGTCCAGCGTGGATTTCTACTCGCGCGGCGATCCGCTGTCGCTGCCCGCTCTCGCGACGATCGCGGCCGCGGCCAGGAGCTCGGGCATCGACCCATCGGCCGCGGATTTCCTGGAACTGCACGACTCATTCGCCGTGATGGCAGCGCTGGAGCTGGAGGAGCTCGGCGCGGCGCCCAGGGGCGGCGCCCCGGCCCTCGCCAAGAATGGCGTATTCTCATCGGGTGGGAAGCTCCCGGTATCGACGTTCGGGGGCATGAAGGCGAGGGGCTTTCCGGTGGGGGCGGCCGGCGTCTATCAGGTGGCGGAGGCGGCGCTCCAGGTTTCGGGGAACGCCGGCGCCAACCAGATACAGGGGGCGGGGATGGGCGTGGCCGTCAACCTCGGGGGCTTCGGAGGGACGGCGGTCCTGACCGCCGTGAGGAGGCGCTGAGCAATGGCACTACCGCCCATAGCTTACTGGAGGACGAAGCGCACGTACTACGATATGAAGGGCTCCATCTGCAGATCCTGCGGCGCCGCGTTCTACCCGCCGGTCAAGGTCTGCCCCAAGTGCGGCAGCAGGGAACTCGACAGCGCCCCGATGCCGCAGGGCGGCAGGATCATCGGCTTCACGACGACCAACGAGGTGGGCGCGTCTTTCCGCAGGTACAGACCCCTCACGTTCGGACTGGTCGAGCTGGACAACGGCGTGGTCGTGCTGGGCCAGCTGGTCGACTTCACGGGAGATGAGCTCAAGGTGGGGGCGCGCGTGAGGGCCGTCATAAGGAAACTGAGGGAGGACGGGACTGACGGCATAATATACTACGGCTTCAAGTTCGCGCCCGAGCGCTGACCGCGGACGAGGCCCTTCCGCGCCGCCATCATCAACGTTATCGCGAGGGTCTTCGCATCCTCTATCTCCCCTGAAGATGCGCGTGCAAGGAGCTCGTCGAACGTCATTGTCACCGTGCGTATATCCTCGTCGGGCTCCGGCTCCGCCTTCCCCCTTCTCGAGACCCTGATGCGGTACAGGTATATCCTCTCCGAGCTGTAACCCGGGGCCAGGAAGATGTCCCCCAGGTATTCCACCTCGTCGGGCTCGTAGCCCGTCTCCTCCCGGAGCTCCCTCCTGGCGCAATCCTCGGGGGCCTCGCCCGGCTCCAGCGTGCCCGCGGGGACCTCCAGGAGCCTCCTCCCGACGGCGTGCCTGTACTGCTCCACGAGCACGACGGATCCATCCGGCGCCTCCGGCAGGAATGCGGCGGCCCCTGGGTGCTCGACGACGTCGCGCACAATCTCGCCCGTCGGGGTCCTCAACACGTCGCGCCTGACGGAGAATATCCTGCCCGAGAACACGCGCTCAGATCTCAGCGGCTCCACGCCCGGCCGTGGAACGGCGTCCTTTAATTCTTGACTCGCGCCGGGGGCTATCCAGCCTACATCGCTAAGGGAACCTCCGCTCCTTAACCTCCATTGGGGGAGTTCACCCTCCATTAAGGTTAAAGGGACCATCAAACCCCTCCCGACCCCATGGATCCTCCCACGCCCGCGCAGCTAATCGAAAGTCTGTCCAAGTTGACCGAGCACAGCAACGATGTGCCGGATTCCCTGCTCCTGGGAGCGGGCTATGATGGGCAGAGGAAGCTGGCATACCTGCAATTCTACGACCCCCGGTCCCAGGAAATCCGGTTCTACTACGACACTACGGGGCACAGGCCATATCTGTACACAAGGGCGCCCCCGGAGGAACTTGGATTCCTCCGCGACAGGGACGACGTATTGGAGCTCCGCGTGGAGGAGAAGATGGATCTGCTGAACGACGGGCGTGTGCCGTTCACGAAGATAGTCGTTGACGATCCGCTGGCGGTCTCGGGATCGGGCGGCAGGAAGGGCCTGCGCGACGTCGTCGAGGCGTACGAGGCCGATATAACGTATTACCTGAATTACATCTACGACATGGGGATACATCCGGGCGCATTCTACAGGGTCGAATCCGGCGTCGTGAAGCCGCCGGCGTTCGAGGTCCCCGGCGATGTCAGGGCCGCGCTCACGAACGCGCTGGAGCGGGTCGAGCCCGAGTTCAGGCGCTACGTAGAGGAGTGGGCGGAGGTGTTGAGCCAGCCGTTCCCGAAGGTGAAGCGCGCGGCCATGGACATAGAGGTATTCACGGAGCAGATGGACAGGATCCCCGATCCGCAGAGGGCCGATCAGAAGGTGATCAGCATCTCGCTCGTGGGGAGCGATGGTGTAAAACGCGTCTATCTGCTGAGGCGGCCGGAGCTCGAGGTCGGGGAGCGCAGGCTGCCGCCGGACGTCCAGGAGCTCGTGTTCGACTCGGAGGAGGAACTGCTCCTAGCGTTCTTCAAGGACATGATGGATTATCCGGTGATCCTGACGTTCAACGGGGACGACTTCGACCTCCCATATCTATATCACCGCGCGCTCAGGTTCGGGATACCCAAGGACGCGATCCCCATATCGCTAGGGAGGAACGAGGCCCACGTCCGCCACGGGATCCACGTGGATCTGTACAAGGTCTTCAACAATCGGGCCATACAGGGATATGCGTTCAACAACCGGTACTCAGAGCATACGCTGAACGCGCTCGCCGAGGCCCTGCTGGGGATGGAGAAGGTTGAATTCGAGGGCTCCATCAACGATCTATCGTTCGAAATGCTCGCATACTACAACTACACCGACTCCGAGCTCACCTACAGGCTCTCGGAGTTCAACAACGACCTGCTGATGAGGCTCCTGATAACCGTGATGAGGGTCGCGAAGATGCCGATGGCGGACGTCGCTAGGACCAGCGTCTCCAACTGGATAAGGAGCCTGCTGATATTCGAGCACAGGCGGTGGGGCGCCATAGTCCCGAGGAAGGAGGACCTGGAGTCCAGATCGATCTCCTACTCGAAGGCTGTGATAAAGGATAAGAAGTACAGGGGAGGCTTGGTCATAGAGCCGGTTCCCGGGATACACTTCAACGTCGTGGTCTTGGACTTCGCGTCGCTGTATCCCAGCATAATAAAGGTCTACAACATATCGTATGAGACCGTGCGCTGTCCGCACGATGAGTGCCGCGACGACCCCTCCTTGCGCGTCCCGGACACCGCCCACTGGATCTGCAAGAAGAGGCGCGGAATAACGTCGCTGCTGATAGGATCTCTCAGGGACATACGCGTGGACTACTTCAAGGCGCTCTCAAAGAGGCCCGGGGTCACGAATGAGGAAAAGGAATTCTACTCCGTCATATCACAGGCACTCAAGGTGATACTCAACGCGAGCTACGGCGTGATGGGGTTCGAGAACTTCGCCCTCTACTACCTGCCGGTGGCCGAGGCCACGACCGCGTATGGCAGGTGGGCGATCACCCAGACGCTGAACCATGCCAAGGAGATGGGCCTGGAGGTGATCTACGGCGACACGGACTCCCTCTTCGTGAGGGCGCCGAGCGAGGATCAGGTGAAGGAGCTCACTAACTGGGCGAAGGAGAAGCTGGGAATAGATCTGGACGTGGATAAGGTGTTCCGTTACGTCGCATTCAGCGAGAGGAAGAAGAACTACATCGGCGTATATCCGGGAGGCCGCGTGGAGGTCAAGGGGCTCACCGGCAAGAAGAGCAACACACCCGATTATATAAAGAAGGTCTTCTACGACGTCCTGGACGTGCTATCGAGGGTCAGCTCGGAGCAGGACTTCGAGCACGCGAGCTCCGAGATCAGGGGGATGATAAGGCAGGCATACCTGGACATAAGAAACAGGAAGGTGCCGCTCGACGTCTTAGCGTTCCACGTGATGCTGAGCAAGTCGATCGACCAGTATAAGGATACGACGCCCCAGCACGTGAAGGCTGCCCGGCTCCTCAGGAACGCCGGGAAGGACGTCAAACCGGGGGATATAATATCATACGTGAAGACCGCCGGCGGGCTCGGCGTGAAGCCTGTTTCGATGGCGAGACCGGAGGATGTCGACGTGGATAAATACATCGACTACCTGCGCTCAACATTCGATCAGCTTCTGGACGCGCTCGGCTATAGCTTCGAGGAGATAATGGGAATAACCAGCATAGAGGAGTTCTTCTCCTGAATTGTTCCGCGTGAGATCTCCGACCGAGTGGTCCCCGGCGCCGGGGAATTACAGGGTCGTCATGATCGGGGTGCCGTTTGACGCCACGCAGAGCTACAGGCCGGGCGCCCGCCTGGGGCCATCGGCCGTCAGGACGGCCCTGCCCAACATGGAGTTCTACAGCCTTGAGCTCGGGAGATCCCTGGAGGGCCTCTCAATAGGGGATGCCGGCGACTTGGAATACACGTCGGATACCGCGAGCATGCTCAGATATGTGGAGGCCGCAGTGTCGGAGCTGTCGGAGTCCGGGAAGGTGCCGGCCGTCGTGGGAGGGGAGCACACGATCACGCTGGCCTCCTACAGGCCGTTCTGCGGCGCCACCCTGGTCGTGTTCGACGCGCACCTGGACATGCGCGACGAAATCTACGGCCTCAGGACATCGCATGCGACCTTCCTCAGGAGGCTCATGGAGTCATGTGACATGGATATAGTGCACGTGGGCGGCCGCGCGTTCTCGAGCGAGGAGCTGGACTTCGCGCGGTCCCGCGGGGTGTCGATCTACACCGTATATGATCTGGAGGATGCCCGGAAAGTCCTGTCAGGGCTCGGCCGCTCCGGGACTAGAATCTACGTAAGCTTGGATATGGATGCACTAGACCCCGCATTTGCCCCCGGCGTGGGAAATCCGGAGCCGGGGGGTGTGGGATCCATCGATCTCCTCCGTCTGCTGGCGTCGCTGGACGGGGCGGCGCTCGCGGGGTTCGACGTCGTCGAGCTGAGCCCCCCCTACGATCAATCGGGCGCCACCTCCGCGCTGGCGGCAAAGGCCCTCCTGATGCTCGCGTCGATTGCCGACGAGGCTCCATCCTCCACGCGGGGCGGACCTTCAACTTCCTGAAGCTGTCCGGGCCCGCCGACACATCTCCATTGTGGGCGGCGCTCCCGTCCGCGCGGCGGCGCGGCACCGGATCTCGCGGCCCCCTCGCATCACTTGTCGGGGAAAGGAAGCGGAATATTCATATTTCATAATGACAGATATACTCTTCTGGGCTTCCCGGATTTCCGGGAAGCTGACCGCGCGCATTCTCCATCTCTAAGAGAAATGATCGGCCATGGGGAATAAATATACGGCCAACCCATGGTCACGCATCAGAGTAATGGGGGTGATATCGCTGAAGGCACAGGGATACGGGATCAATGCGCACGAGGTGGTGGGATATAACACACCGAGTTACTATGTCGTTCACGATGTTAAGGTTAAGGGAAATCCGAGGGTGATTGTTAACCGTCCAGCTGTGCGCAAAATGCGCTCTGACCTCAGCGGCGCGCTGCTCGGCGCTATGGGGAGGCCGCACCCGTACATCGTGGCCGTGAACTACCCCGTCCTTACGGACGGGGCTTCCCGCTTCATTGCCCCGCCTTGCCCGCTGACAGTGGGTAGAGGGCGGAGCTCCACGGGCTCCAAGGGTGGTTCCCACCCCGATCCCCTTAGGATACTGAGGGATGCATCCGTGTTGCCCGCACGGGCCGTCGATGGGGCAGAGGCGTACCTCACCGACCCCCGCTTCAACCGGGGCGCCTCGGTGACGCTTACCCCGTCCATGAATATCGCAGTAATCTTGAACGAAGCTATAAAGGGGTGTAACGCTTGAGATCTCAGGGAATCCCCGGTCAGGACGGCGGGGATGTCGAATCGCGGCGTGAACATCCGAGGGGGAAGTCGGAAGCCACGCGGTCGAACGGTGCGTATGCGGCTGTGTCGATGGTGCTCGAGGGCGCCCCCGGCCGCTACCGCGCGCTCATAGTGAAGCGGGTCGATAACGCGCTCGACCCGTGGTCCGGGGATTGGGCGCTCCCGGGCGGCAGGATGGAGGCTTCGGACCCGGATCTCCATGCGACAGCCGTCAGGGAGACCCTCGAGGAGACCGGGATAGATCTGTCGTCGTCCGCGGAGTTCATGTTCGACATGGACTTCTTCTCGCCGACCAACGCGCCGCAGATGCTCGTGAAACCGTTCGTCTTCAGGTTGATCGTGCCGGTCGAGGTAAGGCTGTCGCGCGAGCTCGTGGATTATATATGGGCGCCGCTGGATGACCTCAGGGAGCGCGCCGACGAGAGAGGGCGGCCCGAGTTCAGGCTCAGGGAGGGGGCAGTGATTTGGGGGATGACGGCCAGGATAATCGTGGAGGCGAAGAGGAGGCTGGGCGCGCGTTAGGATCCGAGGTGCTGCGGAGGCTCCGGCGGGATCGCGCGCTGGACGGCGGATATTTCCTAATCGATCATGCAGCGCCGGGCTGCGACGATCCATTCGGCGCCCTTGTGGCCACCATCCTATCTCAGAACACGAACGATCGGAACGGATACGCCGCATTCTCCTCCTTGGCTGAATCAATAGGGGTCACCCCTTGGAAGATCTCCCGGGCGCCGCTCGGCGCGCTGGAGGATGCCATAAGGCCGGCCGGCATTTACAGGGAGAGGGCCAGGAAGCTCAGGGAGATGGCACGGATTGTCGTGGAGCGGTACGGTGGGGATCTCTCGCGCGTGCTCGCGATGGATATGGAGAATGCCAGGACCGCGCTCATGGAACTGCCCGGCGTGGGACCCAAGACGGCGGATGTCGTCCTCCTCTTCTGCGCGTCGATGCCCACGTTCCCCGTCGACACCCACATATCGCGCGTTTCCCGCCGCCTAGGTCTGGTGCGCGCGGGCGCCGGCTACGAGGAGATCAGGTCAAGGCTACAGTCGATATTCGAGCCCGGAGATTACCGGGCGGCGCACAGGCTCCTGATACAGCTCGGGAGGGTTCATTGTCGCGCCCGCGGCCCGAGGTGTGACGAATGCCCCATGTCCGACATATGTCCCCGCATAGGCCTGGAGACACGTTCGCCGGACCGCGGTTAATGGTGGGGGATGAAAAGCAAATTAGAAGCCCCGGCGAGCCCTGAGCGAGCTAATGAGGGCACTGATATGGCACGTCGACGAGTTCTCATACTGGCCGGTCGGCAGGGAGGGGGACGTGGCGGACGAGGCGCCCGAGGGCCCCCGCGAATTCAGGGACGCTATAGTCGCTCTGGTGAGCGTCGAGGCGGGGGATGGCCCGATTGAGGCGGAGGGGATGGCATCCGAGGTGGCGGATGTCGCCCGCCAAGTCGGGTGCGATCGTGCGGTCGTTTACCCATACGCTCACCTCAGTAGCGAACTCGCGCGGCCACAGGTCGCTATAGAGATTCTGGGATCGCTAGCCGCCGGCCTGTCATCCCGGGGGCTCGACGTGCATAAGGCACCGTTCGGCTGGACTAAGAGCTTCCAGGTCAGGATCAAGGGGCATCCTCTAGCCGAGCAGCTGAAGGTCGTGGAGCCGGGGAGAGGAGGGCGCCCGCGCGGCGCCGAGGCTCCGAAGGAGAAGTTCCACAGGTTCATTGTAATAGATGATGATGGCTCGGAGCATGAGGTCACGAGGGAAAACTGGAGGAGTGCTCCCCCGCTCGCGAGGGATGACGTGAAGCACAGGATGCTGGCCGAGTTCATAAGAAACGAGCTTGAGGGCAGGCCGGGGGAGGGCGCAGCCCCTAGGCACGTGTACTACATGAGGAAGCTAGAACTCGTGGATTATTCCCCCGAGAGTGACGTCGGGCACATGAAATGGTATCCGAACGGCGCGCTCATCAGGGACCTGATACTCGACTACGCGTACTTCCGGGTGGCGCGGGAGTGGGGCGCCATGAAGATGCAGAATCCGCTAGTCTACAGGACCGATGTGGAATCCATAAGGATGCTGCAGGGCGAATTCCACGAGCGCGACTACTCGATGGATGGAGGGCTCGTCCTGAGGTTCGCAAGCGATCCCGGGGCGTTCCCGTTCGTCCAGAGGCTTACGTTCACCTACAGGCAGATGCCGCTCAAGGTCTACGAGGAGGCGAACTGTTTCAGGAAGGAACAGAAGGGCGAGCTCACGGGCCTGATGAGGGTCAGGTCGTTCCTCATGACCGACCACCACGCGTTCATATCCGATGAGGAACAGGCGAAGGCCGAGTACAGGAGGCTGAGCCTCCTGTTCAAACAGCTCATGGACGACGTCATATCGGGGGACCACTGGGTGCTGGGGTTCGAATTCGTTGAGGATTACTACGAGAAATACAGAGAATATATAAAATCGCTCGTCGCTGAGATGAAAGTGCCCGCGTTCATCAAGTTGATGAAGGAAATGTCGCACTACTATGCCTTCAAGAGCGAGTACCAGGCGATATTCCCGGACGGCAACAACGTCCAGATATCCACAGTGCAGTGGGACGTGAAGAACGGCGAGCGCTTCCACATAAAGTACGTTGCCGATGACGGGAGGGAGAGGCCGGTGCCCATAATACTCCACGCGTCGAGCTTCGGGAGCATAGAGAGGACGCTGGCGTCGCTGCTCGAGAGGGCAGCCTGGGATGAGAGAGCGGGATTGAACCCGATGCTTCCGTTCTGGCTGTCGCCCGAACAGGTGAGGATAATACCCGTAAGGGTGGCCGATCACATGGACCATGCGGTCCACTTGGCCGGGGAACTCGAGCGCAGGGGCTTCAGGGTAGGGTTGGACGACAGGGACCTAACGCTCTCGAAGCGCATCCGCGACGCCAAGTCCAGCTGGATACCGTACCTGGTGGTCATCGGGGATGAGGAGATCGCGGGCGGCCACTACTCAGTCACACCGCGGCAGGGCCGCGCGATAGGGAAGGAGCCCACGCTCCGCATGGGCCTCGAGGATCTGGTGGCCGAGCTGGAGCGCGCGCAGGGCGGAATGCCGACAAGGCCGCTCTACGTGCCCAGGGAGATATCCCTGCGGCCAATATTCACCGGTGTGGCGTAGGCGGCGTCATAACGGCCGCAAATCCACCTCCTCACAATAGGTCCAAATTTCGTTCCGGACAATTCCAGTCTGAAGGCACAACCGGCGTGGGATGCCCGTACTATATACCATCCGTGCGGCAAATACCCTCACCGGGACGCTCCCCATTGGCTTCGTGAAAGGAAGTGGATGTAGGTGGCCGGGAACGCGTTTCAGGGAAGCCCGAGGTGATGGGATTGCCGTTCAGGCCACGGCTGGTGCTCATCCCGGGATGATCGCGATCGACATCATACAAACCGCCCGATTCCGATCGAACTACAGACGCAACGTTAAATGGCCACCGCGTCGCCGACCACGGGTATGGATATCAGGGACCCCCTTGAGATCTACAAATCCGTTCGCGGGCTCGGCGCCGACGAGTTCGAGGGAATACTCGAGAGGGCCATCGAGCTCCTGGGACAGGAGGATGGTTCATGCGGTCAGCTCCAGAGGCGCGGCGGCGTCGTCCGCATAACGAGCTCATCCGGCCAGCTCGTGGTCATAGGGGACATCCATGGGGACTACGACGCCATCGGCTCGATACTCGCCGGCCCCGCGCCCGCGGCGCTGGAGCGCGGCGCCCTGGTGTTCTTGGGGGACTACGTAGATAGAGGGCCGGACCAGGTCGAGGCTCTCGCGGTGGTGCTATCGCTGAAGCTCGAATACCCCCAATCGGTGGTCGTCCTCAGGGGAAATCACGAGCCGCCTCCCTGGCTGATGCCGGTGCCCCACGATTACCCGGACGTCCTGGCATCGAGGTTCGGCGATAGGAGCGCCGCGCTCCACGGGCTTTCGATGGACCTCTTCCAGAGGCTCCCGCACGCCGCGGTGTCCGGAAACGGAGTATTCATGGTCCACGGCGGTCCCCCATCCGAACCCCGTCGCCTGGACGAAATCGAGCGCCCCGGCAGGGAGGATCTAGAGGACATGCTCTGGGGGGATCCCACACCGCTCCCGGGCTCGGCCCCCTCCCCAAGGGGGGCCGGACACCTCTACGGCCCCGACGTGACGGCCAGGTTCCTGTCGGAAAATGGGCTCTCAGCGATCGTCAGATCGCATGAGCCGTGCGACGGCTACCGGATCGACCACGGAGGCAGGGTCATCACCGTCTTCAGCCGCAGGGGGCCGCCATATCTGAACAGGGCTGCCGGCTACTTCCGCGCCGACATGTCGGAGCCCCTAGGATCCCCGGAGTCCCACCTGTTCCTCCTGGAGTTTCACCCTATGTAGGCATGCGCGGATATACGTGATCGTACACATCGAATGAACAGTGGAGCCGGGGCTTCACGGCATCATATCGTATAGACCCCTCGCGGGTTCATCGGAGTTCCTCCGCCTCCATTCGGGGGTATCAATCCACCGTACGTGTGCGGTATATACATCCATTTCTCCGCCACGGGCGGGGAAACCCCCTTCATCCCCAGGTGGAGGTTGATGGCCGCGTTG
>Ga0080003_1001395_pt1 | contig 12851 bp, 7 predicted proteins | sample JossMetagenome_FD_69206 | JGI IMG/M metagenome (GOLD analysis project Ga0080003, IMG submission 69206) | Hot spring microbial communities from Joseph's Coat, Yellowstone National Park, USA - JC2_E (SPADES assembly) (version 2) | ecosystem: Environmental > Aquatic > Thermal springs > Hot (42-90C)... | reverse complement strand
TTAAGTGTTTCTGTTATGTTTGAATTTAATGTTACAGTTGGCCAACCATTTGAGGTGCCAGTATAGCTGCCATTGCCTGTGCCTGTCCAACTTACAAACTGCCATCCTGAAGGTATAAACGCGAAAATAGAGCCACTACTACCTGCATCTCCAGTAAGTGGTGCGGCAACTCTCAAGCAGTTGGAATTCCACTGCGCACTACAATAATTATTGTAGTAACTAACAAGGGAAGAATTGGCAGGATTTACTTTGAAGTATAGCTTGTATGTTGGAATTTGTTTTAGATTAAGTGTCTCTGTTATGTTTGAATTTAATGTTACAGTTTGATTAGAGGTGCCTGTATAGCTGCCATTGCCTGTGCCTGTCCAACTTACAAACTGCCATCCTGTAGGTATAGACGCGAAAATAGGGCCACTACTACCTGCATCTCCAGTAAGTGGTGCGGTATCTCCCCAGCAGCTGTAATTCCACGCTGCTTTACAATTATTATTATTGTAGTAACTAACAAGGGAAGAATTGGCAGGATTTACTTTGAAGTATAGCTTGTATGTTGGAATTTGTTTTAGATTAAGAGTCTCTGTTATGTTTGAATTTAATGTCACAGTTTGATAATCTTGCGAGGTGCCCGTATAGCTGCCATTGCCTGTGCCTGTCCAACTTACAAACTGCCATCCTGTAGGTGTAGATACCCAGAGAGGGCCACTCTTACCTGCATCTTCAGTAAGTGGTGCGGTATCTCCCCAGCAATTGCCATTCCAAAATGCATTACAATTATTATTATTGTAGTAACTAACAAGGGAAGAATTGGCAGGATTTACTTTGAAGTATAGGTTGTATTTTGGAACTTGTTTTAGATTAAGCGGAACTTGTTTTAGATTAAGCGTCTCTGTTATGTTTGAATAATTGAATATTATTATAATTGGATTATTTGAGGTGCCAGTATAGCTGCCATTGCCTGTGCCTGTCCAACTTACAAACTGCCATCCTGTAGGTATGTTTTCGTAAATACCACAAACGCTACCTGCACTTGCAGTATATGGTACGGTATCTCCCCAGCAATTGCCATTACAAACTGCATTACAATTATTATTATTGTAGTAGCTCTGCACAGAAGAATTGGTAGTATTTACTTTGAGGTATAGGTTGTATTTTGGAGGGACATAAGTATAATGTGCTGTTTCTATAACTGGACTTCCAACTGTTATGGTTGCACTAGGGGAGGTACCAGAATAACTACCCGTACCTTGACCTATCCATCTATTAAATTCATAATATTGCTTCGGTGTCTCGTTTATTGTAACGCTAGCGCCTGGGTTAAGCCATTCTGTACCTGGACTAACTGTACCTGTGCCACTAGGTGAGGTAGTCATAGAAAGAAGATACTGCGTTGAATAATAGCCTGTAACAGTGCAGTTGCTGCTTGCCGTTATTGTACCGCTTTGGCTATATATACAACCACTTACAAATGAATAGACAAATCTAACAGGGTAAGAAGTATAGACTGGCGTATAATATGAATATGAGATAGATGTACCAGGACTTACTTTAAAGGTTTTAGGCAACTGGGAGCATGTATAATTAACATTATTTATTTTTATAATACTGTGGCTTGTCGAGCAAACACTGCTATTTACGCCTGGTGAAGGGCTAAATGCAAATGTAATAGAATATGTTGAGACAGGCTTTAGATTAAGCGTCTCTGTTATGTTTGAATTGAATGTTACAGTTGGCCAATCATTTGAGGTGCCAGTATAGCTGCCACTGCCTGTGCCTGTCCAACTTACAAACTGCCATCCTGTAGGTATGTCTACGTTAATACCACCACTGGTACCTGCACTTGCAGTATATGGTACGGTATCTCCCCAGCAATAGCCATTCCAAAATGCTTTACAATTTTTATTATTGTAGTAGCTCTGCACAGAAGAATTGGTAGTATTTACTTTGAGGTATAGGTTGTATTTTGGAGGAATGTATGTGTAATTTGCTGTTTCTATAACTGGACTTCCGATTGTTATGGTTGCACTAGGGGAGGTACCAGAATAGCTACCTGTACCTTGACCTATCCATCTATTAAATTCATAATGTTGATTAGGTGTCTCATTTATTGCAACGGTAGCGCCTGGGTTAAGCCATTCTGTACTTGGGCTAACTGTACCTGCACCATTAGGTGAAGTAGCCATAGAAAGAAGATACTGCGTTGAATAATAGCCTGTAACGGTGCAGTTGCTGCTTGCCGTTATCGTACCGCTCTGTTTAGTTAAACCACAACCTGAAACGCGTTTATAATAGAACCTTTGGTAATTATTGGTGGTATAGACAGTAGAATTAAATGAATAATTATGTTGCGTTCCAACAGCCCATGTAAATGTATGTATTGATGTGCCACCACCTTGGCACGCATAGCCAACGCCGTCAACATATACCATGGGCGATGTAGTATAATAGCATGTAGTATTTATCTCAAATGTTACTTGCACATTTGGCACAGTTGTTGGCGATGTTGTAGATAGTGTTGTAGATGTTATTGTAGATGTTGTAGTCTTTGTCGTTGATAATGTTAATGACGTCGTCTTAGATGTTGTTACAGAAGTTGTTGTTGAGGATGTTGTTTTTGAAGTAGTGATTGTTGATGATGTCAAAGTTGTTGTTGAAGTTGTTGTAGAGGATGTTGTTTTTGAAGTAGTGATTGTTGATGATGTCAAAGTTGTTGTTGAAGTTGAAGAAGTGGTTGTTGAGGTTGTGGTTGAGGTTGTTGATGTGGTAGAGTAGAAGTTAGCCTGTTCTGTTATCGGGCCATTCATTACAACTGTTGCTATTATACTGTTTCCTGTGTAACTGCCATTACCTATACCCGCCCAATCCTGGAAAATATATCCATACGCAGGCAGTGCAATTATATAGACCAAACTACTAGAATAATACCAATTGTTTACCCATGTTGGAGGAACTGTAAAGCCTGCACCGCTCGGATTTACAATCATTGAAAGATAATACTGCAGTTTATATGCTGCTGTTACTGTGCAATTATGTCTTGCTATCAGCACACCTTTCTGAGCATGTAAACCACATCCTGAAATAGAATAATAAACATATCTTGCATTGCCAGCGCTGCCCTGCTGAATAGGTGAATAAAAAGCGTATGTATGTTTGCTATTCTGAGCATATGCAAAGGTAACAGGAAGATTAATGTAGCTATACTGAGATCCGTCGACAACTAAGACTGTTTGTGCTGTATTATACATTTTGCTTGCGTTGAATGTAATATATACTGGTTGTAGGAAGTTTATTGTGGTGTTTGCAGATACATTGCCGAATGAGGCATAGACCTTTATCTTGCCTTGCTGAAGACTTGTAAGCTGTGTAGAGGCATCGCCACTGCTATCGGTTGTTGCTACGCTAGGATTAAACTTTACTGTCTTGTTTGCAGTAAAATTAACTGTAGCGCCACTTATAGGATAGCCGAGGAGCTTAACGGTAGCAATCAGCTCATCAGGTATGCCGATTGTTGCTGTTGAGTTTGCTGCACTTATACTAATACTCAATGTTGTACCAGCAAGCAAAGGAGAAGCGTGTGAATTAAAATTGCCAACATAGGTTTGCCTCTGCGAAGAAGAGCATGCTGTTGCATTGCCGCTTGGGCAAGGAATCGCACTTAGGTAAAGCTTTCCATTTACAAGCGTGCCCGTCGATATCGCCTTTATTGGCAGTGTTACATTGCATATAATCGCTCCGCCTGGCAATACATAGCTTGGCAGGCACTTCCCATTTACAGTGCCTATATTGCTTATGTTAATGCTAACCTGCGGATTTACTATAGGATACTGCTGCGTATTTGTAAGAAACAATGCGATTTTAGAAGAAATAGAGTTTGAACCAAGGATCATGTCTTGGCAGTAAGCACCATATGCGAAGGAGCATGAATTTGGAGCAATTGCAGACGGCGCAAGAACAAAAAGATAAAGAATTGATACAGAAATAGCAGCAAGAAATATAGCCCAGCCGTAGGTTATTAGATATTCTAATGCAGATTGGCCTTTTCTATAATTAGATCTAGCCTCAGTATACCGTTTGGTATACTTTTTATTAGCCATCTAATAACCTATACTAGCTCAAATAAATACACGATAAAAAGATATTTAAGGATATTGATAGAAGGCCTTTACATTAAAATGAAATTCTCACTTTTTGCCTCTTTTCTTGCTTGATTTTTCATCACTGCCTCCTTTGTCTTCTTTGTTGCCTTGTTCGCCACCAACTGTGCTGCTGAACCACTTGTCAAAATAGCCCTGCGTTGTGCCTTCGTCTACGCTTTCTACTTCCTTTATCCCTGTATTCTCATTGCTTTCAGCTTCTTCGGGTGGTTTGCTGTAGCTGCTCCTTACCTTATTTACCTCTCTTATCTCATTTAATCTAAAGATGGCATAAGCTGCAAGTATAATTATTATCGCTCCAAATAAATAGAGCATGTACTTAAAGCCTATGCTGCTCTTAAAGCTTATCCCAATGCCGTGCTTGCTCTCGCATGCATTTATAAGAGTTGTTTCATTAGCTTTCAGGTTTTTTACAAGGCTAAGATATGCTTCTGAGTTGTTAAGTGTATTTAATGTACTATAGCTGCTAAGCATATTTATGGAATTGTTAAGATATGCGCTATACTTGCTTCCATTTGGGAAGGTGCAATTTTCTAAAAGGCTCTTCTTCACATAATAGGTATTTGTTATGTTTGCAAGGATATACTTTGCTGTTATGATATTTTCCACTATCTTATTTGAGCTATTTACAAAAGCTTGAAAGCTTGGATACATTTTATTTATTGTTGTATTAGCTATAGATATGTTATAATAAGAAGCGTAGAGAAGAGAATTGTTGAGTTGCTGCGAAGCAAGGCTAAGGGCATTAGAAGCTGAGCTAATATTCGCTTCTAGAGCCGGCGAGCAAACTGAATAGAGCTTGCAGAAATAATTGTAAGAAGTCTCAATAGAGGTTAGGTTTGCATAAACATTATTGTATAAGCTTAGCAGAGAAGCCTCGCTGCTTGTTATGTAGTGATTTATTGTCACATTTATCGTTCTATTGAATGTTACCTGAGGATACAAGCTTGAAACTAGCCTTAAAGGTATTGTTCTATTTATTATACCATTTCCATTGATAGGCGGTACAGGGTTAAGGTAAAGCATGCAGACTGATGTATTGCTCCATGAAACAATGCATCTTCCATTGCCATATATATTCATAACCTCAGAGGTATTCCAATACTGAACAGGATAAACTGCAAAGCTGCCCAAATATGGCGGGTTATAAGGTGCAGAAAGCGAGAATACTACTTTTATTGGCACACCATCTGGACATGAGATGAAGCTTGCGTTTAACTGCTTGCATACGCCCGGGCTATATAAAGTAGAGACCGAAAAGCTCGAAGCAAGCGAACTTAATGTTATCAGGCCAAATATTGCAAGTAGTATTGTATACTTCATAAAATCGCTTTTTGTTTTTATTTTATTTCCATTTTATATATAAGAATATTTCTTTATTTTTGTTTATTATCATCTTGCCGCTTGCCTTTATAACCTTTTCCGTAATTTCTACACTCTCTTCAATTTATATGAAAAGTGCTACCACGTCGCAATAGCCTACACAATAAACAAAGGTTTTAACTTTTATATTCTACTTATAAATGATGTTAATAATGTAGATGTGATAGCATGATAAATGCCGTCATACTTGCTGGTGGAAAAGGAACAAGGCTAAGACCACTAACATTTGATATACCAAAACCCCTTGTAAAAGTAAATGGCAAACCTTTAATAGAATATGCATTAGAGGAGCTTGAGAGAAATGGTGTTGAAAATGTTTATATTTCGCTTGGTTATAAGGCCGAAAAGATAATGCACTACCTTGACCATAGAAAGAAATTTGGAGCTAATATAGAGTATGTATTGGAGAGTAAGCCGCTTGGCACGGGAGGAGCATTAAGGCATGCTATGGAAAAGATGCAGGGATATGAAGATATTATTTCGGTGAATGGCGACACTATATTCAAGGCAGAACTTGATAAAATGTATGAATTCCATAAGAAAAACGATGCGCTTATTACTATGGGTAGCTTCATGCTTGATGATATTAGAGGCTTTGGTGTTATAGAAACAGAAGGAGATAGGATTACAAGATTTATAGAGAAGCCTGATCCAAAAGAGGTTAAAAGCAATATAATAAATGCTGGCATATATATTATAAGCAAAAGAGTTTTGGATAAGTTTCCGAAAGAGGAAAGTTTTTCTCTGGAAAAAGATTTTATAGAGAAAATTTACAAAGAAGAGGTTATACTACATTATCCTATAGAGAGGTTTATAACTGTAAATGATATAGAACAATACAAAAAAGCAAATGAAGAAGTGAGAAAGCTTGCAGGGGGAGAGATTTGAACTCTCGCATCCCCTAAGGGAAGCGGGCCCTGAACCCGTCGCGTTTGACCAGACTCCGCCACCCCTGCAGAAGGTTTATTTATTTTTATAAAGATGGTTATTTATTTGATTCTATGCTTCTAGGCATTATAGGTGCACCAAACAAAGGGAAGAGTACTCTTTTCTCTGCGCTTACTATGCTAGATGTAGCGATAGCCAATTACCCTTTTACAACGATAAAGCCAAATCACGGAGTAGCGTATGTGTCTAGGAAGTGTGTTGATAGCGAACTTGGCGTAAAATGCAATCCAAAGAACTCAATATGCATGAATGGCACAAGGCTTATACCAATAGAAGTTGTTGATGTTGCTGGGCTCGTGCAGAATGCACATCTCGGCAAGGGGATGGGCAACCAATTTCTAAACGACCTTATAAGCGCGGATGCATTTATACAGGTTGTTGATGTGAGTGGCAAAACCGACGAAAACGGCAATCCGTGCGAAAAGTGTGACCCAGCAAAGGAGTTTAAGATAGTAAATGATGAGCTTGCTTATTGGCTCAGGGATATAATAAAGAGGCACATAAACAGGATAGAAAAGAGAAGCGATAGCGTAGCAGGATTGGCAGAGATATTGTCTAGCTTTAAGGTGGGTGAAAAACAGATAGAAGAGGCTGCTGAGAGGTCTTATCTAAGCTTATCTGGAATAAACTGGAGTGATGAAGACATTCTAAGCTTCGCTAGAGAGTTGCTTAGAATAAGCAAACCTGTTGCTGTAGCAGCCAATAAGCTAGATATGGCAAGCAAAGAAGATCTGGATCGGCTTAAGGCTGAGCTTAAAGATACTTTAGTCATTGGCTGCTCAGGAGCTGCCGAGCTTACATTAAGAAAGGCGGCTAAGGCAGGCATTATAGATTATACACCGGGCGCTACTGAATTCAGAATTGTGGGAAAGCCAAGCAAAGAGCAGGAGGATGCACTCAATTACCTTGCGGAATATATAAAGAAGAATAATGGCACAGGTGTGCAGCAGCTTATCAACAGCGTTGTATTTAATCTGTTGAAGATGATAGTTGTTTATCCTGTAGAAGATGAAAACAAGTATACAGACCATTATGGTAATGTTCTTCCAGATGCATTTCTTGTAAAAGAAGGCACTACAGCGATTGAGCTTGCTGAGAAAATACATACCAGCTTGGCAAAGAACATGATCTATGCGGTAGATGCAAAGAAGAAGATAAGAGTGCCAAAAGATTATAAGCTAAAGGACAACGACGTTATAAAGTTTGTGAGCACTGCGAAAGCATAGCGTAATCGCATTAATAGACGCACCAAGGTCAAGAAACTTTCCTTGAATGAGAAAGCCCAGCGAACAGTAAAGAAAGTGCAATAAGGATTACTGTTGGCGTTGCAAGCCAGTTCTCTTCAAAAAAGTTTACCCCGGGGTTTATATTTGGTAGTATATAAATGATTGTTTCATAGATTATGAAAATCGCTATAAGGTAAACTATAGCAGCATAAACACCGTTTATTATTCCGCTCTTTATAGCAACATACATGCTCTTTGATCTTCTTCCTATCTCTGCACCTATAAAAGCACCCACTATTGTTGGAAGTATTATAGAACCAGGCATGAAGAGAATAAAGTTTGCAGAAGCCTTTAATATGCTTAACATCTTGCCACTTGGTATATAGCCAGCATTTATCAATGCGTTTATCACAACAGCGATTATAAGAAGAAGTAGCCAAAAGAACATTGGTGCGGCTATGCTTACCTGTGCAGAACTTTCACTCTCTTCCTTATTTTCTTCCCCGCTTCTTTCTTCAACTTCTTCTTTGCTGGTTGTTTCTCCTTTCATTTCATTACCCTTATTTCATTTCCAATAGCTGCTCCAAGAGCTGAAAGCATTATAAGCAAAGTCCAAGAGCTTATTGAAACCAGTAAGAGTTGCAACATACTATATGCAAAAATACCCAAAAAATTGTGTGAAAGCATGGCTATGCCAAGCTCAAAAAGAAGCGAAAAGAAGCCTATTGCGAGCGCAAGCATAAAAGCGCTAAGAAGCGCATGGACAAGCTTGCCACCAAGCTTTGAAGCCCTTAAGCCGGTCCAGAAGCCGAAAAGGATTGCAAGAATTATTGAGCCGCTTCCTAGCATAAATAGATACGCTATAGAGGCAGCACCTATTATTGCTATAAATGAAAAAACTATCAGGTAAAGGAGCCACATAGAGAAGGGATATTTTATTATGCCCCAGTACTTCATTAAATCATAATATTTTTCAGCATAATCCTTTTTATGCTTATCTAATTTTTCACGAAATCTTGCTCTCACTATATAAATACTTTGTTTGCTGCTAGCTACTTATTTTATTATCTTTGCATAAGCATCGATAAGGAACTTGTTTTCAAAGCTTTGCTGCATCTTCGATTTTATAATCGCAAAGATCTCTGCTCCAGTCAATACCTTTGATGCAAGCAATATAGAATTATTAGAGCCGATCCCTTTCTTTAATATATAAACGCCAAAATATTTTCTCAACCTTTGCTTATATTCAATGTATTCGAAAAACAAGCTTAGCTTATTGGCATAATTTATCGCTAATATTCCTTTATCACTTAAGGCTGCATATGCGTTGCTTATAAAGTCCTCCTGCAGAAATTGCTTTGGAATTCTATCATTAATATATGCATCTAATATTATTATTTCGTAAGCATCCTTCTTCCTCTTTACAACCTCTGCCCCATCCTCTAGGTAAAGAGTAAACCTGCTTACATCTATGCCTGTAAACTCCCTCGCCTTCTCTACCATTACCTTGTTTATCTCTGAAATTTCTAGCGTTATATTGCCATATAATGTGGCAAGCTGATAAGCAATAGTGCCTCCACCAAGTCCTATAAGAAGTATCCTTGGCTTCTCGAAGAGAAGTGGAAGTGGTATGAAGAAATCCCAGTACATATGCGTATATATTGAATTGCTATCTGAAAGAGAATAGGTTATTCCATTATACTTTAGCACCTTTCTACTTCCTTGCTCTTCTACCTTTATCTCAGCATCGTCATTCATTTCTCTCTATCAAAGCTAAATGTTAAATGATTTAACCTTTTCTATTTTCTTGCTTCTGCCTGCTATACTGTGCTCTTTCTCTCACCACTTATCGCTGCCCTTGCTGCTGCAAGCTTTGCAATAGGTATTCTTGTTGGAGACATACTCACATAATCTATTTTAGCTGAATTAAAGAGTTCTATCGAGCTTGGATCACCGCCATGCTCGCCGCATACGCCGACCTCTAGCATTTTATTTGCTTGCTTGCCCTCATCTGCGCAGAGCTTTATGAGCCTGCCCACGCCACTTGCATCTAGTTGTGCAAATGGATCGCTAGGGAGTATTTTGTTTTCAATATAGAAAGGTATAAACTTTGCTTCAACATCATCCCTGCTGAATGCAAATGTTGCTTGGGTTAAGTCGTTTGTACCAAATGAGAAGAACTCTGCATATTTCGCCAATTCACTTCCTGTAAGTGCTGCCCTTGGTGTTTCTATCATTGTACCGAACTTAAACTCTATCCTTTTGTGCATTCTTTTAAATACAGACTCTGCTGTATTCATTACAATCTCCTTAGCTCTCTTAAGTTCATTACCTATAGCAACCTGCGAGATCATTATCTCTGGCTTTACTTTTATGCCTTCTTTTTCAAGCTCGATTGCCGCTTCAAGTATGGCTTCTACTTGCATGCTGTAGATATCTGTATAAATTATGCCAAGCCTAACACCGCGCTGGCCCATCATTGGATTATCTTCCCTTAGCTCCATCACTTTGCTTATTATCTTTTCTTTTTCCTTAGCCTCTTCTTCCTTCTTTTCGCATCTCAGCTCATCAACCTCATGTATAAGCTCTTCGAGCTTTGGAAGGAACTCGTGCAGTGGCATATCTATGAGCCTTATTGTTATCGGCTTCCCAGCAGCTAATTTAAACATCTCCTTGAAATCATTTTTCTGCAAAGGCTTTATCATCTCCAGATATTTGCGTCTTTCTTCATCTGAACTAGCAAGAACCATCTTTCTAACAAGTTCAAGCCTGTCCTTTGAGTTGAACATACGTTCCGTTCTAGCAAGGCCTATACCTTCTGCACCATTCTCTATCGCTTTCTTAACCATCTCTGGCGTATCGGCATTCGCCCTTATACCAAGCCTTCTGTACTTGTCAGCCCATTTCATTATCTTTGCTATATCCCCGCCAAGCTTAGGCTCTATCAGCGGTACGCTTCCTTTGTAAACTTTACCTTCACTTCCATCGATTGTTATTATATCGCCTTCATTTATTACAACGTTGTTTGAAGAGAAGCGATTGCCTTCTATATTTATGCCACTTCCAACAACACAAGGCTTTCCCATACCCCTTGTTACAACAGCAGCATGGCTTGTCATGCCACCTTTGCTTGTTAGTATACCATCGCTTACTGCTATACCTCTTATATCATCTGGAGTCGTTTCATTTCTTACAAGTATAACATTCTCGCCTCTCTTCTTTGCTTCTATTGCTTTGTCGATATCAAAGATAACCTTGCCAAATGCTGCACCAGGTGAAGCTGGTAAGCCACTAGCGATGGGTTCAGCTGCAAGCTTCTTGTCTACCTGCTTATGAAGAAGCTTTTCTAATTGCTCAGGCTCTATTCTAAGCAATGCCTCCTTTTCGTTTATTAGGCCTTCATTAACCATATCTATTGCTATACGAAGCGCAGCCTGTGCAGACCTCTTGCCGTTTCTTGTTTGTAGCATATAGAACTTGCCATCCTCTATTGTAAACTCAATATCCTGCATGTCCTTGAAGTATTTCTCAAGCTTGTCGCATGTTCTTACTAACTCATTGTATACATTTGGCATCTTCGCCTTAAGCTCTTCTATAGGCATTGGTGTCCTCTTGCCAGAAACTACATCTTCGCCTTGAGCATTCATCAGAACCTCTGCAAATATCTTCTTCTCCCCTGTCGATGGATCCCTTGTAAACGCTACGCCAGTTCCAGATCTTTCATTCAAATTACCATAAACCATTGAAACTATGTTTACAGCTGTGCCCATCGTATCTGGAATGTTGTATATTCTTCTATACTCGATTGCTCTTTTATTCCACCATGAATCAAATATAGCTCCAACAGCCATGAACAACTGCTTATAAGGATCTTGCTCTACCTCTTTTCCCGTTTTTTCTTTTATTATAGCTTTGAATTTCTCAACTATTCTTTTTAATGCATCTGCACTCAAACCGCTTTCATCCACATTTTCTCTTTTCTTCTCATCTTCGATAACATTATCGAATAGCGATTTATCAACCTTTAGCACTATTGAGCCGAAGAGCTGAAGGAACCTTCTATAGGTATCATAAGCAAACTTCTCTCCATATCTTTTGGCAAGAGCACTTGCTATCTTATCATTTATTCCGAGGTTTAAGACAGTATCAAGCATACCGGGCATAGAAAGAGGCGCACCAGACCTTACAGAAACAAGAAGTGTGTTCTCTTCGCTTCCAAACTTCTTGCCTGTTTCTTTTTCTATTTTTTTCATCTTCTTGAGAATCTTATCTTTTATGCTCTTCCACAGCTTTTTCTCTTCGAAATATTTGTTGCACATTCTTGTTGTTATTATAATTCCTGGAGGTACGGGCAAGCCTATTTTTGTCATTTCTACAAGACCATAGCCCTTTCCGCCAAGCTCATTCTTAGTTAAATGAAGCTTCGCAGCCTCAGAAAAAGTATAGACTTCATCCATAAAACCACAATAATAATTACTTATAAAATTATAAATTATTTTACTTTGAGAAACATGAAAGGAAAAAGAGACAAAAAAACGATACAAATATAAAATTCAAATTTCTATAAGTTAGCGATTGCATGACAGAGAAAAAGCTGCTCAAGATTGTAAATGATATTAAAAATTTAAAGATCCAAGGAGCAGAACATATTGCAAGAGCAGCTGTCGATGCATGGGAGAGCGCAAAGGATAAGAAGAATGCAAGCAAGCTACTTTTAAAAACAAGGCCAACAGAGCCCATGCTAAGAAATATAATAAAATATCTGAATAAATTTGACAAGCCAGAAAGCGCAAGATTCTATATAGACAATGGGCTTGAGCTCATTTCAAAATATGGCTCAAGGCTTATCAAAAATAATTCTATAATATACACACACTGCCATTCTTCAACCGTTGAAGCAATATTAGAAAAGGCAAAGGAAGAAGGAAAGAGATTTGAAGTACATGTAACAGAGACAAGGCCCAACTATCAGGGCAGGATCACAGCAACAAATCTTGCTAGAAGAAGGATAAAGGTAAAATATTTTGTAGATTCGGCTGCACTAGCTGCTATGAAGAATGCAGACCTTATGCTCATAGGCGCAGACCTTATAACACCGTTTGGAGAGGTTGCAAACAAGATAGGAAGCGGTTTATTCGCAAAG
>Ga0080003_1001393_pt1 | contig 12868 bp, 12 predicted proteins | sample JossMetagenome_FD_69206 | JGI IMG/M metagenome (GOLD analysis project Ga0080003, IMG submission 69206) | Hot spring microbial communities from Joseph's Coat, Yellowstone National Park, USA - JC2_E (SPADES assembly) (version 2) | ecosystem: Environmental > Aquatic > Thermal springs > Hot (42-90C)... | reverse complement strand
AATGGCAAAGTAGAGAGATTAATCTACACGATGAAGGAGTTAAGGGAGTATTATAATAGTTGGGAAGAGGTAGCGAATTACTACAATTACGAGAGGATGCACATGAGTTTGTACGAGGATGATATAATCACACCAGGGATGGCATATGAATTAAAGAAAGCAAAGAAAGGGGAGGGAACATTATGAAGGATGTAAGGAGGAACTAATTTCAGGATATCACAATCCTCTTAACATTTCATCATAATAGGGTATTAAAATTTACAGCAAATTCAATACACTGTCTTTATATATATTATATCCTACTAGTATATAAGGTGAAATAAATATGGCAGAATTTATAGATGCTTTGGCATTATTGCTTATAAGTGTTGGAATGGGAATTTTACTATCGGCTCTTTATTTCGTATTTGCAGCGATGGGGAAAATTAATGATGCGAGGGACAAGCTTGCAATACCAGCAATGGCAATAGGATTCTTAAATTTTATCGGGGGTTTTGTGATATCGTTCACGTGGCCTTTGCCCGGTGGATATAACATGCTATATGGTGATCCATTGTTAATATTTGGGCTTTTACTTTCCACTGGTTCATTTATGTTTTACTTGGGTAAAGATCCTTCAATGATGTCTATTTTATCCTTCCTTCTTGGAATCTACGTTATCCTTGGTGCCTACGCAATGGTAGTGGATCATCTAGAAAAGGGTGTAAATTTCCTACCAGCATTCGTATTTTATCTATTTGCTGGAATTGGGGCATTGTTATCTCCGATTGTACTTGTAAAGCCTACAGGCGCATCTAAGGTTCTTTATTACATTGAGTTCATAATACTAGTGGTTGCAACATTTGCTGCGTTATTCATTGGTTACAACGCATTTCTCCAACACCTAGTGGACTTTGCGCATTATTTTCCAGCATAAAAATCAATTTAACCTTTTTATTTATTTTCATGCAAAGATTAAATTTAGTACATGCACATCCTATTCTTTTTGATTGCCACTTTTCATAGACATCCATAAGGATTGTTTTCGGCATAACAAACATACTAATAAGCACATTTTCTTTACATTGTGATTTATATATATGATATATTAAAAAATTTTTTCATATTTAATATTCATTTTATGCTCCTGATGCCCCCTTATCCCTGAAAGATTTGAGGTTCCTGATTCATAGAATGGCAACTCGTAGGTTCCTTTTTGAGAGTTCCGCAGCAGTAGCACTTTCCACAGGCGTGAATTCGGGAATGCCCTTCCCTACTTTAATATAACCCATATTCCTTATGTTTATTGATGCATTGAGATCACGAACCATTGTGAGACCGCATACATCATACTAATGTTCTTTCTCTGAAAGTTTCAGATCATGTTTAATGTTTCCGCATATTGAACATATCCTTGAAGATGGATTGAAAAGATCTATCTCTATTAGCTCTCAGCATATCCACTCCAACTTGTATTCAAGCATATTCCTGAACTGATACTAACCCTGATCTGTTACGCTCTTTGAGAGATTGTGGTTCCGCATCATTCCTTGTATGTTCAGATCCTCAACCACATCATTGCCATAATGCTTGGCTATCGCAGTTGATATTTTGTGGTTGAAATCTGTTCTTGCATCCCTTATCTTCTGATACATCTTACTGGCTTTTACAATCTGCTTCTTACTGTTTTCCAATCCCTTCTCCTTTCTCGATAACCTCTTCTGTTCCTTTTCAGCCTCTTTTCCTTTTTCCTCAATATGTTCAATGGATTCAATCTGAAGTGGTGAGGAAATGCTTTATGTCCATATCGAGGCCAACACTACCTTCTCCCTCTGTTAGTTCTTCATCGCTTTCATACTGTATGGATGCATAGTATCTATCCACATCCCTTGTTATAATAATCTGTTTGATGTTTTCTGGAATCATGGATTTATCTCTGTATTATATCCCTTCAGTGAATTTGGGGATAATTATTTTATTCCCAATCGCTTTAAATCCTGATGGCACTATAAAATAAGGTTTGTCCTTCTTTGGCTTGAATTTTGGATATGCTGTATTTTGTTTGAAGAAAGGCCTGAATGCCTTATCCAGTTCCACTAGGGAATGCTGGATCTGTGAATTTATTCCATTCAACCATATTATTTATCTCTTCAACGCTGTGGGCATCTTCATTGCATCGAATGCAGAAAGGCCCTTCTTTTTATCGTTCTTGTGTTCAGCATAATATTTGTTTTTAACCTCAAGGAAATGATTCCATACAAACCTGCAAGGCACGAAGTGCTTTTCCAGAAATATTTTCTGATTCTAATCTGGATACATTCTCACTTTGAGTGTCTTGGCCATTACACCCTACAATCGATATTAATAAACATTTCTCAATGCATCTCCTCTCTAAAGATCAGAGCTTTCTTGCTCATATTTTTGTAAACATCATTAAACGTGTTGTTTCTAAATCATAAATATATGCCATAACAACAATTAGGGCAACATAACACCATGGAAACTAACCCACATGGATTATTAATAGTGTTAAATTTAGAATTTTTTATTAATTCTCAGAATCCATAAGGCGCTTTTCTCCATGAATGTTTACCATGCTAGTTATATCCTGCAATACCTCTAAAGTGCCCATATACTCCCCCTTTTTGTTTTTAACAGGAAAATACCTGATATATACCTTTTTGCCGTTTATGTTAATCCAAAATTCTGCTACATCTCTTTTTCCTTCTTTAAATTCTTGAACAATTTTCTTTACTATGTGCACACTTGAAGGGGGATGGCAAAATTCAACTTTTCGCCCTATTGTTGATTCAGTTCTTAAAAATATCATATTGCTATTATTTGTAAAATATCTCAAACGATCATCTCCATCAATAAAGGTCAATTCAAATGGTAATGTTTTGATTATGCTTTCCAATTCTTCTATTGAAAGATATCCCATGTCTAGTTTAAAAGCCCCTTCTTTAACAGGAGTATAGTTGTCCATGCCCAATGACATTGAGTTTCTAACTTCCATAGGCAATTTAGATAATTGTTCTTCTTTTATTGCTTCCTCCACTTCATAAGGATTTATGGCTTTCATTTCAGATTTCCATCCATTGCTAGGCAAATCAATTTTATAATATCCAATTAATCCCGATTGATTTTGTATTGCTACCCATTCCCCTTCTGATAACAAGGCCCAACATGTTGGATACAGTATATTAGTTTCCCTAAAAATCTGGTCACTGATAGCAGTTGAAAGCCCCATCAAATTCTTTTTCAGCTTGGCTATATCTGGATCTAATTTAACTTCTCTCATTGAATCCTTAAGTTTATCCAATATCTCCTCTTCTTTTGCCCAAAGAACACGTGGAACACCTGTTATACCCCTGCGCTCTATATATGGAAAGAGAAGCATTTGCTGCTTGAAGTAATGCTTTTTGAGATCAAACATTGTAGCTAAAAAATCCTTTATCTCTTCTATTTTTCTATTTTTTTCTTCCTCTGTGCTTATGTTATCGAGATACTTAACGTAAAGGGTTAACTTTTCTGAATCCTTAAGAAGCTGGTGATTTTCTTTAATCAAAACATCCAAAGGATGCCATGCCGGAACCCCTTTGAGGCTTTCTCCTCCAAGCACATGTTCCCTAAACAATTCGACATGCAAATTGCACATCAATGCTATTTGAGAAATGGTTGTTCCCTCTTTTATCAAAGATTGCTCTATCAAAGGGATATCCCATGGCTTTAATGAAACAAGCAACTCCCTTAATTGTTTTTTAGCTTCCTCTACATCCTGGTTATCATGCATCTGCTTGATTTTTTCTTTGATTTTTTTAGCATTTTCTTCTATAACCTGTTTTTTATCCTCTTCCATACCTAACGCCTTACAATATTCCAATCTAATCTAAGCAATATAAAATCTACCAAAGAAAAAAATTAATATCCAATAATCTTTGTAATGGCATGGATTTAAATAGTTTGTTTAGCCCAAAAGCCATTGCTGTTATAGGTGCATCACCAGAAGAAGGTAAAATCGGAAATGTTATACTTACAAACCTAAAAGGTTCTTACAAAGGAAAAATTTATCCAATCAACCCTAAATACGATCATATTCTGGGCATGAATTGTTACAAAAATATTAGCGAAATTGAAGGGGAAATTGATTTAGCAATAATCTCTTTGCCATCTAAATATGTAATTTCCTCGTTTAAAGAATGCCAGGATAAAAAGGTAAAATACGTTATCATTGTAACTGCTGGTTTTAAAGAAATAGGTGGAGAAGGGGAAAAACTTGAGGATGAACTCAAGAATATTATTGCACAAGGTGAAACTCGTGTAATCGGCCCCAATACAGTAGGAATATACATTCCTAGAAATGGAATATCCACTGCTTTAACAGTAAAGGAACGTTCTGGCATGCCAGGAAATGGCAATATAGCATACATATCACAAAGCGGTGCACTTGGGCTGCTCCTTCTTGATGTGTTTGCATACCAAAACATAGGAGTGCATTCTTTTATCAACCTTGGCAACAGGGTAGATTTAAATGAAAATACATTGATTGATTACTTAGCAGATCAAAAAGAGGTAAAAAGCATAATGATGTATCTAGAAAGCTTTAGCGATGGGAAAGAATTTTTTGAAATTGCTAAAAAAGTAACCCAAAAAGTCCCCATAGTATTGCTGAAAGGTGGAATAACACAAAGTGGGCAAAAAGCTGCATCCCATCATACAGGCGCAATGATGCGCTCAATGGAGCACTTAGAGGGCGTATTGAAGCAATGTGGGGTTATCAAAGCCTCTGATGAAACAGAACTCGTAGATTATGCACTTGCATTATCCAACTTGCCCTTAATGAGGGGCAACAAAATAGCCATCCTTACTACTGCTGGGGGAGTAGGTGTTACATGCAGTGATATAATATCTAAAAGCAATGTTTTGCATATTGCTAACTTATCTGAACAAACCAAAAAAGAAATTATGGGCATAATTCCCCCCATTGGTTCTGCCAACAACCCTATAGATATGACCGTCGAGGCAACCAACGAACAATACCAAGAAATAATAAAATTGCTTAATAATACCGATGAAGTTGACGCAATGATCGTTTTTGCGTTATTCCAAAGCCCTAAAGTAGATGAAAACCTTATAGCCATGCTCGATCGATTAAAAAATGGAAAGCCCTTAATAATAGGAAATATTGGGGGATCTTTTTCCCATGATATGGTTTGCAAGGCAATGTCTTTGGGCATTCCCTTTTACCCATCCATAACAAGAACTGTAAAAGCCGCTGAAGCTCTTTACAAATATTCTATTATAAGAGGTGAAGCAAATGGAAATTGAGTTAGACAAAGCATTATCATTATTGCAAAAAGAAGGATTTAATGTATGCAATTATTCCATCGTAAAAAGTGTAAAGGAAATACACGAATTGAATTTAAAATACCCTGTTGTACTTAAAGTTTCTTCAAGCAAATATTCACATAAATCCGATGTAGGTGGGGTTATAGCAAATATACAAAGCCAAGTTGAATTAGAAAAAATTTATACAAAAGAATCATTAAGGCTCAACGAACCCAAATGGATTGTGCAGGAAATGGTAAAGGGAATTGAGCTTATTATTGGAACAAGCCTTGACCCAACCTTTGGAGAAATACTCATGTTTGGAATAGGTGGGATATACGCAGAATTACTAAAAGATGTCTCCTACAGGAAAATACCCATTGATGAAAGCAATGCAGAAAATATGATGAACGAACTCAAATTGTCCCCTATATTCAACGGATACAGAAATATAAAAATTTCAAAAGGGTCAATAAAAGATTTATTATTGAAAACTTCTGCTTTTGTAAAGAAATATAACATAACTGGTATGGATTTGAACCCAGTTATATGCAACGAAAAATCATGCTACATTGTAGATGCAAGGGCCTCTACAGATACTCCTCTTCTTCAGTAGGCTCTTCGTCTACGCTCTCTATTCTGAAGTATACCTTCTTTCCCCTCAAAGACATATGGATTTTATCCCCGAACCACGCAATATCTTTTATCGTTGTTTTTTTATCCCAGTCATATACAAAATCGTATCTCCCTTTTACAGGCCTAAACCCTAAATCTTCCAAAATATCCACAACTTCCGAGAAATTAGACCCTTCTGTATGCAGGTACACTGTCAAATACGTTTTCATCATATTGCATCACTGTTATGTTGAATCCATTTACTTTCAATATATATATAATTTACTACAACCTTATGATTTTCCAATTAATTTTTCATAAAATTTTATAATATCTGAGTAATCTACTTTATCCGAATCCATTGCTTTATTTGCAATTGAAAACAAAGCAATGGCATTGCTTCCAACGATTATCGGTGCACCATACTTCTTAGCCATTTCATCAGCTATTCCCAGGTCTTTTGCTAACAATTTCAACGTAAATTGGACCTCCTTAGAGCTTCCGTTAACAAGGGTATCTTTCTTAATTTCCTGAACTTTTGAATATGCCCCACCTCCTAGAAGCATGCTTTTCATGACAAGGGTTGGGTCAACACCTGCCTTTTTAGCTAGTTCAATGCCTTCCACTGCAGCAATGTAATTCATGCCCATAATGAAATTGTTAACTATTTTGGCTTTCATTGCACTTCCAATAGCACCTGCATAAATAACTTCTTTAGAAATCTTTTCCAAAATGGATTTAACTTTTTCAAATATGTCTATATCCCCTCCAACTAATATCACAAGCTTTCTTGAGGATGCAGCGTCTATGCTCCCTATAACGGGTGCTTCGAGAAAGAAACCCCCTAGAGAAAAAATTGTTTTATAAACCTCAATAGAAGTTTCAGGTGACACTGTGGACATATCAATAAAAATTTTCCCTTTGCAATTGCCTTTTGCCAATCCATTTTTACCCATGTAAACTTCTTTAACCGCTTCTGGGTCTGAAACCATTGTAAAAATAACTTCAGAATTGGTAAGGTCCACAAGGTTCTCAGTGTACCTAGAACCAGTTTCATTAGAAAATTTTACACTTTTTTGGTTGCTACGGTTATAAACAAGCACATTGTATCCATCAGAAACAAGATTTTTTGCAATCCTATATCCCATCATTCCTAGGCCAGCAAAGCCAATGTTTTTGTATTCCATGGATACCATCAAAACTTAAAGAAATAAAAGCTTTTTTAATCAAGTGTCGGGGGCGAGATTTGAACTCGCGGCCCCCGGATATCTCCGGCGCATCTTATTTTTACCTTATGAGTCCGATGCTCCACCAGGCTGAGCCACCCCGACGCGGTACCAAAATAATTCACTTTATGCAATACACATATTTAAATTTGAATATTTGCTAATCAATATTTTACCTCACTTTAATTGTAAATTTTGATAAATCTACCTCAACTATTTTGTAAGAAACCTTCAAATCACCACTCTCTATTATATCTTTTAAATATTTTTCATGTGCAGTCAAAGGTGCATTTGGGCTCTTGATTTCTATGAAATCCAAATGATCCCCCTTTATCCCTATAAGATCTACAATGCCCTGGGAAGATACAGCAGAAAGCGTATAAAGGTAATCATACTCAGCAAGCAACCCAAAGGTTCCTGCAACCTGTGTTATATTCCCCTTAGCCTGGTTAGTGCCCATTTGCCAAGCTAGCTTGGATTTTTTAATTCTAAGGATATGTTCTTTTCTATACAGATAATAAAGCACAATTATCGCAACAATTAAAACAAAAATGATAAACAAAAAAAGTTCCAATATCAACATAAAAAATTAAGGATTTAAGGTTGTGGTTCTTGTTCAATAGGTTTAGCAACATCGTTTTGTTCCGCAGATTGGACTTGCTCCCCTTTTTCCTCTGTAGGTTGGGGTTGTACACTGCCAGTAGGCAAAGATAGAACCTCTATTTTTCTCACTTCTATTTTTTTTATATTGTAAATCTTTTTGATTGTTGTTGCAATATTTTTGGCAACATCCCCTGACAACACTTGTTGAGGAATGGCATCGTAATTATTTTTGGCAACGTAATCCTTCACATAATCCTTCACTGCGTTCCTAAGATTAGCTTTTACAGAAGACTGCAGCTTCTTTTCAGAAATAAGCAAAACCTTGAATTTAATGTTCCCACCATCAAGGGTAGTTGCATTAACAGTATAATCTATTTTAGACCTTTTCCTTCTACTCAACCTACGCAAATAATCACTTGTCATATCCATGCCATAAAAACGTGTATACATGCTTCCTTCTTTATGGCCTATAACCTTAAACTTGATCTTTATATAAACCTTGGAAACATCACCTGTAAGATCTTGGGCAGAAACAACAACTGTTCTTCCCAATACCTGCTCAGGTTCCTCTGCCAAGGTTGTACCTATGGTAACACCTTCAAAGGAAGGGGGAGCAATGATCTTATAACTTTTTTTCAATTTCCACTTATCTTTAACCTTCTTGCCTGATTTTGTAGTTTCAGCTTTTCCTGTCTTGGTCGCCATTCTTTAAACCACCTTTTTTTCAATACCTATCCAAACATAAAGTTTTAACATTATATAAAATCTTTTATAGCAGAAGCTAGGAACTAAAGAGAAGAAGCAAAACTCCCTTTTTTAGAGAAAACATACCCAAATTTTCTATCCCATAAAAGTTAAACCACTTTACATTTATACCAAAATTAGTTGAGTTAAAAATATCCCTATTCACAATGGATGTGGTTTAAAATCCTCCATAAACATTTCAATATCCTCTCTTTTATCTGAATCTTTTTCTAAAGATAAAGCCTTTTTTAATATCCGGTAATAATCCTTAGAATCAAGAAGGTTGGCATCAACACATTGTTTGAATAATTCCAAAGCATCTGTGAGGGTATAGTGCATATAATTGTTATCAAAATAACCCTCCTCAGAAAAAGCTAGTATGTCCTCTCCATTGTTGATGACATCAATGTAATATTCAATATTATCCTTAACGATTTCTTTAGGCAATATACCATTCTCTACAAGGTAATATAAGGATGCCCATGCAGTGTACTTAAGAGTAGAAGGCCCTGCTTTTAGGATCTCTACGTAGTAATTTTGAAAGGCACTTACTTGCTCTTTTTCAATTATATGGTCATTTACAAGGTTTTCCAGAGAACTCCATAAAAGCCACCTTATATGCAAGGAAGGATGTTTAAGCAAATTCAAAAAAACGTTATTATGGACCTTAACCTCCTCTACAGATAAAATTTTATTTTCAATTAAATAATGTGCACTTTGCCAAAATAAAATTTTAATGTATTCATCATTTAATAACAACGGTTTTAAAATATACTCCTTTTCATTTTTGGTTATCAATTTATATTTTGCAAGCAAGCCAATATGAAGCCAAAATATAGGTGGATTATATCCCTCCTTTAACATCTCTGTAAATAACTTATAATCTTTAGTGCCTATAATTCTCTTTTCCAACAATATTTCTAGGTTATCCCAAGCAGAGGTCATAATGCCTTTATGGCCGCTAAAAAGCATATCCAAGAACCTTTGGCTATATTTACTGTTGATTATATTATGGTCAATAAGTAAAGGCAAAACCCTCCATGGAGAATTTTTGCTATCATCTGGCCATTCATACATTTCTAAAAGCTCAAAATAATGCTCAATATTCGCCTTAACATCTTCCACAATAATAAAATGCTCATCTATAAAGTCAGTTACATTCATCCAGGCTTGGGATCTTGCATATGCTTCACCATATTTCAAATATTCAACATAATACTTTGAATATTCCAAAGCTTCTAACTTGGTAAATACACCGTATTTCAAAAAATCTATTGCATAATCCCATATGTCAATAAAATCGCTATGGTCTGGATATGTTAATTTAAGGCCATTCAAAAAATGCTTTTTATATGGCAAAACCTCCTCTTTTTTTAATAAGTCCAATTCCAAAAACGATATAAGTGCATCCATAGAATTACTCCTTATTTTGTTTTCTTCATTTTCCGCTAAAGTAGCAAGATGCTCAAGGTTTTTCACAATATCCTCTCTATTTATAATGGTTGTATCCACTAAATCCGCTGCCAAAAGCCATGCCTTAGATCTAACATGTTCATCCTCCGTTTTAAGCAATTCCAGGTAGTATGGAATATATTCCACTAAGGTGGGAATATCAATGTCAACATACTCATTGTACTTATTCATCAATATATACCAAGCCAAGATGCGCCCTTTAATATCCTCTAATTTTAGCAGGTTATACAAAGAAGCCTCAACATTATTGATGTCTTCTAAAGAAATGATCCTATAAGAGAATAAAGCATCTATAAAATCCCATATACGCAATCTCAACTCAAGGTTTTCCTTATTAAGCATATTCAAAAAAAATAAAGAATCTTCAGATGTAATGATATTTAATTCAAGCAAAAAATACAAAGATTCCAAAGCTTCATCTAAAACTTCTTCCTTGCTTGTTTTTTCAATAATTTCAAAATAAAAACTCTTCAATTTTTTAACCTCCTCGTATTCTAAAATGCCATTTTCCAACGCATTTCTCAGATTATGCCATGCATATGCCCTATAAGATAAATCGGTGCTCTTAAGCATATCTAAAAAATAATTTATATTGGCTAGAAGGTCTTCCCTCGTAACTATGCTTTCATACGCCATAGAGGGTAAAAACGTCCACGCTAAATTCCTTTGCCCTAGGTTGTTGTCCCTAAGAAGGGTAATGAAAAACTCTTTGTCTTGCAATGAAATAAAACCAACATCCAAGTAATCTAAAAGGGAATTCCATGCGTCATCACATATATCAGAATCGTTATAATATTTAAGCAAATCAAAAAAATATTTTTTATTATTGTGGGTTATTGCCTTTAAATCCATAAGCAAATAAATTGTATCCTCATCAATATTCCACGCAATAATCCTCTTATCTAACATATCGTTCTCTACAAATTTTTTGTAATGTTGAGTATATGGCTCTAAATCGGAAATTTTTAAAACGCCTAAATCCAAAAGATCAGGTGCTAATCCCCACGAATCAACAACAATGCTAACCTCTTCATTTTTTAGCAAAGAAAGATAATGTCCCTTAATCTTTATCAGGTCATCTACAGATAAAATTTCCCAATAATCTTCATATAAGAAATCTCTCCATGATTCAAACCTTTTTCTATCATCCTCAACCATAAGGGTTGATAAAACCTGTTCCTTCACTTCATCTTTTGAAGTGTAATCAAAATAAGGCACCAAAAACACCTACCTTCATAATAACGCTATGTTAAAATAATATATAACTTTAACTTAATATAAAAATGGTAGTGTACTAGAATGGCTGTAACTTCAAATATACTACTTTTATCTGTGACCAAATTCCTTCTCCATTTTAAATTATGAGTTACTATCTGTTACTGTACCATTATCTGTTTTTTTAGTTTTTCGTTTTTTTGCTTTGCTTTTTTTATTACTCTTTTTTACTTTACCATTAATAGATCTCTTTTTATTGGGTTTCTCTACACTAATGGAAGATTGAGTGCTAGCAGATTGAGGCGTTACTTGTTCTGGAGCAGGTTGTTGTTCAGAGGCAGGTGGAATAGGAGCAGTAGATTGAGGTGTTAGTTGTTCTGGAGTAGGCTGTTGATCAGAGGGAGATGGAATAGGAGCAGTAGATTGAGGTGTTAGTTGTTCTAGAGTAGGCTGTTGATCAGAGGCAGGTGGAATAGGAGCAGTACATTGAGGTGTTAGTTGTTCTGGAGTAGGCTGTTGATCAGAGGCAGAAGGAATAGGAGCAGTAGATTGAGGCGTTAGTTGTTCTGGAGTAGGCTGTTGATCAGAGGCAGAAGGAATAGGAGCAGTAGATTGAGGCGTTAGTTGTTCTAGAGTAGGCTGTTGTTCAGAGGCAGATAGTACGGGTGTAGCAGAGTGTGATGGAGATATTTTAGATGCATTAGCTTCAATAAATGTCATCTTCTTAGGTTCCTCTTTACTTTCTATTGCATTTGATGAAATCTTTGTATTTTTAGATTGTATTATATTTATAGATATAATTTCAGATCTTGCCGTATTTGGTTTAGAGGAAGAATCTTTAACAATAACATAGAAATTCCATAGGCCATAATCTATCGTATTATCATCATTTATAACCTTGTAATATGATGATGTTGCATTATTAATAATAGAATAATCATGTTCTTTAGGTGATTTTTTGTACCACAAATATGAATATGGTTCAATACCCCCACTTACACTAGCAGATAAAGTAGTGCTAGCATTTTTTTCTAGAATATTATTGTATTTTTCAATAGTAACATACATTTTTTTTCTTTTTCTATTAAACAAAAATCCAATTGCAATAGCTATTACTATAGGAATAATTATCCAAGATATATTTAAATATGGTGATCTATCTGTATTTATATTATTGTTTATATCCCCTCCAATTTTAATCATTTTTACACTAACAAACGTAGTACTAGAGGAGTAAATAGTAAAATTTAATAATATTATAACATAGCCAATTGAAAAAACCTTAAGCGAATATTTCCCTGGGTATAGTGATATATTAAATAAAGGATGATAACTATAGTTTTGGTTACCTATAACAACAAATGCATTTACAGTATTATTGCTAGGGAATATTATCTCTAAATTAAGCCACCCATTTGTTACATTAAAGTAAATATTATTTAATATATCTTTTCCACTAACATCCAAATTACCATTGTTTAGGTTAGGAACATATTTTTTGTTCACAGTAGCAATAGTGTATGAGTATGTGCCATTAGGCTCAGGGAATGTTATTGTAGTAGAGGTACCAGAGAAAGATTGCCCATTGGTCAAGTTAACATACCATGTTGTACCATTGGGCAATCCTGTTTCAGTAAAGGTTACGGTGTAAGTTACTAAAGTGAATGTAATAGCAACATTTACAT
>Ga0080003_1001392_pt1 | contig 12884 bp, 15 predicted proteins | sample JossMetagenome_FD_69206 | JGI IMG/M metagenome (GOLD analysis project Ga0080003, IMG submission 69206) | Hot spring microbial communities from Joseph's Coat, Yellowstone National Park, USA - JC2_E (SPADES assembly) (version 2) | ecosystem: Environmental > Aquatic > Thermal springs > Hot (42-90C)... | reverse complement strand
AGGTTTCTAAAAAGATGAATTACAAAGCACTTGACAAATAACAAATTTTATGGTATAACAAATTGTGTAGTTATAACACTTCCAAAATACCGCCTGTTGGGGTTGGAAGTGGGGCGTGGCAGACTTGTGAGCGTGGCAGACTTGTCTGAAATGGCGGAATACAAATACTCCAACTCAAGCTGTAAAAAGCTTGGATAGATAGGTGTATATGGCTTGGGAAAGCTTTTGGGAAAGTTATAACCAGGTAAATACCTTTGTAGAAGAAAGGATTAAGACATTAGAAGATTTGATGACAATAAAAGACAAGCTGAGAGAACTGGTTAATGTAATCACACCTATAAGAAACGTAAAAGATAGCACATATAGATCTGTTGGTGCAGTTGATTCTGCTTATGGTAATTTGTTTGTAGATAATTGGGGTAGAAGATTTGATGCAGTTTGTGTGTCTGGTATAGGATTTATCCCTAATCAATTTATTCAAAAAACTCCTGAAATACTAAGAGATGAACACATATTAGGGTATGAAGAAGAGGACGATTACCGAAGAATACTAAAAGGACTTGCAATTGCCAAAGAAATTCATAGTGCTAAAATGTGGTTTTTTGAAATGAATATGGATCTAATATTAATAGATGATGCTGCTAAAAGTGCCATTATATCTATAAACCAAGCTATGACAACTAAAAATCTTGAAAAAAGTAAAGCTGGTAAAGAAATGAAAAATATATACAAAGAAACTTTACAAGCTTTGTATGATATGCTCTATATGGGAACATTGGTTTTTATACCAAAAGAATCTGATGAAGTGTTAATTGCAAATAAGATTTCTTCAAAGCTGAATAGAAAAATTGATAAAGATTATCCTTTGTTAGAGGTTGTGCTAGATAAAGGTGAGTACATTATAATCGAGCCAGAAACTGTATTAGAAGCTCAACCTTGGAATTATACATTACCAAAAGTAGAAGGAATCACAGAAGATTTTCTATCCAAATTATTTAACTTATTAAGAAGTTTAAAGGTTATTTACTTCAAATCTATGGCTGGAAGAATTGTAAAAATAGAAACATATACACCTTTAACAGTGAACCAAGTTTGGGATTTCTTCTTTTTACAAGGAGAAAATATTCTTGCCTATCTTGCTGATAGATCTGCTAAGTATTATTTTGGGTTATTAAAAAAGCATGTTAATGAAATTAATCCATGGAAATATAGAGTTTAAGGAGGTTTTTATGAAAGCGTTGGTTTTTGGAGAAATTTACCCATTTAGAATTCAAGCTTTGCTGGTAGAGTATCAAGAAGGAGAACCTATATTAGGTATGTTTGTTCAAATTAAGAATGGCGACAAGCTTATTATAGGTAAAGTTGTGAATTTCCATAGAACATCTGATATTGTTAAAGAACACGTTCAGACGAAACATATTAATCAAAATAAGAACTCAATAATAGTGCAAACAATAGTAAATGACATGGAAGGAATTATTTTAGATATTGATCTTATCACAGCTTTTCAAAATGGTGAAAGAGTGCCTTTAAACTTTCCTCTTACACTTCTTTCTGAAGTACATTTTCTCAAAGATTTGCCTGTGGAACTACCACCACATACGGGGTATTTAGGTTATTTACATGGCACAGAGATAAAGTCGCCTTTAATTCTAGAGGATTTTCAAACAATGAAAGAAGCTTACCACTTTTTTGTAGCTGGACGAAGCGGATCTGGTAAATCTACTTTGACGCAAAAGCTTTTGGCTCTTTATAACAAAAACAATCCAAACATGAATTTTCTTATTTTAGATACCGTTGGGGAGTTCACAGCAAGCTTTGAAGGAAAAGGTGATTTATTTTTACATCTAAAAGACATATGGAAAGGAGAAGTAGAAATTTACATACCACCTGAAAACCTTGCTTTAGAAGGGTGGGATATGTTTAAAGAAATTTGCTTAGAATACAAAGTAATGAAGGAATTAGATATACCTGCTAAAAGTGAAGAAAACACATCAAATGGTATAAACGCCATTATAAATCTGTTAAGAGGAAAAGAAGAAGATAGAAGCACAAGACATATTACACCAAATATAGTTGAAAGTGTGCTTAAACAATTAGCAATAAGTGATGAAATAGTTGATTGGTTTGTAAAAAAAGTGTATAGTAGTAGTAACGAGTCAAGAGATAGAGTAAGAAACGCAATTAAAAATCCTATCGCATTTAAGTCATTTGTTGAAAAAATAAAAGAGGTCGCAGAATTGTTTTGTACTGTTAACACAAAAAAGAGAACTATTCAAGAAGTAGTGAAAGATTTTTCAGAAGCAGCTATAAAAGGGAAAGTTGGCAAGTGTGTTGTGTTAAACTTTACTTTATATAAAACAGTTGGGCATAGTAAAAATTTAAGAACTAAATACGTAAGAGAAACATTAAGAGCTTTGTATTCTGAAGGTATAAAACTTTATAATCAGAGAGGGAATATCAATCTTAATACTCTAACAATCTTAGAAGAAGCTCACAACTATGTACCTAAATATGCTGATAATGAAGAACTTAAAAATCTCTCTGATGAAATAGTAACTTACTCTAGAGAAACAAGAAAGTTTGGAATAGGATGGTTGTATATTACAATAAGACCATCAGATGTTAGAAGAGAAATATTTGAAAACACAATGGTTAGATTGATTGGACCTGGACTAACAAGCGGGCCAGATGCAGAACTACTCAGAGAAACATTTGGCTCAGAGTTTTTGAACCTATATAGATTATTACCCAATCCTAACGACAAATTATCACCAAGTAAAAAAGTAAATTTTGTTGTCTCTGGACCTATTACACTGTTATCGATTGATAAACCGGAATTTATCACTGTTTTCAATAATAAAGATGAGTTCTTGAAAAGCAATGGTTTTTAGATCCAGCTAAGTGTCACATCTAACATATAGTGTGGCTATTTAGTGTTCATAAAGCCTGTATACTTTGCGGGTTATAAGTTTGTAATATCCAATCTATCTAGTACATCTTCAAATTGCTCTAGCTCAAAATACATAAAGAAGCCACCTATTCCGTCACTGTCTTGCGGTTTGCCATCTTTCCAATTAAATGAATAAGCTACTTTTTTAACTCTTGGAATAATAACCGTATCAAAATAATTTCCCATTTCTACTAAAATAAATTTTCTTTTTCCGCCATCTTCTTTGTTTAGTTTCATAACTGCATGAGCAGTAGTGCCAGAGCCTGCAAAGAAGTCAAGAATAAAAGAATCAGAAGAATTAGAAATTTCAATCAACCATGATATAAGTTCAGAAGGCTTGGGATTATCAAATGTTATTCTATCACCAAATAAACTTTTTATTTCTTTATTGCCTTTTGTTTGTGAAATATTTTTAATTAAGGAAGAAGGAGTTACGGGCTGTGGTTCATTTAAAAATCTTTTCAATCTTGGTATTATTGTGCCATCCCCCCAATATATTCTATTATCATTATCTAATTGTTTAAATTCTTCTTCTTTTACATGCCACTGTCTTGTTATTTTAATTCCTTTCGGAGTTATAACAGTGTAATAATTTTTACCTTTAGGGTTTGATTTTTCTTCAGATTTACATAATTCAGAACTTATCCAATTTCCCCTAGGATCATTGTCGGGATTACTATACTCATTTTTAAATTCCTTAATTCTTAATGGTTTATTAAATAGAATCTTGTTTATATTTTTATACCCCACTAAAATATATTCATGGTCTACTCTAAACCGTACTGTCATTTTCATTTTCCCTTGTCCTGCTGTCCCTGTTTCAGGAATTTTATGCCAAATCATCATTTCTACATTCCCCTCTCTAAAAATCTCATCCATTATCATTAACGAATGACGTACTTCGTTATCATCAATACTTACAAAAATTACTCCATCATCACTCATCAATTCCCTTGCTAAACTCAACCTATTTTCCATCATTGTAAGCCAAGAAGAATGCTGATAACTATCTCTATATAAAAAACCATCATTTCCTGTATTATATGGCGGATCTATATATATTGTTTTTATTTTCTCCCTATACTTATTTAAAATCGTATTCAAAGCCTGCCAGTTTTCGGATTTTATAAGCAAACCATCTAAAGAGTTATCTAAGTCATCAAACAGTTTAACTATGTCTGTTTCTATGTCTTTGAAGTATTTGGTATCTATAGGTAAAAGCTTATATTTATCAAAGCAAGTTTTGATATCCTGTGCTTTAAAACCATCATCTACTATCCCTAAAGCATTCCATTCTGCTACTTGCTTATGTATTCCTTCATGGTTTATAATCTTCTCTATCACTTACCAACCCGTATTTCCATGCATTGATATCCTATCTAATGTTATTACATAATTTGCATTTACCACAGATTTAGGCATATTCCAAAGTTTTAGTACCTCATCTTCAAAAGCATCTATCATGTCAATAAGCTTATGCACAATCTCTTTGGTTATTTGAAGCTTCTTTACATCTTCTTGCATTAGTTCCTTGTTATACACATACTCACCAAGCCATTGTTTTAGTTGTTCACGCAAGAAATATCTAATATCTTTGTGAATAAAGAAGTCCCTTTCTGTTTGTTTTATCTTTCTTTCATACTTCTTAAAAATCTTTTTTAATTCTGTTTCCGTGATTTTGTCACCTACAACTTCTAAAATAGCTTTTATATCAGTCTCTACTTTGCCTTCTCTGTAATACACTATAAAATTTATAGTGTTATCTTTTGCTTCTTTCAACTCATACGCAACGTTCCTTCTTTCATTGTTCTTCTTATACTCCACGCTTGATGCATCAAAGAAAAATGTAAGTCCATTGCTTTCTATAGCCATGCTTTGAAACACTACATCTGTTTTCACATAATATAACCACTTTTGCATATCACATAAAGAGTTTGGAACAACGCATTGGCTCAAAAAGTCATTAAGCAACACATAGATCTCTTCCCTTAACTCATTATATAGTTCTACATCTTTTTGCACTGCATCAATAAGTTTTTGAAAATACAATTCTTTGGCTCTAAACACTGCGACAACACCGCCTTGCCCTTCAATTCTGGCACCGACAAACAAATTTTTAAGCGATTTTTCAAACAGTTTCCTTCATTTTTCCACCTTCTTAATTTTCATAACGTCCTTCAAACATCAATTATACCATATATTTTGCACTGATATATAGTTTAATAAAGCATACAAGTCATACTTAACATACACATCATAAAAATCACATAAATCATACCAATCATATAAGTAATCAAATCACACTAATTTTATTATCTGCAATGATATTAATTAGTAAATTTTAAGGTTATTTATGATTTTAATCATTAAAACGGTAGATTTTCTAAAAAAAATTACCGTTTTAAAGGCTGTTAGTTTATTGTTAAAATCTCAAAAAACTAAGTATTATCAATAACTTATATAACACAGTATTGTTTGAATTTATTAGTGGTTTTTACTTGACAAAACACGCTTTTTATGTAATAAAATTACATACCCTGTTAATTTTTTGTATAAAGTATATTTTGAACGCATTTTTTATTCATATGTCATACTAATCATACTTATCATACCAACAATACAATTTAAATCATATAAACCATATATATTATTGACGATACAACCTCTTTCTGCTATACTATCAATATGTATGGAGGACAAAATATGTTTAGAAGACCAAGAAACCCAATGGATAGTGAAACCCAACAACACAGCACCATCAATGATAATCAAGCTTTTTTGATTCATTCATTGATGGATAGAATCCTCAAGCAAGGGGATACCATATCACAGATGGAATCCACACTTGTTGGTATCAAAAACAGCTTGGATGCATTCAAGTCTGTTATCCAGAAAGTAGAGACCAACACATCGCTGAGTATTCCAAATTTGTTTGCACCTATTAAGAACCAAACAGATCAGATACCAGCCTTGAAGAAGGACATACTTGAATTACAAAACAAGGTTGAAATACTCCAGACAAGCTTGGAACAGTTCAAGATAGACCAGTATAACAGAACCAACAAATCACACGCTACTTGTTGGTTTAAAAAGATGTTTGTTTCAATACAAGAAGGGAACAACAAGAAAGGGAAAGGAATACCAGCTGTGCTTGAGAAATCAGACTTGAATGATACCACACAGGAAGATCACATGCAAAACGGAGATCCACAACCAGACGCCACACAAAATGGAAACACAGTAACGATAACCAAACAAGAACTGCAGACATTGATATTTGTGGCACTGATTACTGGAGGAATTATTGGTAGCCTACTTTTATTGACAGTACGATAGATACAATAAGATATGTATATGCAAATGATATGTGAAAACATAGAGCGGTGTCGACGCATTTCAGAGATAGGGAACAGACAAAGCCTCTCAATAGCTCAGAAAACGGCTTACAGCACACTACTTGAAGATCATATTGTTAGGCAATACTACAAACATATGTGGATTAACGATGATATATGGCAAACCAAACTTGAAGGTTGCAGGTTAGAACACAAAGATGGGAAGAACCAATGCAAAAAGACAACAGGATTAATAGGCATTGTAAGAGAGCATACTTGATGAAACCAAAGCAAATGGAACTAATACGTATAGCCAAACAAGTAAAGAAAGCCATAAAGCCTTTTTACTCGTTCGCATTGTTTGTTAATACCAGACTTGAAAGTGTATCACCATATACAGACACCATTAACCTCATCTATGATTTGGTGACATATTTTGATGATGCAAAAGACCAGCTTATGAGTGCTTTTGGACTTGAGCAAGTGCGATACGAAATACAAATAAGCAGGATTGAGCCATATGGTATTGTTAAAGAAATAACCAAGCAAGCATTGAACCTAATAAAAATGACAGACAGAATACTTGCCAAAACAAACGGCAAACACACAGGTATGCCAAACAAAGACGACCTTCTTAAAGCGTACCTTAACCTTGAGGAACATATTGTTTTGCTCATCGTTTGGTTCAATTCTTACTTGAACCACATGTATAATTAACAGTATTTATTCCAACCAATATATCGGAAGAACATATTAGTTTGTTTATTTGAAACATTATTTAATGATATAAACATATCGGAAAGGCTCATTATTTATTTTTTTATAACCACTATTTACTACTTCCAGAATATCGGAAGAACATAATTAATAAAATCACTTTGTTTTTGTCACATTGATACTGTTTATACTTCCCTTAGCTCGGAAAAACATATTCTTTATTGTTTTGCTTAGCGTCAGTATAATTGATTGATACAATACACTATTTACCAGTATATCGGAAAGGCACATTATTTATTTAACTCAACTACATCAAGAAGTCCTCTCCTTCTATAAAGTGAGGATGAATTGTATACATCTTGACAAATATATAGATTCATACTATACTATATACTATAGTAGGGATGGAACAGCCCGAATTTAAGCCTGTGGAGAGGAACGTCCGCTGTGAAGCAGGGAGTCTAACCTTGTATAAGGTTAGATAGTTCACTTCTTATTTGAGCCACGTTTATAATTAGCCATTGTCTCGCATTCTTCTCCACCAGTACCAACGTTTGAAAGATGAATCACTATAACCTATGGTATGTCCATATCCAACTGCGGGAAGACCATAGGCAAGCAATGAGAAAAATACATACAAAAACAAAGCGAACATTGTGAGCGATGCAATAACAACAAAAACAGATATATAAAGAATGCCTTTCAGCAAATACCATATAACTTTTTTCATAAAGCCTCCAAAAATAATATAACACAACACCAAAATATCTCTTATATTAACCAACGAGAAGTTACTACATTCATTGATCAGTGCAGGCTGGTTGGTTTTAAATCAAATACACAGACAAGTTCTCAAACTCCTTATCTATTTTACGTTCAGCAGTTTCTCTAATAGCCTTTTCATCGTCAATTATACCAATAATTCCATACATAATCATTTCATGAAAGTTATATTCAAAGTTATAATCAATGTTATCTTCTATTGCTTCCACTTCTTCCTTTACCAATCTATTATAAATTTTATCGTAATCTTCTAATACGTTGTTATACCAAAATACTCGTCTCTTTCCACCCTCATCCAACCAGCTTGGAAACTCATTTGGATATTTCTCGTGAAGTTTATCCGCTATGAATCTCCATAACTTCTTTTTACGTAGATTTTCAATCATTTTGGCCGTTTCATCACCACATTCAAGAATGGCGTATGGCAAGAGTTCGCCACGATCGTTTTTAGTCAACCAAAGATACTTTTTCATAGTCCTTACCTCTTTTTTAAATTACCTATGTATATATTTCACATGAAAATACATCGCTCATACCAACAATCCAACACTTACCATCCTTATCTGTTCCATCACGCTGTTAAACTCTTTTAGTGTTTCAACTTTGATTGTCCCATTAAATATTTGCTTATCAATAACTTGCACCAATGTCCATGCGTCTACTACAGGTGAAACCAATGTAATTGGTTCATTGTTTGCGTTTTCCATTGTGGTATCCCAATATATTTGATACAAAGCTGATAATTCCAGTTTAAACTGTTCATACAACGACAGGATCTCCTTTATTTGTTCTTCCATTTGCTCAGATACAAACAATTCGCAATCCAAGTCTGTAAGTTCATAATACATTTTATCTATCTTGTAATACAGTTTTGTTAAGATAGTTTTTAATGTATCCATACTTTTAATATAAATTGTTTATTTCTATTTGCAATGATATAAAACATAGTAAATATAAAAGAAGCGTGTTATATTGTTTAGCACTATGGAAACCAAAAAAGATGAAACAAGAGAATTTGGATTATCTCAATCTGAATACAAAAATATTGTCATGTTTTTAAGGCACCTACCAATACCACTCTCTGTGGAGAAAGTGGTACCGGGTGTGATAGTAAAAGACAAAGATGGCAACAAAGTTTGGCTCAAAAGCAAGCGTGAGCTAAGAGCCTTTAAAACAATTATGAGCAGATTGCTTTCAGCATAATAACTTAATACATTGCCACAAGCTCACCATCATCAATGGCAATGGGGATGTCAACAACACTACCAACAGCTTTTTTACCTGATTTCTTTGGGGTAGTCTTATTCAGTATACGTAAATACTTGTGAATCTTGGCGTTTTTCTTGCGATCTTTTGATGTAGTTAGGGTTACCTTTTTACCGTTTTTCACAAAGAAATACTCATACTCACCGAGCTCTTCATGGTATACCCTGTAAAGATGCTCATCCTTCAGTGGCGCCAATGAATTGTGCCAAACTGTGGCTACTCCGTTTGGTGTCAACACAATTTCATGCACTCTCATAAATACCTCCTTATATGAAGCCTTTTGACTCCATATATAAAACAATTTATCAACATGTGATAGAATACAATGATTAATCTCATTGCAAAATAAAAAATGCATGTTATAATTATATTTACTAATGGTTAGTTGTATGTTGCAAAGAAATCGTATATGTAACAAAACGGTGTTTTACCAAAATCGTTTTGGTGTGTTGCGAAAACTTTAAAGGAGGTATGTAGTATGAAAAAGGAGTACGTTTCAGAAAAAACCGCCGATGGGCAAACATATTACTATATGTACGTTGGAAGTGAAACACATGGCAGACCAACATATATAATGTGGATAAGTAAGAGATTCTTACAACAGGACGAAAAAGGAAGATACTACCTTGAGTTCCCAGTTAAAAACTGCACCATAAAACAAGGCAAGAAGGAAAACACACTCATATTGAAAAAAGGCGATTCAAATCTCTATAACATCCTAATAGAATGTGGCTATAGAGGCGGGAGCACAATAGATGATGTTATAGCTGATGAGCCTGTGCAAGTGTTCCATTACAAAGTATACAGTTCACCACGTGGAAACACTGGCATATCTAAGGGTGCGTTGATACTTACAACAGCAAACAAAGTAAAGGTAAAATGGAGTAGAGGTGGAAGATTGTATGGAGCATCAGCATCGGGAATCACAATATTGTATGCTGACGGGAAAAAAGAAGACCTATATTGTGTTGAAGAAGAGGATCTACAAGAGTTGAAAGATGAAATTGAAACAGAAGCATAATTATGTATGTTATGTTAAAATCATGTTTGCAAAACTTTTTAGGAGGTTAATTTATGACAACAGTAGCAGATCTCTTTGGATCAGAGAACAAAAACATTTTTGATCTACCTATCGTTAGGTTAGATCAAAATGGTAAATTTATTAGTGGTCGTGAAGAAGAAGACCACAAAGAGTGGGATATACTAAATACCCCATTGGTTAGTGTTGGTATTAAGTCTCAGTATATATGGTTTGAAGGTGAAGAATTCAAAAGGTCACCATTAAGAAATAAATTCACCGATGAAGAAAGAGAAAAATACAAAGCTATGCCTGGTGCCAGGAATATTAAATTTAGAGGTATATATGCCCCAACGTTAAAGGAGATGTTTGTTCTCAAGTATGGTCCTGGTGTAGCTGAATACTTCAAGGTAGGCATACAAGATACCTTCACAATAGAAGCTATCAAAAAGGAAAAGAAAAGAGCTGTTACATACTATGTGCCTGTAATAAAAAGAATACCAAGAAGCTCTGTGATTCTTGATGATCAGGATGTTACCAGCATAAAGAATTTAATAGAATACTTTCCTACTACCTCACAGCCACAAACAACCCAATCACAACACAATGAACAAGTTGAGATAGGCATAACTGATGAACCAGACGAATTGCCGTTTTGAGTTATAAGTTTCATCCTACTTCCTCCTCACATTTAGAACGGAGCAGTTGCTCCGTTTCTTTTTGCTCTTATCTACGTTTGACAAACTCAGTTAAACATGATATAATAACCACATGAAAGTATCAGAGTTACTTGATAAAGTCAATACTGTTTTGAACGGAGAAACCATTAAAATTGGTGAAATAACCATTGAAGGTGTTGTTGCTAAAGAAAACACATTTTACAAACTGATTGATCCAGACAACAAAGAAAAATCCATTACGATTTATTACAACAAACCATTGAAAGAAAATATTAGTGTCAAAGTCCGTGGTATAGTTGAAGTATCACTACATAAGAAAACTAACGGCTATTACCCACGATTTATGGTCACTTCAATTAAAGCACTAACAGAAGAACCAGCGATAGATCAATCCTGTACTGAAGAACTTAATACTAAGCTCAAGGATTTTGTCCCAAGACTATTGGTAACCACTATAAAAGACCAAATGAAATGCCTACTCATACATGGTAAAAACGCACAAACACACCAAGACTTTTTGATAAACCTTAAGACAGAGTTCCCAGAATACAACAAATATGCTGAAATAACAACAATGGAAACCTCTCTTGCTGATAATTCACTGGAACAAGTCATCAAAGACAACGCCAAAGGCTACGATACAATATTCTTGGTTCGTGGTGGCGGTGACTCTCAAGAATTGGAACGCATCGGTGGTGTCAAAACAGCCATTGCCATACTTGATGCAAACGTGCCTTTTTATATTGCATTAGGGCACTCACAAGATAGGAACTTATCAGTGCTGGAAAAAGTCGCAGATGGCATCTATCACACGCCAACCGCACTGGGAATACATTTTGGGAAGATGTTGAAAGATTACCATGACAAGGAAATACTGGAACAAATAAACAAGGAACTATCAGAAAAAATAAACCAAATAGAAAAACAGGTTGAAGTAGCCAAAGTGAAAGAAACACAAGCTAATACAATGAATGATAGACTTAATAAAGTTGAAGATGAACTAATTAGGAAACAAAGAGAGATAGATATAGTAAGAGATGAACTAAATACAAAGCAAAAAGAAACTGATATACTAAAAAAAGAGCTCATTAAAAAACAAGAGGAGATAAAAAATTTCTCTGGACTAACAGACAAGGTACATAGACTTGAAAAACAACTCACAGCTTATGCGCTTGGTGGAGTTATTGTTGGGCTTATAATTGGGATTGTTATGTCGATGTTGAAATGATATATGAAAACAAAGAAATCAAAAACAAAAAACAATGAACCTTTTGAACTAACGCTTTGGAAATCATCAGATTTTCTCAGAAAAAATATTGACGCAGCAGAATATAAACATGTTGTACTGGGCTTAGTATTCTTAAAGTATATATCAGATGAAAATAATGTTTTTTACATTCCAAAAAAAGCAAGATGGACTGAGATTAAAAAACATGCAAGAAGTCCAGAGATAGGGAAATACCTTGATGAAGCGATGGATGAGATAGAAAGAGAAAACCCTCCATTAAGAGGTGTTTTACCAAAGGTTTATTCAAAAGGAAACATAGACCCATTGTCTCTTGGTGGGCTTGTAGATTTATTTAGTAATGTTGAGTTAAAAGATGCAAAAGAAAAAAGCTCAGATGTTTTAGGTTATGTTTTTGAATACTTTTTAGGGCAGTTCGCATTAGCTGAAGGAAAAAAAGGCGGGCAGTTTTACACTCCAAAAAGCGTTGTGGAGCTTTTGGCGGAGATGATAGAGCCTTTTAAAGGAAGAGTATTTGACCCTTGCTGTGGTTCTGGCGGGATGTTTGTTCAATCTGAAAAGTTTGTAATAGCGCATCAAGGAAAAGTTGATGATATTTCTATCTATGGACAAGAGAGCAACCAAACCACTTGGAAGCTTTGCAAAATGAATTTAGCAATTAGACAAATAGACAGCTCACAGGTAAAATGGAACAGCGAAGGATCGTTTCTAAACGATGCACACAAAGACCTAAAGGCAGATTTCATATTGGCAAACCCGCCGTTTAATCAAAAAGAATGGGGAAGAGAGCATTTGGAGAATGACCCAAGATGGAAATATGGAATACCACCAGCAGGAAATGCAAACTACGCTTGGATACAGCATTTTATTTATCATTTAAATAGCA